>Ga0154588_1079_pt1 | contig 24663 bp, 22 predicted proteins | sample RifGroF2_FD_116017 | JGI IMG/M metagenome (GOLD analysis project Ga0154588, IMG submission 116017) | Lentisphaerae bacterium GWF2_44_16
GGGTTTCTTGATATCCCCGACAAGCAGGCGCACAAGAAACACGCAAAAGCCATTCCCCTGCTGGGAGGTCTTGCTGTATTTCTTTCATGGGCCATTACTATAGGGTTCGGATATTTTGCGGTCAGGTTTCTTGATATTTCCGCTTTCGCGCCGACGGTCAGTTCGAACTTGCCCGGGATAATAACAGTTTCAAATAAGATTTTCTTCATCTGCGCTGCCGCGTTTCTGTCTCTTGTTCTTGGACTTTATGATGACCGTTGCAACATGAGGGCCCTGACGAAGCTTGGAGGACAGTTTTTAATAGCGGCTATTGCGGTAAGTTTTGGAGGTGTGAGGATTACGCTTTTTTTTAATGAGCCTGTGATAACGTGGTGCGTTACTGTTTTCTGGTTTCTCCTTGTAATCAACTCGATTAACTTTTTTGACAATATGGATGGACTGGCAACGGGAGTCGCGGCCATAGCGCTTTGTTTTTTCACGATAGTTGCCGGGATCAATCAGCAGTATTTTGTCGCGGCGATGTCGGCGGCTGGAGCGGGAGCGGCGATTGGCTTCTGGTTTTACAATCATTCTCCGGCGTCTATTTTTCTCGGGGATGCCGGAAGTCACCTTCTCGGATACATCCTCGCAGTCGCGAGCGCTAGTGTAACCTATTATCATTCAGATGTTTCAACTACGCATTTTCCGGTGCTTATTCCGGTGTTTATTCTGGCGATACCTCTTTTTGACACAGCCGCTGTGGTGATGATACGTCTTTATAACAGGAAGCCTGTATATATAGGGGATCATAACCATATCTCACATCGTTTTGTGAGCATGGGCATGTCCCGGAAAAAAGCGGTATTTCTCATACATCTGCTTGTTCTCATCATAGGGCTGAGTGTGCTTCCTCTCTTATGGGGGGATGAACGGAGCGCTGTGGTTTCAATAGTCCAGGCCGCCACCCTTCTTGTCTTTGTAAGCGTCCTGCAATATTCTTCGATCTCGGGGAAAGCTAAATCCCGTGGCGAATGAGTTTTTGCGAGAAGCTGATGCCTCTTAGTATTTTGGTGAATAAGGGGTTGGAGTTTTATCCCGGAAAACTTCTTAAAAAATCTTATGCATTCTTGAAATAATATTATATGAGAATATCTTAAAAAGCTTTTAATCTCAAAATTTTATTTGGAGAATATATGAGTCATGAAAAACAATAAATTTCTCTTCTCTGTCCTGTTCCTCCTTTTATCCTTTCCTTTTTATCTTACAGCCGGGGATGGCAATGGCGATGTTAAAATACCTCTTAAACTCTATTCAATCCCGGACCCTAAAAATACAGACCCCTTTACCCAGGCAGATGTTGAAGTTTTCAGGGCTTTCTGTCGCAAGTTTCCTAATATCAAGCCATTTAAGTTTTCAGGCATTACGATTCAAGGCGCGGGCATGGACTCAGCGCCTCTCTTGGCCATAGCAGGTGGCAACAGTCCGGATGTTCTTTATGTAAATTTCAGACAGTCAGATACTTATATTCAGAATGCCTTTCTTTATCCTCTTGATGAATTCGTTCAAAAAGAAATGACGAAAGAGGAGTTGGACGAACGTATCCCCAAGCCGGCCTGGCCGGTTCTCAAGCGGGAAGGGCCGACTGTAGGAAAGTTTAAAAAAGGCGAACATATATGGGCAATGCCATACGGCCTTTATGTCCGTACTCTGCTTTACAGAAAAGACTTGTTTGAAAAGGTTGGACTGGACCCGGACAAGCCCCCAAAGAATTGGGATGAACTTTATGAATATGCCAAAAGGATCGCTGATCCTGCCAAAGGTTATTACGGGATGAGTATTGCTTCCGGACAGCATGCCGCATGGGATTGGATGGCTTTTCTATGGTCAGCCGGAGGAGATTCCATTGTCAGAAATGATAAAGGGGAATGGGTTGCGGTATTTGACACTGATGCCGCGGTTACATCCCTCGAATTTTACTTTAAGCTGGTAATGGAACGTTGGGTTGATGCTGACAACAATAAGCAGATGGGCTATGTAATTCGTTCGGGAATTGATAAAAATGCCTGGAATGAAGGTCGCGTAGGTATGATGGTCTCATATCTTGATGACAAGTCAATAGGAAAAGGCATGGACCCGTCGATTATAGGAATGGCGCCGTTTCCTCTAGGGCCTACAGGTCTCCGCGGAACTGAAATCAACTGTACCATGATGGGTATGTTTTCGGATATCAAAGGCAGAGTAAACTCGGATGGTATTTATGTTTCCGTTGACAAGATAAGAGACGCCGCATGGAAGTATATACATTTTTATGACAGCGATGAAGCAAAGAAAATAAGAATAGCCAAATTTGTGGAACTGGGTTATGGAAAGATGATGAACCCTATATTTCTCCGTAAATTTGGTTATACAGATTATATAAAGTATGTTCCGAAAGGCTGGGAAGAGGTTTTTGTTGAAGCCTTGAAATGCGGTAAGCCGGAGCCTTACGGCAAAAACTGTCAGTTTGTTTATGAGTACATGACTTTTCCTCTCGAAGACATTGCCCAGAGGATAAGGCAGGACGAGAGTTTCATGAAAGACCCTAAACTTTTCAGGGAGGAAATCAAGCAGATACTCCATAAAGCCGTTGACAAGACCAACCGTTTCATGATAGGCAAAATTACGCCTGACGAGCAGGCCCGACGCAATTTTATAGCTGGGATTGTGTCAATAGTGATGCTTACAATTTTCTGTTTTGTTGTTTACAGAGTATGGAATATTTTCTCTCCAAAACTTTCAACCAGCAGAAAAGGCTGGGGGCTTCGCCGTTATCTTCCCGCTTATGTAATACTGCTCCCCGCGGTTATCAGTATACTGCTCTGGTTTTATGTGCCGATGCTTACCGGTTCCAAGATGGTTTTCATGGATTACCGCTTTGTAGGCGAATCTCCGATGATTGGACTGAAGAATATAGCGGATGTGCTTTTCAACGCGGACTGGTGGAACGCGTTGTGGAATACGCTCCGTTACATGACATTGATTTTGTGCCTGGGTTTTTGGCCGCCGATAGTTCTGGCTATTCTGCTTCATGAGGTTTCGCATGGCAAGATAGTTTACAGAATGATCTATTATCTGCCTGCCGTCATGAGCGGACTTGTTGTAATATATCTATGGCAGCTTTTCTTTGAATCCAGCCGTAACGGCCTTATGAACCAGCTTATTGTAAATTTTCTTTCTCTGATAGGAAAAGGAAATATCGAACCTGTCGCATGGCTGGAAGACCCGCGCTGGGCTATGCTCTGCTGCGTTATTCCCTCCGTATGGGCATCTATGGGGCCTGGCTGCCTTATATACCTGGCGGCCTTAAAAGGCGTACCGCCTGACCTTTACGAAGCGGCGGATATAGACGGATGTTCGTTTCTTGAAAAAATAAGATATATTGTGGTGCCCTCGATTAAGGCGCTGATTGTAATCCAGTTTATTGGAGCTTTTATCGCGGCCTCACAGAGCGTGCAGATGATACTTGTTATGACTTATGGCCGCGCCAATACCGAGGTAGGCGAATTGAAGATATTCAAGGAGGCATATATGTCCCTTAAATTCGGAACAGCCATTTCGATGGCTTGGATGCTGGGGGTAACAATGCTTATGTTTACTGTTTATCAGTTGAAGATGTTGTCAAGAGTTGAATTCAAGTCTAACGCAAGCGAAGGGAAATAATCAACTATGTCAAATATTATCGGAAAAGTCGGACGCCGCTCATGGAATGTACGTTTGCTTAATATCGGTATCCATATAATCCTGATACTTGGTTCCGCAAGCATGATTTATCCGTTTCTAGTGATGCTTTCAGGTTCAGTGAAAAGCGATCTTGACATTAAATATTACAATATCATTCCGGCATATTTCCATAATGACCTCGTGCTTTTTCAGAAATATCTCCAGTCCAAGTACAATGACAGGACTATTGTCGCCACCGACAACCTCAAGGAACCTGTGAGCAGTCTTGAATATGTAACTGCGCCTCTTTTCACGTCGGAAACTCTTTTAAAAGATTTCAACGAATTTGTTTCCACGCCGCCTAAGGAGTTCAATTATTTCTTTTATAATCTTGGTATGATATATGAACCCGGCATCTACCCTCTTATGCTTCGTAAATTTCGTTCATGGCTTCAGGAGCAGTACGGGAGCAATCTTGCCGGGCTTCAGAAATTCAACAAAGATTGCGGTACCGAGTTTCTGGAATGGGATGAAATACTGCTCAATACGGAATTGTTTTACAACAGGAGGAGTACCGGGAATTACAGACAGGGCTTTTGGGTTAAGTTTCTGGAGTTCAAAGAAAAGTGTTCTGACCCGTTTACGCGCTGTTATCTGGGGCTGGACGGCTTTTTTATTGAGGTTCTTCTTCGCGACGCGGGAAAGAATCTTGTCAGCATAAACCGGAGTCTCGGAACTAATTACCGCAACTGGGAAGATGTTGTTGTTCCTGAAAGATATCCGGCCGAGAATCCCAAGTTGGCCAAAGTCTGGGCTACTTTCGTTCGTAATGACCTGAATCTCCAATTTATAAAGGCTGACGAGAAGGCACTTCCCGCGTACAGAGAATTTCTGAAGAAACGCTATTCGGAAATAAAAGAGCTTAACAGAGAGTACAATACGAAATATTCCAGTTTCAGCGATATTCCGCTTCTTCAGAAAGTTCCCGTTTACGGTGCTGTTTTTGTTGACTGGGCCGATTTCATTACTGAAAAAGTGCCACTCGATTCTCTATCCATAAGGGGCTTCGATTATTATTACAGAGAGTATATCAAGAAAAAATATTCAAGTATATCTGAGATCAATAAACTTTACGGAAGAGGTTATAAGTCGTTTGCTGAAATTACTCTCCCCGTAAATGTCCCGGTTACTAATGTGGGCTACATGAATGACTGGCGGGAATTCGCCGCCAAGATTGGCCCTCAAAAGATTGGACTGAGCAGAAATTCCATATCCGAATATCGCGCCTATATATGTGAATTGTACAGCCGGGACGCGAAGGATAAAAAGAAAGTCGATTTTGCTTCCATGTCCAAGGATTACAATAGAAAAATCTCAAAAGTGGACGATGTGCCTGTCTTTCAAATGTTCCCGTCGAATGATACCGAAAAGGCTAAAAAAGACTATAGTTCTGCCGTGAACGATAAGAGGTTTGACAAGATGTGCCTTTTTTACGATGTCGCTAAGTTGAAACCCGAGTGGCTTTCTTTTCTTTCCGGAAAATATAAAAACATTGATGAGTTGAACAAAAATTACGGACTTCTCTATAAATCTTTTGATACAATACCTGTGCCTATGAAAGAATGGGAATGGGGCTTGCTGAAGAAAAATAAAGGCAAGATGGTAAAGGAATTCATGACGCGTAATTACATAATGGTATTGGATACAATATTATTGAACGGTTATGCGGCTATGAATACCCTTATATTCTGTTCACTTGCCATACTCGGAGCATTGATTGTCAATCCACTTGCGGCTTATGCGTTGTCCCGTTATAATCCGCCCAGTACATATAAAATCCTCCTGCTGCTGATGCTTACCATGGCGTTCCCGCCGATGGTCTTGGGGATACCCAACTTCCTTATGATTAAGAGGCTCGGCCTTCTTAACACTTTTGCGGCCCTGATACTGCCGGGATTGGCGTCAGGTTATTCCATATTCCTGCTCAAGGGCTTCTTTGACAGTCTGCCCAAAGAGTTATTTGAATGTGCTACTCTTGACGGCGCCGGTGAGTGGACGATGTTCTGGCAGATTGCCATGACTCTTTCAAAACCAATTCTTGCGGTTATCGCCCTGAACGCGTTCCTTGCTTCTTATTCAAACTTCATGATGGCTTTTCTGGTCTGTCAGAATCCTAAGATGTGGACGATCATGGTTTATCTTTACCAATTGCAGCAGCGATCTAGTCAGTCGGTGCGCTTTGCCTCGCTTGTTATAGCCGCAATTCCTACGTTTACAATATTCATATTCTGTCAGAATATGATTATCAAAGGTATTGTGGTCCCCACAGAAAAATAAGTTTAAGCCTGCGAAGCCGTTGTATAAACATGCTTCGCAGCCTCATTTTATTTATGCGCTACAGCTTGGCGTATCAGGCTTTCTTTTTTTGCAACTTGCTTTTTCCCGAAAATATGATATAATGTTATGTTTAAGTATCTGGAAGTTTTGTTGAAAAGCGTAAAGGTAAGTGGCTTAAACAGTTTTTATCGAGTAAAAATTATGCCTTGGTGGATGTATATATACATAATTTGTTTTGCCATCATCGTCTTGGCTAATGTCATATACTGGCTTATGGTAAAGCAGAAATTTCTCCTGACAGCCTATGAACTCCTGGCAGGTACATATCTGATATTCGTAATTGTCGCTTATTGGGCGCCATTCCTGAAGAATAACCTTTCTCTTCTGAATATTCTCGCTGTGCTTGCGGTCGCGGCCCTGAACTTCTATTTTTCGGTACTTAAAAAGAGAAATGTCGATATCAAAGAACTCTTTCCCGATATGGATGAGGAAAGAGTTAGAATAGCCAGGGATTTTGAAGTTGTTGAGATTGCGAAAGCTGTTCCTGTGCTTCTTGCTTCGCCTGCTTATATTGTAGGTGCGTTGCTTTCTTTTGATGTGTTGAAAAAATATCTTGGTTAAGCCTTTTCTCCCTGTTTCTTTTTTGCCATTCTTCCAAACCTGCTTTAAGTTGTTTTTTATCTCTATTTTTTCTGGCAGGCAATGGGTTCATGGAGTATCTTAAGCGAATCAAACGACGGATTGGTGAATGAAGCATCTGAACAGTTTATCTTTTTTTAGGCATTGGTATGCCAGGATAATAATACATCGTGGTTCTCCTGAGTATATAGCCAGGGGAATGTCGGCGGGGCTTTTTTGTGCTTTCGGTGTGCCTGTCATGCAAATGCCTACCGCATTTGTCCTGTGTATTTTCTTCAAAGGCGCGAAGATACCGGCTATGGCTGCGACATGGGTGACCAACTGGGTAACCGCTCCCGTTATTTTTCCCACTCAGATCTATATCGGCGGTCTCATTATACAACAGAATCTTTCCTGGGAAAAAATCAAATATACCCAGTCGCTTATCATGAATGCTGCGTCAATGAGAGAATCAATTTCCATATTATGGGGTTTGAGCACGGAAATGCTTTCTTCTTTTCTTGTAGGCGGTCTTGCGCTTGGCTGTATATGGGCTTGCGGCGGATATTTTGTTACCCTTTTTGCTGTAAAAAAGTATCGTCAGGCAAAAAGTCTCAGGCAAAAAAGAAAAACGGAGGATTTTATTGCTGGAAAAGCTCAGGGCCCCTTGTCAAGTTAACTGTTTTCGCGTAGTTTGAGACAGGTTTTGTGGTGCGCTATAAGCGCTTCTTTTTCATCTTCATTTCTTTCCAGGTCCCACTCTATGCGTTCTCTTATGTTTTTCTTCCTTATTTCCGCGAATTCTTTAAACAAGTCAGGAATTTCTTTCGATGCTTTTAGCTCCCAATTTTTCTGCCAGAATTTGCTTATGGCGATATCCAAGAAAGCCCTAAAACCAAAGTTAAAGCCAAACGTAAGCACAACGCGAAGTTCATGTCCAAGCGCCGCACTTGCTGGAATCGTCGGAGCGAAGCCTCTGCCGGATAAACGCGAAATCAATGCCGACGCGAAACTGAAAGCCGTTCTGAAGAAGGACAAGGTAGCGATGTTTTGAATTGTCAAAACTGCTCGCGAAAAATCTTGCATAAGAAGCGATATTTTTATCCGTTGTTCCGATGGTCATTCTCCAAGGGTAATGCTTCATATTTTTGGGGCGAATACTGCAGCATTTTTTTTAAGTTGGTATCTTTTGATTTTCTTGAGAAATATTATTGAATAAGAGAACTTTCCCGTAAAAAAGTTTTCACTTGCTTTAATTTATAATATTTGGTGTTAAACTATCTGCTCATTCAAAATAAAACGAGTCGGGGCATAGCGCAGTTTGGCTAGCGCGTCTGCCTTGGGAGCAGAAGGTCGAGAGTTCAAATCTCTCTGCCCCGACCATTTTTCCAGGCTCATTTCTTGGAATTTATCTTCTTTCACACTTGCAACTGCTACCGTAATTTTGGGAAAAATGTCAAAAACCCGTTGATTTGTCTATGACTGTTTACGGGAATCCAAAGGAGGTAAAGAGAAAATGGTGGGGAAACCGAAAAATGCGGATATTGCCACTCTTAAGGCCAAAAGGATTAAAACCGTTTTGCAGACCGGGCAACGATATCAAGAATGAAAAACAAATATGCCATTCTTTTCGTGCTTGATTTATATTGAATAAAAAAGATGGCGGGAGCGACGGGACTCGAACCCGCAACATCCACCGTGACAGGGTGGCACTCTAACCAATTGAGCTACGCCCCCAAATAAAAGGGAATATGAATTTAGTTTAATGTCCGTTATTTGCAAGAGTAAAAATAAAATTAATTATAAAAAAATCTCAGACTGATTGAGACGAAAAATATAGAAGCGCAAAAAAAATATTGGATTCTGAAGTATATACAGATATTATAATGACGGCGTTAACATTTTTTATGGTAAAGCAGGAATATATATGTCTTCAAAAAAAAATAAAAAAGTCATGTACCATTATGATATGGAACTTGATTTACATGGATGTAACGCGGAAGACGCGATTGTTCTCCTGGACAGGACAATCCTCGCTAATGAGAATTCGAGCATAATGGTTATTCATGGAAAAGGGAGCGGTATATTAAGAAGGGCCGTCAGGGACTTTCTCAAGGGAAACAGATTCGTGCGCGATGTTCATTATGGTGAAGATATTAATATAATCGGAGCTGACGGTATCACGGTTGTATATACTCTTTAAATAAAAGTTCTCATATTTCTTGTTTTTATCCGAAAAACTGATATAATACGGTAATATTTTTAGAAAAGCTTAATTGTTTCTATGGAGATGTGCCAGAGATGGGATTTCTTAAAAATTTGTTTTCCGGTATTTTCGGAAAGAAAGAGCCTGAAGCTAACTACAAGGAAGCATCCTTGCGTTACAGTAAAATGGCTTCCGGTTCCTATGATGTGGATAAAACTATCCAGATCAGTATTGAGCCGCCCAGACAGCAGTATATTGTCAAAATGGACGGCAAATATCAGGTGTTCAACTCCAAAAAGGATATGCCTGAGGAGTTGAGAGAAAATGTGGAAGAGGTTGAAAAATCAGAATCCAGCAAGAGTTCATATACAGTGATTGTGGATGGGAAGCGGAAAACTTTTTCCAGTCTCAAAGAAATGCCCTCCGATATTCGCAAGGCGCTTGAGAAGTCGGAAGCCTGATGCCGTCTTTTCGCGCTTCTGTCTGTCGTGAATCTTCTTAATGTCACCAGTTGTTTTCTTAAAAAATTAATTATGGATTGCCGGTATGAAACAGAAAAAAGGTATTCTCCCTGTCAAGAAAAAATCAAGCGGCAAGGATTGGGTGAAAAAACTTGTTGAAGTCATTTCAGTCCTGAGAGGGCCGGGGGGCTGTCCGTGGGACAGAGAACAGACCCATAAAACCCTTAAGCCTTATCTGATTGAGGAGTGCGCTGAACTGATGGACGCTGTTGACGACAATGACTCCGATTCTGTTTGCGAGGAACTCGGAGATGTACTGATGCATATAATAATGAGCTCAAAAATAGCGTCTGAAAAAGGACACTTTGATTTTAATGAGGTGGCAAAACGTTCTGTTGAAAAAATGATAAGACGGCATCCTCATGTTTTCGGGGAACAGAAAGCTGCCACAAGCGGAGAGGTGCTGGATATATGGGAGGATGTGAAAAAGAAAGAAAAGAAAAGGCAGGTTTCTTCAGTGATGGACGGGATACCCAGGCATTTTCCGGCGCTGCTGAGGGCTACTAAAGTTCAGAAAAAAGCCGCCAAATATGGATTTGACTGGAGTTCCGAAGAACAGATAATCAGGAAAATAGAAGAAGAGCTTGAGGAAGTGAAAAAAGCCCATAGTGAACGTGATTCGGCGGCTGTGGACGAGGAAATAGGCGACCTGCTTTTTGCCGTTGTTAATCTCTGCCGCTTCAGGAAGAGTATTTCAGCAGAAGAACTTCTGGCTTCTGCCGTTAAGAAGTTTCAGAACAGGTTCAGGTATATAGAAAAACAGTTGGCGTTAAAAGGAAAGACGCTTGAGCAGAGTTCCCTTGATGAGATGGAAAAACTCTGGGAAAAGGCCAAAAAAAAAGAACGAATTAAGTGATTCGTTTTCTGCGGCTGTTGTTTTTAGCCTCTTGTGACCTATATTCTCCTGATGTATTTGCTTTAAATTATTGTTTATAATGGTGATTGTATGAAAAAAGAAAAAGTATTTATATACGATACGACATTGAGGGATGGTACTCAGGCCGAAGGGATATCCTTTTCACGTTCAGATAAAATAAGGATAACTGAAAAGCTTGATGTTTTTGGTGTCAGTTACATAGAAGGCGGCTGGCCCGGCTCAAATCCTAAAGACATGGAATTTTTCGAAAAAGTCAAGGGCAAGGTATTTAAGAATGCGAAGATAGCCGCTTTCGGAAGCACAAGGCGGGCTAAGTCAAAAGTCGAAGAAGATGACAATATAATTAAACTTCTTGAGGCTGAAACACCGGTAATAACAATTTTCGGCAAAAGCTGGCTCCTTCATGTGAGCGATGTCCTGAGGATATCCCCGGACGCCAACCTGAAAATGATAGCCGACTCCTGTGCATACCTGAAATCACATGGGCGTGAAGTCATATTTGACGCGGAACATTTTTTTGACGGCTACAAGGATGATGCCGCATATTCATTGAAAGTCCTGAAGGAAGCCGCGGCGAACGGGGCAGGTACTGTTTGTCTCTGCGACACAAACGGCGGCTCTCTTACTTCGGAGATAATGTCCATATGCGCTGTTGTGAAAAAAAATCTTCCCGAAAACGTTTGCCTGGGAATTCATTGCCATAATGACAGTGAACTTGCGGTGGCGAATTCGCTTGCGGGAATCGAGGCTGGAGCACGGCATGTGCAGGGAACGATAAACGGTTTCGGCGAACGCAGCGGAAATGCCAATCTGTGCTCAATTATTCCGGCCCTTGAACTTAAAATGGGCTTCAATGCCATTCTGCCGGGGCAAATGGAGTGCCTTCGCACGGTCAGTGTTTTTGTTGATGAGCTCGCGAATCAGATGCACAATAAACGTCTTCCCTATGTAGGGGAAAGCGCTTTTGCCCATAAAGGCGGAATGCATGTAAACGCCGTCGGCAAAAATCCCGTTACTTTTGAGCATGTCAAGCCTGAACTGGTTGGAAATAAACGCAGAATACTTGTTTCAGACCTTTCCGGCTGTACGAATATCGAAACAAAGATGAATGAACGTGATTTGAAAATAGCGACGGAACCTGAATTGTACAAAAAAATACTTGAGGAACTGAAGCGCAAAGAAAATGAAGGCTATGAATACGAAGCCGCCGACGCGTCTTTCGAGCTTCTTGCCAAAAAAGTCATGAATAAACATAATCCGTTTTTCGAGCTTAACGGTTTCAGAGTGATTGTGGAAAAGAGAGGGCATCATAAGCCGTGTTTCTCCGAAGCGACCGTTAAGGTTACTGTAAAAGGAAAGCATGAATTGACCGCCGCCGAAGGCGATGGCCCGGTAAACGCGCTCGACCGCGCGCTACGGAAAGCGCTTGTTCATTTTTATCCTGAAATATCGGATATCAAGCTTAAAGACTACAAGGTGAGGATACTTGAAGGCGACAACGGTACTGCCGCTAAGACCAGGGTACTTATTGAATCCGGTGATGAAAGCTCTTCATGGGTGACTGTCGGAGTAAGTGAAAATATAATTGAGGCTTCATGGGAGGCCTTTTTGGATTCTATTGAATTTGCGCTTTATAAAAAGCTTGAAAGTAAAAAAAATTGATTTATACTGTTTAGAAGTACTAAAGTCGTGTTTCCCATTTTCCGGCCAAAATGTGAAAGGGCAACAGAATGAAGAAGTTTGTCATCGGAGTAATTCTTTTTTCGTCTATTTTTTTCTTTTTTTCAGTTCCTGAAGCAAAAGCTTTTGATCCCGTGACAATGGGGATTGCCGCGCAATTTGCTGTAATGGCCCTTGAAAAAGCATCTCCATATATTATCAGAGGGCTTGCCAATGCGGGCAGAGATTGCTTATATATAGGACAGGATATGATAGATTTCGGACGTTTGCCTCTGGGCATGTTTCAAGCGAGTTTTCTCATGCCTTTCGGCTACTTCCCAGCCGGTGCCAAAAATATCCTGAAAGGTACTATAGCGCCTTGCAAGATGATGGTGCATATCCTTGTGCTTCCTATCATGTTATGCGGAGTTAATGTCAATATTTGACCTGCTATGGCAAGAAGAAAAAAAGCATCTGAAATACTCAAAAGACTTCTGCGGGAATGGTATAGCGAAGATCGCGCCCTTCATGAAATTTTACCCCATTTGCCGGGACCGGTCCATGTCTCAGGGCTTCTTGACAAAGTCATGTCCCGCCTGATTTCACCTGACGAGCTGCAGTTCCTGGAAATAAGGGAAAACTGGACAGAGATTGCCGGGGCCCAAAATGCCAAAGTCGCCCAGCCGGTGAGCTTCAGTAACGGTACAGTTTATGTTGAAGTCTCACACAGCGCCTGGCTGCGGGAGCTCAGCGGCGGGCCCAAGAAAATTATAATCGGCAATATAAACAGATTCTGCCGAAAAGATTTCTGCAGAGATATCAAATTTGTTCCCCGCGGACGCGCTGTAAGCTGAAATATTGCATTCTAAAGGCAATACTGCTTCAGCACTGCGGAATTATCTGAATTCTTCGCACTGATTTCAGGCTTGCGGAAGATTTTCTGAAAAAAAGCTGATTTTTTTATTTCGCTGCACCATTATACAAATAGCTCACCTGATCCATAGTTGATGTTTTTTATACTCTGACCTTTTTCGTAAACTCGCCGGAACGTCGCAAGTTCGCCTCCAGAAGCCAGCTCCGTCTTGTCTTCGGCAAGTCCTCCTGAACAAAACACGCTGCTGACCCGTCGAGTTCCTGTAGCCTATCGCCTCAGTTCTTCTCAGTAAACTCAATTCCGGTCTTCATCAGCATAAAATCCTGTCCGGATTACTTTAACAAATGTGCCTGGCTGCTTTCCACTCTCAATCAAAAAATGATTTTTCAGTGCTGAAAGATTTATTTATACGGGCATTTGAAGTCAGGATGAAAGACGGATATCTTTTAAATTGTGCTGTTCATCTGAAAATTTTACTCAAAAGGTTGATTATTTATGAAAATGTCCAAACTTGTCGGGCGCAGGATAAAAGAAGACCCGAAAGACGCTAAAACCGTAAGCCATAAATTTCTCATGAGAGGCGGTTATGTCAGGCCCGTTTCGGCAGGCATTTATTCCCTGCTTCCCGCGGGCAAACGCATCATAAGCAAAATCGAAAAGATAATTCGTGAGGAAATGAACGCCATTGAAGGTCAGGAAGTCCTCATGCCCGTGGTTCTGCCCGCTGATTTATGGATTGAGTCGGGACGTTTTCAGTCGGTCGGGCCGGAGCTTCTACGCTTCAAGGACCGTAACGAGAAAGACATGCTCCTCGGCATGACACATGAGGAAGCCGTTGTGCATCTCGCTCGTTCGGAAGTTAACAGCTATAAGCAGCTCCCCGTCATGATTTACCAGATACAGACCAAGTACAGGGATGAAGCGCGCCCCAGGGCAGGGCTTATCCGTGTCCGCGAATTCACCATGAAGGACGCCTATTCATTTCATACTTCACAGGAATGCCTTGAGAAATATTACATGCGCGCTCATGAAGCTTATGTCCGAATTTTTAAAAGGCTCGGGATGAATAATGTCATTTCCATCGAGTCGAATTCCGGCATGATGGGCGGCAAGGTTTCACATGAATTCATGGCCCTGGCTGACTGCGGCGAGGATACCGTTTTTGTTTCGCCGGATGGATCTTACAGAGCGAACAGGGAAGTTGCCGTCGCCGCCTGGAAATACGAAAAAAGCGCTCCGCTTCCTCTTGAAAAAGTTCATACCCCTGGCAAAAAAACTATTGAGGAAGTCGCCTCATTCCTCGGACTTGCTCCTCAGAATACGGGGAAGGCCGTTTTCTATGCGGACAAGGACGGCAAGCTGATTTTCGCGATGATACGCGGTGATTTTGAAGTGAATGAAAGCAAGCTGAAAAATTATCTGAAAGTCAATGAGCTCAACTTTGCGAATGACGCTCAGATAAGGAACGCGGGCGCGGAACCCGGTTTTGCCTCTCCGCTTGCGCTGGACGCTTCCAAGGTCAGGGTAGTTGTGGACAATTCGATTTCCGGTTCCTCGAATCTTGTTGTCGGCGCCAATGAAGCGGACTACCATTACAAAAACTTCAATCTCGAAAGAGATCTTCCCGGAGCGGAAAGCGTGGATATAGCCACAGTACGCGAAGGCGATCCATGCCCTCTTACAGACGCCCCTCTCATGCTCAGGCGCGGAATTGAAGTCGGCAACATTTTTCAGCTCGGGACCAAATATTCGGCGGCAATGAATTGTACTTATCTTGATAAAAACGGTAAATCGCATCCGATGATAATGGGTTGCTACGGTATCGGCGTCGGCAGGTCTATGGCATCGGTTATAGAACAGTCTTTCGACAATTGGGGCCCGATATGGCCGATTTCAATAGCCCCGTACCATGTCCATATCTGCGCGTTGAACCCCGATAAGGCAGGCGTTGGCGAGACATCTGAAAAAATTTACAGCGAATTATGGTCCATGGGCATTGAAACGCTTTATGATGACAGAGGCGAAAAAGCCGGTTTTATGTTCAATGACGCGGATCTGCTCGGCGTTCCTTTCAGGCTTATAATTTCACCTAAAACACTTGAAAACGGCCAGGTCGAATTCAAGCGCAGAGGCGAAAAGGAAAGCCGCCTTATAGATATAGCCGCAGTAGTTTCCGAGCTGAAATCAATGTTCGATGCCGAAATGTCCAAATTTTCCGGACAGTGACGGGATAATAACACACTGTTTTTTTCAATGGATACATATTTTCTCAATACGAGAAAGAAAGAGATTGATGCCGTAATAAATTATAGAAAGAAAAAACTGAAATGGAAAGAAAAAACTGGTCACGAGAAGAATTGATACTGGCATTCAATCTTTACTGTAAAATTCATTTCGGACAAATCAGTCAAAAAAATCCTAAAATAATTGAGTTGTCAAAAATTATAGGAAGAACACCAAGTTCAATTGCTTTTAAGCTTGTAAACTTCGCAAGCCTTGACCCTTACCATCAACAAAGAGGTGTAAAGGGAATGCAGAACGCAAGCAAACTTGATAAAGAAATTTATAATGAATTTTCAAATAACTGGAGCGATTTAATTTTTGAAAGTGAAAGCTTGCTTATTAAAAAATCCGGCAAAAGAAACTTAGAAGAAGCAATAAAAAAAGAAATCGAATTTGATGAAAAGAAAGAAGGGGTTGACGTAGTTCGTTCTATTAAAATGAGAATCAATCAGTCATTTTTTAGAACTGTTGTAACCTCGATTTACTCTAACAAGTGTGCAGTTTCAAATATTGATTTGCCAGAGCTGCTTATAGCAAGTCATATAGTTCCTTGGTCCGCGAATAAAAAAGAAAGATTGAATCCCTCAAATGGAATTTGCCTTTCTCCGCTTTATGATAAAGTTTTTGACAAAGGACTAATGACATTGACTGATGACTACAAAATCAGATTTTCAAAGAAACTATTTAAAATTTCTGATAAGAAAGTCTATTCAGCATTTTTTGAAGTATTTGAAAATCAACAAATTAATTTGCCTGATAAATTCTACCCGAAGCAGGAATTTATTGACTTTCACAGAAAAAATATCTTTCAAAAATAAGGATGCACAGTTCTGACTGATTGGGAACTCTGTGCAATACGTGAAGACTTTCATCTTACTTGTAGACCGAGATAGGGATGTCGTCTTCAGTGGCCAGGCGGAAAAAGAAATTCCAGTCGCCATTGGAGATTTTAGCGGATTTTACGAGTATGTGGTTAATGCCGTTCTGAAGTTTAATGCCTTTTACGATGTCCTGGTCCCATACGCCTTCGCGGGGGGCTTTATTATAGGTGTGGACGAGTTTCCCGTTGATCCATATTTTTATGAAGTCCTTGCTTCCGGTATAAAGGATGAGGTTTGAAAGGTCTTCCGGAGATTGCAGAAAGGAGACGGCGTAAACCGCGGAATTTTTCCTGTCTGCCGGGTAAAGTTTTCCTATATTGACTTCACCTATGTTTTTATATTCTTTTGCGTTATAGAGGTTCCATCGTGTGCCTTGGGGAGCGTTCTGATGTCCGTCAAGGTCTTTTTCATCCTCTAAAAATTCTTTATGTATGATATCATTGATTTCCTTTGCGTCGGCATCGGCAAAAGTGAAAGGGCCGAGTATGTTCCATTTGGTAACAAAGGAATTTTCACTCAGGAAACGGTTTGGCTGTTTTTCAGTATCCGGCAGAATTTTATTCAGTTGTGCCTTGTCAGGAGAAAGCTCTTTTGTTTTTTCTGGTGCCGCTTGCTGTTTGGGAACGTGCTGAGGCTGTGTGGTTTTTTTATCAGGGGCTTTCGCTGGAGTTTTAATTTCAGTGGACGGTTTAGGAGTTTCAACGGCGGGTTTAGTTTCGGCTATGGCGATTTTGCTGACGATGAAAGAGGGGGCCCGCTGAGAACTGGAAGCGCATCCTGACAGGAGGATGCAAAGAGCGGCAAACGCGGGAAATATTATTATGCGTACTGTCATTTTGCGAGAATCTCTCCTTTAGTAAATCGGCGTTTAAAGCTTAATCAGGTTTCCCTTACTAAATATTATTTATAAATGAGATATTTCGCCCTCTTTTTTGAAAAAATTGAACTTTTCTTTTCCCATGAGTCCGCTATCTGTTTATAAGACTGTCCTGCAATGACAGCTTTTCTTACGGAAGCAGTGCCCATGGATTTGTCAAAGATGTCGAGTTTTGCGGGGTTCCATTTCAGAAAAGTTGGATAGGCTTTCTGGAGATAGCAGAGTATGGCGGTTTCAGTGGTGGCGGGCTTAAAGACGCCGGGGTCAGTTACATGCAACTGTACTCCGCTGATATTCTGGTCTTTGAACGCGGCATAATAAGGTTTGTAGTAGACGGGCCTGAATCTGACGCCGGGGAGCTGGAGTCTGTTCAGAGCTAAGGCCGCGGCTTCCGCGTTTATCCATGGTGCCGCGACTGCCTGAAAGGGGATGGTGTAGCCTATGCCGGTGCTGAGACAGCCGATTTCGCCGATAGTGCCTGTAGCCGCGAAACAGTAGGCGGCCTGAGGGGTGGGGATATGAGGAGATGTCATAACCCAGGGAAGCCCGGTCTGTTCCCAGCTCATTCCCCTTTTAAAATTCGCCATCGGAATTACATGAAGCTTGCAGTTGATTTTTTCCTCGGCATTGAGATAGAGGGCAAGCTCTCCGACGGTCATTCCATAAACGCGCGGTATTGGATAGAGACCTATGAACGATAGATATTTTTCTTCGCTTACCGGGCCGTCGACTACGTTTGCTCCGAGGGGATTCGGGCGGTCGAGAACTATCACTGTTTTTCCGGCGGCGGCGGCGGCGCTCATGCATTCGGCGAGATGCCAGATATATGTATAGGCCCTGCTTCCAACATCCTGGATGTCATATATTATCACGTCAACCTTGTCCAGGGCCTCCTTTGTAGGCTTATGGTCTTTATTTCCGTAAAGCGTGAATATGGGCAGTCCTGTTTTGGCGTCTATGCCTCCGCTGACTTTTTCGCCTGCCGCCACATTGCCTCTTATGCCGTGTTCCGGCGCGAGAAGGGCTGTAAGGTTAACTTTGCCGCTTGATTTCAGGAGGTCTGCGGTGTGCTGGAGATTGGCGTTTACGCCTGTCGGATTGGTTACCAGTCCCACGCGTTTGCCTGCCACCATATTGGTGTATTTGTCGAGAAAAACTTCCATTCCCGTATATACTCTCGCCGACGCGGACGGTGCGGTTATGGAAAAAAGCGAAGCGCAAAGGAGGATTGACGGAAGAGAAAAATTCATATTATCTGTCTCCATTTTTAATTCATTCTAAACAGGGTACTGAAAAAGAAAAATACGGACGGCTGCAAGTTTCTTTTCGTTAAATATAAACAGGATATTTGAATATAAAAAGCATTTAAGTAAAAAAAATTAGGACAAAAGATGAAAAAAATCAGCGTAAAACTTGAATATGAAAGCGTGCGGGATATCTTAACAGCTCTTTTGTCTCATAAAATGCTGTACAGGTCCGAAATATGCTTGACACCTGACGGCATTAATATTAACAAATAAATATAGGAGAGGGGATAATTATGCCTACTCAAGTTCGAGCTAAACACAAGTTCTGTCGCCGGATTGGCTATTGCCTCTGGGGCAGCCCGAAATGTCCAAGCGTGAAGCGCCCGTATCCTGCGGGGCCCCACGGCAAGTCAGGACGCAAAAAGAAACTTTCCACGTACGGGGAACTCCTGATGGAAAAGCAGAAACTGCAAGTCTATTACGGCTTGTCGGAAATGCAGATCAGGCTCGCTTTCCAGAAGTCCAAAAAAGGAAAAGGCATGACCAACGAAAAACTTTTCCATAACTTGGAATTCCGTCTGGACGCGACTGTTTACCGTTCAGGTTTGGCGCCTTCGATTTTTGCCGCCAGACAGTACGTAACACATTGCCATGTCTATGTGGATGGCAAAAAAGTGAACCGCCCGTCTTATCGCCTTAAAACAGGACAGGTTGTATCGCTCAATGCCGAAAAATCCCCTTCAATAGCGGAAGCGGCAAAGAACTCGAATTCTGTGATTCCAGGTTATCTCGAAGTTGACAGAGAGCATTTGAAAGCCACTGTCCTGAGAGAGCCGACAATCGAAGAAATGCCTGTTCAGATTGAAATGATGAAAGTAGTTGAATTCTACGCCAGATAAGTAGAGTTCTTTTTATTTTTGCAATCTTTATAGCTCCGGCTCTGCCGGAGCTTTTTTAATTTATGACCATGAATATTATTCAAGCGGAAAAAGCATCGGGGAACGCTGTTCCTGAGATCTGCGGCGCGTCCGCGGTCAGCGCCGATTTCCTGAGAGATGAGTCCCGTATGGAGGGGAAGAGCGATTTTGCCGCTTTTCCGACTTCCACGGAAGAGGCCTCAGCAGTTATGAAATGGGCTTTTTCCAAAGGCCTGGAGCTTACTGTTTCCGGTGGACGAACGGGGATAAGCGGAGGCGCTGTCCCTGCCGGAGGGCTTCTTCTTTCTCTCTGCAAGATGAAGAAAGCCGGAAAGATTTTCAAAGACTCTGATGGAAAAACTCTTGTCCGCTGTGAAGCCGGGCTTTCTCTCGCGGAACTGCAGAATTACCTGATATTTGAAAAGTCCGGATGTTTTTTTCCTCCCGACCCCACTGAGACGACAGCATCCATCGGCGGCATGATTGCCTGCAATGCGTCAGGCGCGCATACTTTCCGTTACGGGCCGACAAGGAAGTTTGTAAACGGCCTTACGGCGGTGCTGGTGAATGGTGATATCGTAAGGATACGGAGGAATGATTCTTTTGCCGCGGATGACGGCGGTTTTGTATTGCGTTTTTCAGACGGACACGAAGTTTCCGCGAGGATACCTTCATACAGTCAACCGCTTACCAAGAACGCGGCGGGATATTACTCCGGGCGGGGGATGGATTTAATCGATATTTTCATCGGTTCGGAAGGAACTCTGGCCCTTATTACGGAAGCTGAACTCATACTCTTGCCGAAACCGGAAAGTGAATTTAACGCCATGTTCTTTCTTTCTTCCGAGGATGCCGCTGTGGAGTTGACTGAAAAATTACGTTCCGAGGCAGGTGAAGGCCTTACGGCAATTGAATACTTTGACCCTGCCGCTCTGGGCCTCCTCAGGGAAAGGCGTTTGAGAATGGGCCCGGCCAGCGCCGTCCCGCCGGGAGTGCCCCAAGATAAAAACAGCGCCGGAATTTACCTGGATATAGCATCTGAAAAAATTGAAACAGCGCAAATTGCCGAGAGAATTTCAGGAATCGCGAGAAAGCTGAAACACGGGCATGTACTCGCTGAATGGGCTGCTTTTGACAGGGATGAAAGGGAACGTCTCCGCAAGTTTCGCCACGCCCTTCCTGAAACTGTCAATTCAATCATAGCCGAACGGCGCAAGAGCAATCCGGCAATCACAAAACTCGGCACTGATATGGCTGTCCCTGATGAATTCCTCGAAACTATTCTGAAAACCTATCGAAAAGAACTTGACGCGAATTCGCTGGAATATGTGATATTCGGGCATATCGGCAATAATCATCTTCATGTAAATATCCTCCCTTCAAATACGGAGGAATACACGCTTGGAAAGAAATTATACGCTGATTTTGCCCGAACCGTTCTTTCCATGAACGGTTCGATATCCGCAGAACACGGCATCGGCAAACTTAAAAAGAACTTCCTTGCCATGATGCTGGGTGAGAAAGGAATAGAGGAAATGAAAAATCTCAAAAAAGCTTTTGACCCTGATTTCAGGTTGGGCAAAGGGACTTTGTTTTGATGCAAATTCAAAAAAGGAGGAATGCTTTCATGGTAAAAAATTTAAGTTATCTGCTGTGTTTTGTCTCTTTTGTGCTGGCTGGATGCGGAGCGAATTTAAAGCCGGAGGACATAAAGACAGCCATGCCGAAACAGGCTGTTGAAGACGCGCGGAAAATGATAAACGAAAAAAAGCTCGACAAAGAGAAATATAAAAACTGGATATATCCCGCGCAACTCCCGGAAAGTCTGAGACTCAAAGGCTTGATTTACGCTATGGTGTATGATGATCATGTGAACCTCGTTCTCGCGAGAAATCCCGACTGGCTCCTGGGTGCTAGAATATGGGGTGTTGACGCTACGCGCAAGCATGAAGACAAAAAAACGAAATATCCCGATATTTTCTTTTTCCAGTACTGCAACGATTCGCCTGAATCAGCCGGAAACCTGAAATGAATGTCAGGGGCCGTACCCCATTAAACTTATAACCATGAAACGGGATGATTAACGTCAATTGTCCCGTCTTCTTTCAAATGAGCTTGAAAACTCCTCTTCTTTGAGTTACTTTTTATATGTATTTTCACTGAAACTTTTTGATTGATTGGAAAGATTTACGGCGATGCCTGAAATCGTATTTGAATGCCCGATATGCAGTGTTGAAATAGAAGCTGATGCTTCTTTTGCGGGCGGTACTGCGCAGTGCCCTGGATGCAACGGTACTATCATGGTGCCCATGCCCGGGATACATGAAGGTATGGAAGTAGCCGGGTTCCGCCTTGAACGCAAGCTTGGTACCGGCGGCATGGGTGAGGTGTGGCTCTCCCATCAGGTTGCCATAGACCGTAAAGTGGCCTTGAAGATTCTTTCTCCGACCCTCACTAATAATAAGGATTTTGTCGCCCGTTTCATGCAGGAAGCCAAAATGGCGGGGCGTCTTGAGCATCCCAATATTATTACCGCCTTTGATGCCGGGGTTGACAAGGGTATTTACTATCTGGCGGTTTCATTTGTCGATGGAATAGAGCTTAAAGATAAAATCAGGGTAGAGAAGATAATACCCGAAAAAGAGTCTCTTAAAATTATCGGACAGATCGCCGTGGCGCTCCGTTATGCCTGGGAGGATTTCAAAATACTTCATCGCGACATAAAGCCTGCTAATATCATGATAGACAGAAGAGGCGTTGCCAAGCTCATGGATATGGGCATTTCCAAAAGCATATCCGAGGATTCCAATCTTACCATGACCGGCGTCATAATGGGCACACCCTATTATATGAGCCCCGAACAGGCGCTTGCCAAAGCCGATATCGATTTCAGGGCCGATATTTATTCTCTGGGAGCAACCTTGTATCATATAGTTACAGGCAGCGTGCCTTATGACGCGGAAACCGCCGTGGGCATTCTGACAAAACATATAACCGACCCTTTTCCCCAGCCGAAACTGATTAATCCGAATATTTCAGACCAATGCAACGCGCTCCTCGAAGTGATGATGGCTAAAAAAAAGGACAACCGTCAGAAAAGCTGGGACGATGTCATACTGGATATTGATCTTGTGGCCGAAGGTAAAATGCCCGCAACCAGAAATCTCTCCAAAGCTGAAACTTTCATATCCGGCGGCCCCATATCCCTGCCGGAAAATATTTCCACTCAGAAAAATGAGAACAGAATTAATGTCAGAGTTAAAAATTCCGATGACAAAAGACATGCTCAGTTCAAAAATTATAAACCTAAGATTCTTAACGAGGAATTCGACAAAACTTCCAGAATCGTGATAAAAGACAGCAAATATGTTCAGCTTTCGTCAAAGACCGAAAAACAGAGCAAACCCACTGATACTACAATCATTACTGATCCCATAAAAGGGAAAGCCGAAGAAAATATTCAGGCCTCTGAGGATAATGTTATCATAATTTCAAAAGACGCCCATAAAAAATTGTGCGCTTCAAGAAAAAAATTGATTATCCTCTCCGTTTCCGCTCTCATTGCCGTTGCCATTCTTGCTGCCGCGGGACTGAAAATCAAGTCCGTGATAGACAGAATGAACAGCGACATCAGAGAAAAAAGGATGCAGACAGTCATCCTGAAACTTCAGAAAAAAGCGCAATCCTTGACGAGTGAAGGCAAGTATCAAGAAGCTGCCGCTGTTTACAAAGAATATAGTGGAGAATATTCCCTTGAGAGTAAAAAAAGACGTGAAGAGCTTGCGAAGGACTGCCTTTCATTGTCGAAAAACTCCAGTCAGTCCAATGTTTCCGGCGCAGACGCTTTCAATAACGCCGGGGAACTCCAGAAGGCTTTGAAAAAGTTAAATCCCGAATATGACGACAGTGGCAGAATTACTTTTGAAAATGGAAAAATAACCGGAATCAATCTGGAAGACAAAAAGATAAATGATATCAGTATTCTCGGAAAAATAACGACTCTCAAATCCCTCAATATAAGAGGATGTAAAGATATTAAGGATATTACGCCGCTTCTCAAATGTGTAAAACTCCATAAAATTATTGTCCCCTACGGAATTAAAGATTTGGAAAAATTAAAGGAACTTGAAAGTATTCAGTATATCGACTACGAAAGTCTTCCCCAAACGCAACTTAAGAACGCCGCTAAATTCTGGAATGAATTTGACAGAAAGAATATGAATGACTGAGTTTTTCAGAAGCTGTTTTTCTGAAATATGGCTGATAACCTGTCAGATGGCCCCGTCCCTGCTTTTCGGTTTTTTATTTGCCGGGATTCTTTCAGTTTTCGTAGCTCCGGAATATATCAGGAAACATTTGGGCAATAAGGGCTTCATCTCTGTTCTGAAAGCTTCGATTTTCGGCGTGCCATTGCCATTGTGTTCATGTGGTGTGCTTCCTGTGGCGGCGCTTTTGCGTAAGAGCGGCGCGAGCAGGGGAAGCGTGAGTTCCTTCCTTATATCCACTCCTCAGACAGGTGTTGACAGCATCATGGTTACTTATGCCATGCTTGGCCCGGTCTTCGCTGTTTTCAGGCCTCTGGCCGCCCTTGTCTCGGGTGTTTTCGGCGGTATGCTTACGGATTATTTCGGGAACGACGGAACAGAAGATATAAAGAAAACTGAAATTCTTCCTTCAGAAACAGAAGACATTGTCCCCGCATCCGGGAACAGGGTTATTGAAGTATTTAGATATGCTTATATTACTCTTCTCGGCGATATAGCCAGGCCTCTTGTCGCGGGCATCGTGATAGCGGCCCTGATTTCAATGCTGGTGCCCCGGGAATGGTTTAATACCGTTTTGCCGTCCGATTTCCTTCAAATGCTTATGATGCTTCTTCTGAGTTTGCCCATGTATGTATGCGCTACCGCTTCTGTTCCGATCGCGGTGGCGCTTATAGCCAAAGGCGTTTCTCCGGGGGCGGCGCTGGTATTTCTCATGGCCGGGCCTGTTACAAATGCCGCCGCCGTCGCTACTGTATGGAAGATTCTCGGAAAACGTTCCGCCATCATATATTTCCTGTCAATAGTTACAGCGGCCCTCGCTTCTGGTTTTGCGCTGAATTTTCTTTATGATCTCGTACCGCGCGCCGACTTGGCGGCACATATTCATCAGGATGGCATTTCATTGACGGGCGGGCTTTCCGGAATTCTGCTTTCCGTTCTTATATTATACTCCTTTTGCGGACGGTTTTTCAAGGCTGGAAAAAATGATGTGCCGGGAACTGATTTTTTTGAAATGACAGTAGGCGGCATGACCTGTTCCCATTGTAAAAGCAGTCTTGAAAAAGTCTTATCGGGGATGAACGGAGTTGAAAAAGTAGTCGTTGAAATGCCCTCCGGCATAACGCGTATTTTTTTCAGAAAAGGTATATTGCCGGATACGGAACTCATAAGAAAAAACGTGGAAAGCCTCGGCTTTTCAATGAACGTTGAAAAATAAGTTTATAATTATTTATTGTGCCGCTCAACGTTCTTTGCCGGCAAGGTGGCAACGCGCTTTGTAAGTTTGCGGACTGAGCCCGGAAAGGCGTTTGAAAAAATGGGAAAACGTGAACTGATCGGGAAAGCCCATTCCGGCGGCAGTTTCCGCAATGTTTTCCTCGGAATAAGCAAGTTGCCGCCGTATCATGGTCAGACGTTCAGTATC
>Ga0154588_1001_pt1 | contig 24554 bp, 26 predicted proteins | sample RifGroF2_FD_116017 | JGI IMG/M metagenome (GOLD analysis project Ga0154588, IMG submission 116017) | Lentisphaerae bacterium GWF2_44_16
TAGATCGTTCATTTTCACCTCTTTGTGATGATTGAAGTCAAAATGAACTTTCCTACGCATTTTTCAAGCTTTAATTCAAACTTTTGAAATTACCTCTTATTATTGGAATTTCGTTGTGTTGTCTTTTTTCATTATTCATAGAAGTGGCTGTTGACAGTATTGGAGAAGGTGCTTCCAGATCATTGAGCATTGCAGTATCCGGCATTGGAGGACGTCCATATTGAAGCGCTGGATCGTTTGTTTCTCTCATCCAGCGTTCAAGGCGTTTTCTCATACCTTTAATTACTTTTGCCATTTCAGGCTTTTTTGCGATATTGTTACGTTCCATTGGGTCAAAAATCAAGTCATAAAGCTCTTCCTGCTGGTAACGATGCTCTGACCAGCCATAATCCAACCATAGGGTTTTAGATGTACCTTCACCAAAGTTGGAAAGTACTGGCGTGAGATGTTTTTCCAATAGACGGCGAATATATTTATAACGGGTGGTGCGAACACATCGCATTGGTTCATAAGCTGAATGTGAATTTATTTCGGCAAATATTTCTTCTCGCACTTCTTTTTTATTGTTTTCTAGAAGCGGAAGGAATGAGACTCCCTGAAGCCTTTCAGGGGCAGGTATATCCAAGTACTCGCAGATTGTGGGGAAAATATCGACCTGTGAGATCATTCCGTTGATGACTTTACCTCCGGAAAATCCTTTTGGTCCACGCATCATCATCAGTACTCCAAGCCCGTGGTCTGTCAGTGTGCATTTCATCTCAGGAAAAGCCACACCGTGGTCAGTCGTTATTATAACAAGAGTATTTTCCGCCAATCCAGATTTTTTCAATATGTCCATAATCTCCCCAACGCCTTTGTCATAGCGTTGCGCTGAAGTGTTGAAACGTGCCATGTCCAGACGTGTTTCAGGGGTATCAGGTAATATTTCAGGAGGACGTATCCAGCGGGGATCGTTTTCAGCATCATGTTCAGGAAATACCCGGTGGGTTTCCGAGCATCCAATTGAAATAAAAAAGGGGGCCTTGTGGGAACGAGTGAAAAACTCTTCTGCCAAAGGTACCATATCTGTTATCGATTTGCTGTCATTAATGGAAGATAAATCTATTATTTCATCATAACCTATTTCATTCTGGCGCTGATGGGAGATAATATGCTGAATACCGAGCAGAAAGGATTTGTAACCGTATTCACGCAGCGTATGGATGATGTGTTTTGAGCAGTCTGCGGTAAATCCGCGATGTGCGAGTCCATACATACCGCAGGAATGAGCATATTCTCCGGTTAGAAGAGCTGCCCTGCTGGGCGAGCATGTGGGACTGGCTGTAAAGCAGTTACGGAAAACTATGCCTTCTTTAGCAAAGTTCTCAAGGTTAGGGGTATTAATTTTATAACCGTAAGGTGAAATATAACGCCCCGTATCATGTGAATGCAGATATACGATATTTAGTTTGGTCTTCATTTATTTTCCTCTGTATTAATTTTTTTTCCCTTATAGGTTGCGTTGTCTCAAGTTGTGTAACTTTCATTATTTCGTGGACGCTTTGGATTATATATATTCTGTATCATTCAATTTTCTTTTAGTAAAACCCTGGAGCATTATCGTTGTCGACATTTTTTTTAGTTTTCTTGTCTTTACTTTTCTTAGCGGCTTCATTTATTTTAGGCGTATCAGCATTTTTATTTTTATTAGTTTTTTCCATGTAATCAGGGTGAAGACCTGCCATTCGTGGAGTTATAGGGCGAATTGGTCCCCAATTTATTGCATAGGGATTATCTTTGCATAGTTTTTCTATAGATTGCCAATTTGCGAGTACCTGCTTTTTCGCTTCTTCATCTTTCATGCCGCTCTGTTTATAGACAGACATCAAGCTGCGCACTTCAATTATAAGTTTTGTATAATCAAGTCCGGCCTTTACAAAGTCTATACGTTTGCGATATATCTCAGGTTCATTTGCAACTGCGGTTGAAGCTTTCTGTAAAAGCTCATATGCATTTTTAAAAAATTCAGTATTATAACATTTTTCATAATAGGGCGCAAGATCCAGTTTTTTGGATTTGGTATCTTCATTTGATGGACGTACTTTGACGAACTCTTCTCTGGTATTCTCAAGCAACGTCCAGTAAGCGTTCATATCATCAGATGCTTTTCCGAACGCTCGTTTGTAATAATCCTCCATTATCGCATTACTGTTCTGTCTCGGGTCCCATGCTAACTGTGCCATAAGATAATACTGAGGTCCAAGCGTTGCCCAGTGTTCCCATATCATGTCAATAAATATACCGATGCATTTATGTTCTGCTACAAACTTGAAATCTTTAGCTGTTTGATGCAGTGAAATATCAGGCTGTCCCTGCGGGGCTCCTGCGGGGCTCCCGGCATTCGGGCGCCAAATAAGCTGTGTTGCGATTTTTGCCCAATCTTCATATTGTTGTTTGTAAGTGTTTTTTCGAGATGAAAGCCTACTGTCAACGGCACCATTCCAGCCGTAAAAATTTGAAACGCTCATTACTATCACATTTTTATCAGGAATAGCTTTGACAGGCGCCGGACGGGAATGTCCATAGGCCATCATAAGAACATAATAATCCTTGTTTGGATATTTTTCTTTAAGTTTTCTGGCAAGAGTATTGGCGAAGGTAAGTTGCCTGTCTGAGAGAGCTACACAATCTTTTGCGACTTCTCCTGTCCAAGTGAAGCGCCTCAATTCGCCATCAGGATGATCCCATGCCTGGCAGTTTGGACAAACGCAATGCCCACCATCCCAACCATCATTTTCTGCGGTACTGAATACTGTCTCATTGGGATTTTTTTTCAGAGTTTCTCCAACCTCAGCCAGCCATTGTTCCCAAAGGGCAGGATTTGCTTCACACATTTTCTTCACATACGCCGGATATGAACCGCCTCTGGTTCCATTTGGTTGAAGTGCAAAGTATTCAGGATGAGTTTTTCCATAACGCTCCCACCAGGTGGTAAAAGGATGGCCAGCGGCCACATCAAGTGAATCCAGTTGAAGACGTTGATGCCTTACCCAGTCCTTTGACTGTCCATACAGAGGCTTACTTTTAAGCGAGGAATAATTAAATATCCCGTTCCTAAAACGGATTTGCGGGTAATAGCGGTATTCAAACGGTTTAAATGAAATAGTTTTACGTTTGATGGTGTCTTCACCTAATTCACCGGGCCAAAACCACCTTACCTCAAGATACTCCTGTAAAAATGTATAAACTGCATTGCATGTTCCATATTCTTGCTGAACTCCGTTAATCTTGCGCTTGTGGGTCTCAATTTCTAAATGTTTAGACGGCCAACGATCACGGCCTGCGAGCACAAGATAATTTTTATTAGCAGATATCAAAATCTCTTCTGGATTTTTAAAATCAAAATTCGTTTTAGGGAAAAGCTCTTTTAATATAGGCTGATATCCAACCCATATTGCGTGTTTAGGTATTGGTAACGGACACCCCTCAATTATCGTTGGCTTGGCTCCGGCAATCTTTCCAATGTATTCAGCCAACTCGTTTGCAGCCTGTTTAGTATATGGCGGAGCTCCTTCAAATACTATAATCGGCGCCTGACTTATACCATTCTCAACAAGTACCAGTTCTTCTTGGGCAAAAGCCCCGAAAGAAAAGCTCATTATAATACCAAACAGAAGCTTTAATTTCATTTTTCCCAGTTTCCTTAGCATGTAACCCCCTTTTTGATTCATTTTTATGACTCCATATTGTTATTTATATTGATTTTCTCTGTCATTTGGATTTATGGTAGAGTATTTATCTCAGTCCTCTCTATTTTCATATTCTGGCGAGGGATCCCAAAATGGTGTCCATTCTGTAGCCGAGAATGAACCTTTTTTTCTCAAACCAGCATGAAAATCATGGTAAAGGATGTTTGCCCCTTTGTCATGCCAGAAACGTATTTCCGAGGCAGATTCCGTTTGGGTCTGAAAACTGGCGCGAATTCCAAATGAGTCTCCAAAGAAAAAAAGTCGGGAGGGCCGTCTTATATTCGGGCCTTTCAGATATTTTATATTGGAGACGTTGAAAGTACGTGCATTAATGCCTATTGTTCCCAGATTAGAACCGAATTGTGCAGTATTGACCATACTGAAGTCAATGGACGGACATACATATTTGCAACGTTTTCCGCCATTGAAAGAGCCGAGGACATTATTATTAGAAGTGATGTACTCACGTAACATGTGATACCAAAAGCACGTTGAGCTATATGCGTAAGAAATAGTATACCCATAATCTCCGATGTAATATTCAGAGGCAAAGCCGAACTGTCGGAGGTTTCCGAGGCATTGTATTTGCCTGGCTTTAGCTTTAGTTTTGTTCAAGGCTGGCAGGAGTATTGATGCCAGAATTACGATTATAGATATAACCATGAGGAGCTCAATGAGAGTGAAGTAGATTTTACTTCTTTCATATTTTTTCTTCCCGAAAAGCCTGACTTTCATGAAAATCCTCTGTTTTATAATAGAAATCTTCTACTTTTACATTATAAGCTTCTCTTGTATCTAAAACAACGGCCTATGTGATGTTTTTAACGCTCTATATGATGTTTTATTAACGTTCAGTCGGTTCTCCCAGGCTGTTTAAGTATTCTTTCGGGGTCATGGCCGTGCATCTTTTGAATATTTTGAAAAAGAAAGATGAGGAACTGTAGCCTATGGCTGTGATGACATCCTGTAACGGCATTTCGTCTTTGATAAGGCCTTTTGCCGCGGATATTCTGTGTTTATGAAGGATTGTACTGAAATTGTCTCCAGTTTCTTTTTTCAATAACGTGCGCAGGTGAGGAATGCTGATGCCGACGGACCTGCTCAGGTGTTTGAGGGTAAGAGGGCTTGTATAATTGGCGGCGATGACGGCTATTGCCTTGTTCACCGCTTCGGATTTATATTCCCTCCGATATGGCGCGTCGGGTGTTTTGTTCGGTACAGCCGCGCTTATTTGTCTGAACAAAAATACGATCAATTTTGTCATGCAGCAGGCAACTATGTCATTATAATATGGCATTTGCTGGAGATTTTCTTCCTTCATCTGTTCCAGCAATTCAACGCAATTGCGATTGACTGATATTGTTTTGCCCCAGAGAACGTCCGGAATATTGCCTCGAAACATAATGTCAAGAAAATCAAAATGTGTTCCCTGTTCGCTCACAAACGAATGCTTTTTTCCTCCATGAATGAAGATGCATTCGCCGGAACTAAGCGTAAATTTTTTATTTTCTATCGTGAGAAGGATTTTTCCGTAGTCCATATATATGAACTCATGCCCGTACCTGTAATGGGCATGTGTATTTATCACATCCCTGGATTTTTTTTCTTTGTGAATTACATAAGTTATTCTTCTTACAAGAGTGGGTTTGAAGTTGAACGGCATTCGAGCCTCCATATCCTGTCCAAGATATTATAGAGCATTGCAAACATCATATACGGCGTTGTTTAGTATATCTATTCGTTGTATAATTTCAAATGAAGAGAAGTAAAGAGTACTAAGAGCTTATAGTGGTGCTTAGAGGATATATTATTGCGGGATAAATCAAGATCTCCAAAATAAAAAAAATACAACAGGAGTAATAATGGAGCAGGAAAAGAGAAAAAGATGGAAGAGCGTGAGAAGTTTAAAATCACTAAACGCGCACTCCAAAAATAATTGGACAGCCAAATGGATTGGACTTCCGGAGGCGACCATACATACATCTTCCCCATCCCCGTATTTCAGAAAGATATTTACCTGCAATAAAAAGTTTGCCGGAGCTAAAGTTTATGTTTGCGGCTTAGGTTATTACGAGTTATATCTTAATGGGAGAAAAGTTGGCGAGCATGTTCTTGATCCAGTAGTTACATGTTATGATAAACGTATCCGTTATGTAGTTTACGATGTAACGGAATATTTAGTTGCAGGGAAGAATGTTATAGGCGTGATTTTAGGTAATGGCTGGTATAATCATAATACCGCGGATAATTGGAATTTTGAAAAGGCATCGTGGCGTTCTGTTCCCAAATTATTATTACAAATAGAAGTCAATGGGAAAAATATTTTGGAGAGTGAGCAATCATGGAAGACTGCAACAGGCCCTATTGTATTTAACGCGTTTCGTAATGGTGAATTTTATGATGCCAGATTGGAATTTGGAAATTGGCTTTCTTATGAATATGATGATTCCGGCTGGAAACATGCTTCTCTGGTTTCACCGCCAGGCGGAGTTCTTGAGCCGCAGATTATGCCGGCCTGTAAAGTTATGCAAACTATGCCAGCCGTTAAATTCTGGAACTTACCTGGGGGCGAAATAATATACGATATAAATCAATCTGTTGCTGGATGGGCCAGAATTTCTGTTTCCGGAGAGGCTGGGGCACTGGTAACCGTAAAGTATTCAGATATATTGGACGAAGATACAGGGGATATTTCAATAGAAGGCCTTGTGCATATTCACAGTGGCGAGTTTCAGACAGATAGATACACCTTGAAGGGCAGTGGAACTGAAATATGGGAGCCTCGTTTTACTTATCATGGTTTCCGTTATGTTAAAATTATTACTAGCGGAAATGTTTGTGTGCACTCTGTTGAGGCGCGTGTTGTTCATACGGCATTCAAGCCAACAGGCAATTTTTCCTCTTCCAATGAAGTAGTGAATCGTTTACAGGAATGTACGCGGTGGTCATATATCGGAAATTTCGTGGGCATTCCGACAGACTGTCCACATCGCGAAAAAAATGGCTGGACAGGCGATGCGCAACTTGCCGTTGAGACAGGGCTTTTTAATTTTGATGTTGCAAGTTCATATAAGCAATGGCTGGACAATTTCAAGGATACTCAACGCCCTAGTGGGCAACTGCCTGGTATAGTTCCAAGTTGCGGGTGGGGATATAACTGGGGCAATGGTCCTGCATGGGACAGTGCCTTCATATTGATTCCGTGGTATATTTATCTTTATACAGGAGATGCATCTGCTATCGAAACGCATTATGATGGCATGGCGCGTTATATTGACTATTGTACTTATATGGCAGATGAACATATTGTGTCTTTTGGTTTAGGCGACTGGTGTCATGTAGAGCCCAAGCGCAAAGTTTCGTCTGCATTTACGTCAACTGCTTATTACTATACAGATTGTCTTTTGCTTGCCAGATTTGCTGAAATGATGGATATGAAATATGATTATGATAAATATAGCAGGCTGGCATCTGAAATAAAAAAGGCGTTCAATAAAACTTTTTACAAAGGTGATGGCATTTATGCCAATGGCGAAATTACTGCATTGGGATCTGCTCTTTATCACGGGATAACTGCATCATCAGAGAAACCCAAGGTACTTGCGAAACTCATCAATGCAATAGAGTCAAATAATTTCAGGACTGACTTTGGTGTGTTAGGAGCAAAGTATGTTCCGCGTGTATTATCTGAGAATGGATATGCGGAACATGCTTATCGAATGATTCTGCAACCTGATTTTCCGGGATGGGTAAATTGGCTTTCCAGGGGTGCAACGACACTCTGGGAAATGTGGGACGGTACTGCGTCCCGTAATCATATCATGTTTGGTGATATAAGCGCATGGATGTTCCAGTATCTTGCTGGAATTGCTCCCGACCCGGCAATGCCCGGCTTCAAGCATATAATTATCCATCCGCATCCGGTAACCGGACTTGAATGGGTTAAAGCCGAACACATTTCCCGTTACGGGAAAATAAAAATTACCTGGAGAAAAAATATAAATAATTTCAACCTTGAAGTTCAAATTCCATATTCCTCAACAGCTACGGTCACACTTCCTGATGCCAGCACTGAAGTTGTAAAAGGAGGACGTCATTGTTTCAATGTCGAATTGAAAAGTGCTAACCGGAAAATATAGTCCAGACGAGTTGCAATTTACGAAAATTTTGGGAATTTAAGATCTTTCAGTCTGGAAAGTATGTAAATCGGAACTATTTTTCTTTCGAACTACCGGAGCCTTTGACGTGGAAATTTCTTTCAGGGACGAAGATCGCTTGCTTTGCGTCATTCTGGACGGCAGGTTTGACGCGTTCGCGGCAAAGGAAATGGAGGAAAAATTCCTTCAGCACTGGAAAGAACAGACAGTCTGTGTTGTTCTGGACATGGCAAATGTCAACTACATAAGCAGCGCCGGGCTTCGCATCATGACCGCGATACATAAGAAGCTGAAAAGCGCCAGCGGTTCCATTGCTCTGGTCAGCTTGCAGGAATATTGCCTGCAGGTGTTGGAAGTTACAGGTTTCGCGCAGATGTTTCCATGTTATAAGGATTTGGAAAGCGCTCTTTCTCATTGCCGGGAAATAGTCAAAGAAAAAAAATATACCGAAAACTGGGAAAAGCTGGAAATCGTAAATTCGCTTTCAGGAAAAATCCATATCACGCCGGGCTCGACAGAGAAGGCCGTATTGGAAGTACTCGGCGATATCAGAGCACTGCTTCACGCTCAGATTGTTCCTGAAGACGTATATTCGAAGCTTTTTTTCGAAACCGAATATTCCATCGGCCTTGGGGGCCTTGGCGCCAAACTTGAAGATTACTTTCATATAATGGGTGAAATGCTTACGATAGGCGGCGCGATGGCGTGGCTCCCGACAGACGGACACGATACCGCTGATATGCTTGTCCCTCACAAAGACAGCGGCAAAATAGCGATAAACACTCCATACAACGTGAAATTCCCCCACACTTTCAATGAGTTCATGCTCTTTGAAAGTTCAGAACCCGGCGGCACGTCCCTCCAGTCCCTTTACCGTGAGATTTTTAAACTTTCCGCGAAACGCAGGCCTGATTACAAAGGCGCTATATCAATGGTAATGCGCGCTCAAATGACTGCAGTTCTGGGGTCCGGGCTTAAAAAATCTCCCGTGAAGGATTTCGCTCCACCAAACGGGAAAACCATAAACCATCAGTCAAATGTGCCGGATTGGTTTAAAATTGATTCCTCTCCACTTCATCAGGATGCGACAGCCCTGATTTGCGGAATGGGGGCCAATCTCCTTGAAGACCTTTCAAATTATAATGAGGATGAAATAAACAGGGTTTTTTATCTCAACCCTGCCAATATCGCCGCAAAAACGGAACTCATTAACAACTATGCCGTGATTTTCAAGAAATTGCCCATGCCTGAAAAACCGATGGACATCGAAACGGAAGTTGCCGGTGTATTGAAAGATGGTGCTTTCGTTGACATGCGGCATATATTTGATTCTTCCACAGTCAGCAGGGCGTTCATCGGCATAAACTACATTCAGGAATTCACCCCGTCCATACATCTTCAGGATGGTCTGATATCAGAGTTTCATCAGCATTTTGAAAACCCTTCCACAAAAAGAACTCTTCTGGATTCTTATCGCAGAAGCATGAAAAAATAGCCTCATTATTTTATAATTTTCTGTTTTTTCTTCACATTTCGGTCATTTTCGTTTGACGCTTTTTTGTTACTTGGACGCATAGGGCCTGTAAACAAAAAAGAAAGGAGTATCCTATGAGTGAAGAAAAAATAACAGAACTTGTCGAACCGACGAAAGAAGTCCTTGAATGGATTGTGGAAAAACTCGGAGACTACAGTGGTTGGACGGTGAAAAAGTATTCCGGTACCAGCCGCGCCAAGATTTATCAGGAGGCTGGAGTGATGTCTCTGCCCGCGGCGCTTGTTTCGTACAAGGGGTCGGCGGCAAATGAGAATTACCCGCGCCGTAATCTGAATTTCTCCGTCATAATCATGACCGAGGATGCGGGTGATATTGAAGACGCGGCGGATGATGCCCAGCCGCTTCTGGATACGGCAATGGATATGCTTGACCAGGAGGAATACGAAGGAATTATTTTTAAATTCAAAGGAGATAATGCCCTCGATATTTCACAGAATATCGCGGCCTACGAACTTTCGTTTTCGGCTGAAGACTACTGATTAAGCAGTTTACTGACGGGGAGCGTTGAAAACTTCCCGCCAGTATATTTTTTTAAACGTTGAGGCACCATGTTTTAATCATAGTGTCCGCTATTATGCTGTTTCCTTTTTCTGTCATATGGACGCCGTCTCTGGTAAGCAGCAGTCCGGTATGTCCGGGATGCCTGTTCCACTCTTCCGCAAAAGCTATATCAATAGCCGCGAATCTGGCATGTATATAATCCGCCGCTTCACGTGCTGCCCGGCAATACGGGGCCATGATGTCGCCGAATTCCGCATATGACTTTCCTTCGAAACGCCATGCCGGGGGATTGATGCTCCATTTTTTTATTCCCGCGAGTTTTCCAAGATGCATCATCCATATAAGGTTGTACTTATAAACTTCAGGAGGCACTACAGGTTCGTCGGCCCATGTACCTCTGCCGACGGCCGCGTCATTCGCGCCGAGATAGATTGAAACGGCATCAGGTTTTTTATCAAGCACATCCTGTTGAAATCTGGTCAATCCCCAAGTTGTTTTATCTCCGCCGCGTCCGGCATTGATAACTTTTATTTCGAGTTTTGCCAGACGTTCCTGAAGTATCTTGACATATCCTTCAGAGGACGCTGTTATACTGTCGCCGAAACATATAAGAGTTTCATTTTTTTCGAGCCATGGAGAATTCATTTCCAACATAAAAACACCTTTTAGTTAAATTAGCAGGTAGAATACCTGCACTCCGTGAAAAAACTTCGTTTTTCCCGTACTGCCGCTCACTTCCGTTGCGGCAGGCTGACAATTTCCTATACAATTAAATTAGTGCGTTAAAATAACATGATTTATGCGTTTTTAACATTCGACTGCAAAAAAACTTTTTACTTTTTGGTTTTTCCGGCATGGCTAAGATTATTTCAGGTGTTATAGTAACGGGCGTTCATAATAATATGCCCGGGTAGCTCAGGGGATAGAGCAGCAGTTTCCTAAACTGTTGGTCGGAGGTTCGATTCCTCTCTCGGGTACCATCTTTATCTACTTTAAAGTAAGCAAGTTACACTCAAAGCTACCTTGAACTATTATGGTTTTTCGCTTTTCTTTTGTAAGCACCTTATAACCTTTTTTTTGAGGCGGTATAATAGACACAGACAGATATATAAAATCATTCAGAAAATGCCAAGCCTTTTAACGGAATGCCAGGAAATAAAGAAAATCCCTTAAATCACTTGTAAATATAACTTAAAAGTTATATAACTATACCATGAACAAGAAAATTATGAGAAAACAAAAAACATCAAAAGATTTAACCGCTGAAATAAATGCCTTGTCCGGGAATATTGACAAAGTTTATGCCGGACAGTCTGCGGAGCGCAAAGCGTTCCTGAACGCCCCCGCGAATGCAGGGGTTGTATCACAGGCAAAACTAAGCATAAGCATTGCAGAGACCTTATACAAAGCCCGCAAAGCATGTAATCTGACACAGGCGGAACTGGCGGCAAAGTTGCACACAAAGCAAACCTACATCGCGCAAGTCGAAAAGGGCAAGCGCAATATCACCATTGAGACCCTTGAACGCATAGCCGCCGTATGCGGCAAGCATGTATGTATTCAGTTGCGTTAAAACTGCAAAATCTTTTTTGCCGGGCTTTTTAATATCCTTGATTTCCCCTCTTTTTGCCTTTATATTCCGCATAACATATTTAAGGTAAAAACATGGCGCTCTTTCAAAGTTCGGTAATAAACAGATACCTGAAATCCCTGGAGAGGCAACTTATAGATAATGCCTACGCTAAATGCAAGGCTTTCTTTCATAATCCCGCTTCGCGGGCCTCCGCGCCAAGGGTATGTCAATGTATAATTGTGTTGCGCTTCGTCGCAACCGTCTTAAAGTCCCGGCGAAGCCGGATAAGTTTATCATTTTCCCCGAATAGCAAAGCTTAAAATAAAGGAGAGAAAAATGAAAGCATTAATATGGTTAATCGTGCTGGGAGTCTTAATCGGCGGTGGATATTACGTAGGTTTCTACAAACCTGAACAGGAGAAAAAAGCAAAGATTGAAGCCGAGGCCAAAGCAAAGGCGGAAGCGGACAAAAAGGCCGCTGAGGAAAAGGCACAAGCTGATGCGGCAAAAATCGATGCTGAGGCAAAAGCTAAAGCCGATGCCAAAAAGAAACTTGCGGAGCAGGAAAAAGCAAAAACAGAAAAGAAAGCCGAACCAGAGCCAGTCAAGCAGACCGTTGACAATTCAGTGCAAATCAAAAAAAACAATACTGAAATTGCAAGCATAAAAAAAGCTCTTGAAAAATTCGAGCCTGAAAACTGCAAGATAAATCCGTCCCTTTGCCAAAAATGTGCCGATTTACAGGGCAAACTTAGAGACATAACTCAAGCTCAAAGCGACAAAAAGAAAGCCATTGCAGACGCTGAGTTAAACAAAAAAAGAGAAGCTACAACAATGCGCTCCGCTCGTAGTGTTAAAGACGCTAAGGGCTGGCATTGGAAGGACGAAGCAGACAGCGTATGCAGATCAATGAAAGACCTACCCAAGCATAGAAAAAAAGGTGTAGAATACGTATATGCCGAAGATGACCGAGGCGCAAAAGCGGCGGCGCTAATTCAAAAGCAGGTTGACGGATTTAACGTAGAGTTGAAAAATCTTGAAACTCAATACAATACCGTAAAAGCCGAGTACAAGCAGACGTTTGAAGTATATAAAAAAGAGCTTGAAAAGAAGCTTGCAGACTTGCTCGCTGAAAATAAAAAGATTTCGACTCTAAAGTAGCCCCCTGCCTTCAAATAAAAAGCACGGGTAAACCCCGTGCTGAAGTATTAAAAATTCCTTAATCGTTGCTCGAGTCATGAAATAAATCGGGAATATAACAATATGATTTTAACAAAAATCGACGACACGGACAAAGCCATAGACAAAATGGTCTATGCCCTCTACGGCCTGACCGACGAAGAAATCAAAATAGTGGAAGCCTCTTGAAACGCGAATAGAAAGGAACGGTTTTGACGAAGCAAAACCCTCCACAGGTTTGGGCGGGTTAAACGGTTTTGACGAAGGGTACGAAGCGCCGTTATGAATCCCGCTTCGCCACGGTCTGGATGATTTTCGGGGAGGGTTGCGCTTCGTCGCAACCTTACCAATGAAAAGTGTCGAGCCTATTACAATAAAACTTTAAATTCTCCTTCTGTTCTGATATCCGCAATTAAGCGGTTCTCTATTAAATTTCAGAGATGTATGAAGCTTCTGCAAAAAAAGCTGTATGAGCCTATTTTTTCTTGAGTGATATAAAAGTGTAGATCGAGTAATTCCGCACAACCTTGCAAGCTCTGTCTGCGTTTTTCTCTTGCCAGTAGAATAACTGTCGCTTAAAATATTCAGAATTTTAAGTTCCTTTTTTTTCAATTTCAATATTTCACTGTCCGGTATGGGAATATCTCTTCCTATACATTCTTTTATAGTTTTTGGTAAATCAGCAATATAAGATTTGTCAATATCATTCGTTGTCGTATAAATGCCATTTACCTTTAACCTCAAACCGACTACAGCTATTTTATATTTATTCGTTGTGTACTGTCGGAATAGTTTGCCATTTTTACAAAATAAAGGGAGATGTACTTTTTTTTGTAAACACTCATAGTTTTTTAGAGAACCGATGATTCGCATCCTAGAATGTCCGCGATATGTTTTTATTGTTTTCGTCTTAATTATTCCAGCTTTTATCATACGTGATATTTTATCACGGTGAAGCTTAAATTTTTCTGCAATCTCGCTGATTTTGTAAAATTTCTTTTTTACAAAGGTTAATCGGTTTGCTTTTTCCAGTGCCAATAATTTTTCTTTAGTCCACATTTATTTGCCGTTCAAAATAAGCGTTTATTGTTTTTTTGGTACATATATAACGATTCTGTAGAAATGCAAATTTTTGTAACAAGAAACAAAAGGAATTAAAAATGCAGACAAACAGAAATCAAAACAGTGTCCGGCTTATATCGGGAAAGTATCTTCATACTATCCGTGTAGGTAGAGCTGTTCGCATTCCCGAAAGTTCAATCCTTGAATTTATTCAGAACGGCGGAAACAGGCACACTGAAACAATCCCCGCAAGAAAAGGGGACATAGCATGAGAAAGCACAAAAGAGTGTACGCCATGAAAAATTCCGCATTAAAAAAATTAAAAAAATCGACAAAAGTTACCATTTTGGGAACTTCTCGTATTGATTCTATGCTGAATGATGATATAATAAATCAAAAGGAAGCAACAATGAGGATTATTTCAAGGCGCACATTGAATGAGTTTGCGTCTAAGCATTCAGCGAGTAAAAATCTTTTGGATGCGTGGTTTCATGAAGTTAAAAAAGCAGTATGGAAAAGTCCGGCAGATATAAAAGCTGAATATAAAAGCGCGGACTTTCTGAAAAATAACAGGGTTGTCTTTAACATAGGCGGTAATAACTACCGGCTGATTGTAAAAATTCATTACAATGTGAAAGCCGTATATATAAGATTTGTCGGAACTCATGCCGAATATAATAAGATAAATGCGGAGAAAATCTGAAATGCACACGATAAAAAATGAAAAGGACTATAAGGCCGCATTGAAGCGGATAGACTGTCTCATGGACAATGCCGCCCCCGGAACTCAGGAAGAGGACGAACTTGATGTTCTGACATATCTTGTCGACAAATACGAAGAGGAATATTTCCCTGTTGACATGCCCGACCCTGTAACCGCAATAAAGTTCCGCATGGAGCAGTCAGGCATTGACAGGAAAGATCTTGAAAAATATTTGGGCGGAAAGGCCAAAGTGTCGGAGGTACTGTCTCATAAGCGGCAATTAAGCCTGAGCATGATAAGACGGCTTCATGATGGCCTTAAAATACCCGCTGAAGTTCTCATTAAAAAAGTCGCCCTGTTCTAAACCTGTTTGTAAACCGCCGGTTTTCTTCCGACAGCCGTCTCCAACTCTTCAAAATCGAAATCCACTTGAAGTTGTGGTAATATTTCCTGTCTTGTGTATTTTTCTTATAAAATGGTATAATTATATTATACTGTGTCATGTTGAATATTTAACTTTTTCACCACCACAGAGAACACGGAGCAGCACGAAGAAATCAAAACAGTGGAAGCGTCTTAAAACGCGAATAAAAAGGAACGGTTTTGACAAAGCGAAATGATGTATGAGCGCAGTTCAAGCTTGGGAAGTGGGGTGCAGGGGGAAACCCGAAGCTGTTCGGGTGTCATCCGCAAACAAAGATTGTTTCAAAAAGTTCTGACTGTCTCGCCCTCCGTCGTACGGAGGCGCGGTCCAGCGGCGAAATCGCTGGTCGCCCACTGGGCGAAACGGTACATCATATTACAGCCGCATCCTTAGTTTCCCTGCTTTTTTATAGTTTTTAAGAATTTCAGATGTATAACGCCTTGCGTTTAACGGAAACCGTTATATAATATATGCAAAGAAACTTGGATTGTATGATACATAATTTTAAATGCAGGGAAACAGAGAAAATATTTAACTTGACGTTTTCCAGAAAGCTACCTGAAGCTATACAGCAGACAGCTTTAAGAAAACTTAAATATTTGCACTCTGTTTTAACCTTGCAGGATTTGAAAATACCGCCGAATAATAAGCTTGAAGCTCTTAAAGGTGATAGAAAAGGCCAGTACAGCATAAGAATTAATGACCAGTGGCGAATATGTTTTAAGTGGCAGGACGGAAACGCCTTAGATGTTGAAATAACAGATTATCATTAAAAAGGAAATATGAATATGAAAAGCGAAAAAACACTTTCTCCAGTACACCCCGGTGAAATATTGCAGTGTGATTTTTTAGAGCCTATGAATTTAAGCCAGAATAAATTGTCTCTTGAAATCAAAGTTTCCGCAAGACGCATTAATGAAATAGTACTTGGAAAAAGAGGCATTACAGCCGATACAGCTTTAAGGCTTTCAATATTCTTTGGCACTACCCCCGAATTATGGCTTAACTTGCAGAACCAATATGAAATCGACACCGCAAAACTGAAAGAAGAAGAAGAACTCCGGCAAATCATAAGGCCATTTAAAGCCGCCTGATAAAAAAGAACTGCAAGACCATATATCAGAACTTGCCAAAGGGAAAAGACATGCCACCCGGAATAAAAACAGTTTTTCTCTTATAAACGATTGCATTTTTCTTATAAAATGGTTTAATTATATTAAATACGGGATAAAATATAAGATGAACGCACTTATTGATAATGTACAGATTATTGAGGAAAAGGGAAAACCCGCATTTGCCGTTATCCCTTATCTGGACTTTGTAAAAATCAAAAGACAGATAGAGGAACCCGAAGCAAGAACATTGATACCGCATGAAGTCGTCAAGATGAATCTGATTGACGGTATCTCTATGGTAAAGGCATGGCGAACATATTTGAAAATGACACAGGCGGAGCTTGCTTCAAAAGCGGGCATAACACAAGCGGCCTTGTCTCAGATTGAAAAGGCGGACTCCAAGCCTCACAAGGCTACCCTTGAAAGAATTGCCGCCGCCATGAAGCTTACAGTCGCACACTTTTCATGAGTTTGCGTTAAGCATTCAGCGAGTAAAAATCTTTTTGATGCGTGGTTTCATGAAGTTCATTAATAAGCTCATCGGACCAATAAAAGGAATGGTTGATTTTTTAGGGAAGGAAATAATGGTATTTATAGCCTTTCACCATGCGTCCGGATTTGAAATCGCTGATATTCATAAAGTTCTTTCCAAAGTAAAATAAGCAATTCTATATTTTACCATACCATATTAAAGTAAAATAAGTAATCCCGTGTTTTACTTTTCCCCGAATTTTTTCTTACTGGCTAAAATGCCTTTTTTTCTGGAAGGGTATTACTCAATATTCCTTCTACGGATAAGTTCAAAAACGGCAAAGATATAAAATGGTCAATTGAAAAAGTAAACGCACGTTTGTCAGATTAAATGCACCCCACCCTCTTTCTCAGACTAAATGCACTTAGATGTTTGGAGGGGGGTGCGTTTACTTTTTCAATTGTCACCTTCTATATTTCACCCTAAAGCTTATATTTTTTCTAATATACATATTGATTTTCTAATTATAATGGAGTATAATGTACTAGAGAAAGGATTAGTAAATGAGAGTCGAGTGGAAGCGAAAAGCCCTTAAACAGTTAAAAGAGATACCTTTCGATTACAGATGTAAAATAGGAAAAGCCGTTGAAGGTCTTATGAAATGGCCGGACTGCGGTATGGATATAAAGAAGTTATCAGGACGAAGCGATTACAGATTAAGGGTTGGACGATATCGGGTAATATTCGATATTTTCGACAGCCTTGAAATTATTTCGATAGAGGAGGTAAAAAAGAGAGATGAACACACTTATTAAAAATCTTGAATGGACTATTATAAAATCAGGGACAGAACCCGTTGCGGCGGCAATCCCTTTCAAGGATTATTTGAAACTTGTAGATGAAGATTTGACCTATCCCCATGAAGTAGCCATGAAGATAGCTCTTGAAGAAAAAAGCCCTATACAGGCATGGAGGGAATACCTTAAAGTCTCCCAGAAAGAATTGGCGCGGCGTATGGACATGACGCAATCTGCTGTCTCCCAGATGGAGAAACCGGGGGCCAAACCCCATAAAACAACTCTTGAAAAAGCGGCCAAAGCTTTAAAAATCAATCAGGCTTTACTTGAAGATGTATAAGCGATGGGCTTCGAAGCCTTCTTATACTGCTGCGGTTTTTTACTGATTTTGCGCGGAATTACATTTTGCCGTGGCGAAGTATGGAGATGAGGAGAAAGCTTCCCATCATGACCGCAAAAAGGAAAATAATCATGCCCAGTATGGATATTTCCTGTATTCGCGGCGGTATTCTGGCGTGAAGTATCAGCGCTGATGAGATGAGCATTGACGCGGTAACTATTGAATACGAAAGACGGTTGCTTATCTGGTCGTGTTTATGCAGCATCGGCTCCAGGCCCTTGTGCTCAAACTGGATTTTCGCGCTTTTATTCTTTATCTGATCGACTATTTCCTTTATCGACGCGGGAAGCTCCTGGAGGAGTTGGGAATATTTGATGCTTGCACGGTAAAGATCTTTTAAAATATTGAACGGGTTTGAATGCTCGTAAATAAGTTTTTTTACGAATGGTTCAACGTGACTTATCATATCAAAATCGGGCTTTATTTTTCTGACTGTGCCTTCGAGTGAAATCAGGGCTTTCAGAAGTAGATAGATATCTGTGGGGATTTTCAGTTTGTTATCTATAATCAGGCGGAGCAGGTCGCTGAGGAAATGGCCTATGTTTATGTCCGCCAGCGGAATGTAGGCGTAATGTTCGACGACTTTGAACACCTGATGCTCGAGACGCGATCTGTTTTCAATTTCCTTGTTTTGTGAAATCGATATTATGGCACCGGTTATTTTTTCGGAGTCATGAGAAACCAGTCCGGTAATAATGTCGCATAGACTTTCCTTGTGCTTGGGCGGCAGTACTCCGACAAGTCCGAAATCTATAAAGCATATCCTGTTGTCCGGCATTACCAGTATGTTGCCGGAATGCGGGTCGGCGTGGAAAAAACCTTTTTCAAAAAACTGCATCAGCACCATATCCGCGATGATATCGGTAAGCACCTGTGGATTGCACTTGATTTCGCCGCTTGCGATATTCGTAAGCTTATAGGCGTCTATGAACTCAAGCATAAGAATTTTCTGCGTGGTGTATTCTTTGTAAACATGCGTGATATAGAGGCGTTTGTCCTCACCGTAAAGACTTTTGAACTTGCCGATATTAGCGGCCTCGATGGTAAAATCCAGTTCATTGCTTATTTCCGCCCTGAAGTCCTCGATAATTTCCACTGGATGAAGTGCTGCCATGCCTTCCACAAAGCGTTCGGCAAGGTGGGCGATATGGATCATTATCTCAAGGTCGGTTTCAACAGTTTCCTTGACTTTCGGGCGCTGTATTTTGATTGCCACAGGGCTTCCGTCCAGGAGGGCGCCTTTGTGTACTTGTGATATTGACGCGGAAGATATCGGCTTTATGGAAAATTCACTGAAAACATCCTTTACCGGCGCGTTGAGTTCTTTTTCGAGTATTTCCTGCGCGAGTTTCCCGTCAAAGGGTGAAACATGGTCAAGAAGATTTTCGAGTTCAACGCAGAGGGTTTTCGGAATTATGTCAGGCCTGTTGCTGATGAACTGTCCGAGCTTTACAAACGCCGGGCCCAGTTCTTCCAGAACAAACCTGATTCGTTCCCATCTTGTAAGCTTGAGGTTTTCTTCTTTAGGATAAAATTTTCCCGGCAGAAAGCGTTTGCTGAACTTGGCATACTGTATTAAGTTTGTATGGTCAACAAAATCATAAAAGCCATGCTTTATAAGAACACTTATTATCGTCTGATAACGTTTTATGTTCTTATATTTTCGATGAATGCCGGTCCCAAACATTCGTTATTTCTTTTTCTTGGCTTTGGTTATTTTTTTTGCGCGCTTCTGAAGCTTGCCGACGGTGGCGCGGAGTTCTTTCAACTCTTTTTCCATCCTGTCGAAGCCTTCAGAGCAGGGAAGTTTCATCTTGCCTATCGTTTTTTCCATGACTGAGCTGATCTGTTTTTCAACGTTTGATTTTGTTTCGTCAGCCTGTTTGATAAGATCTTCCACAAACTTTTCGCCATCCTCACGGCTGAGTTTTCCTTCTTCCGCCAGTTTTTTGCCGATTTCCTTGAGTTTTGACTGTGTCATTGAAGCCAGGCCGATGCCGAGAAGAAGATTTTTTCTCAAAAGGTCAAACATTTTATGCCTCCCGTTCGTTCATTATTTATTTTTGCGACGAGAAAATTTATATGTAGTAAAATATAGCAGAGTATCCCTGTTTTCAATCTTTACTTGTTTAAATGAGGCATCTATATGCTTTTTTCATCACATTATCGTTTAATCAATTAGAATTAACGACATTCTGATGATAGATTAGGACGCAGGGAACAAATATCAAATTTCATGGAAATGCCTCTCAAAAAATAAGGCAGGCGGTTTTTTTATGGCTGAATTTCTTCTAATATGCGGAGTCGGGATTTTTGTAGTCTTCTTCTTCGGGTTCTGTGTTTTCATACATGAACTCGGACATTTTCTTGCCGCAAAGTGGCGGGGGCTTTATATCGCGGCCTTTTCGATAGGCTTCAAAAAAATATGGGGCTTTAAGTACGGAGGGGTTGAATACAGAATAGGCTGCATACCTTGCGGCGGCTATGTTGATATACCTCAGATAGACGCGACCGGCGAACCTAAGACCGAAGAGGGCGAGCCGCTTCCAAGGGCTAAACCCGCGGATAGGATTTTCACCGCGTTTGCCGGGCCTCTATTCAATATCCTTTTCGGTTTCCTTCTGGGGACTGTAATATGGATATGGGGGATACCGCAGGATACCCCGAAAATGAATTCCATAACAGTCGGGTATATCGAGGAAAAGAGCCCTGAATATCAGGCGGGCCTCAGAAAAAATGATAGAATAGTAACCTTCAACGGACAGCGTTTTTATGTGACATGGAATGAGTTCGTCAGGAAAGTCCTTTTCTCTGTAGGCGATGTTGAGCTGGGTGTAAAGCGCGATGAAAGCAATTTATTTGTGCGTTACCGGCCCACGGAAAATCCTGAAATGATGCCTCAGGAAAAACTGGCGTATCCTTTTTTTCGCCCAAGAATACCGGTAATTCTTTATCCCTCGGCGGGCTCAATCGCGGAAAAAGCCGGAATTAAAGCCGGCGACGAAGTCGTGCAGGTGGACGGAAAAGATGTTCTCTCCCATGAGGATTTCATCAAACTGATGGAAATGGAATCCGGCGGCAGGCCTCTTAACATTACAATTTTGCGCAATGGTCAGAAAGTACAGATAAATAATATAATTCCCATCCCCGTGGAAAAAGACAAGGGCGTCTTCAGAATAGGGGTGATTTTTTCAGCTAAATTGCCGATAGCCGTAATTGATATAGTAAAAGGCTCTCCCGCCGACTCCGCAGGGCTCAGGAGGGGCGACTTTCTGACCGCGATTAATGGAAAACCGATTGACGAGGCAGCTTTCTTTCAGCAGTCAATAATAGAATCCAACGGTAATCCCATTACCCTCAGGATAAAAAGGGAAAATAATTATCTTGATAAAACTCTTACGCCGAAACTGCATAAGTTCTATACGATAGCGACTCAGTTTGTATTTGTAAATCACCCGAATCCGTGGGAACAGTTTACCACTGTCATTGATATGAGCTACAAAACACTTCGTGGCCTTTTTTCCAAAAACAGCACCATAAAGGCAAAGCACTTGAGCGGCCCTATAGGGATTTTCCGCGCCATCGGTATCACTGTTTACCGTGGTTCAATAATGCAGGGCCTGAACCTGATAGTCATGATTACGTTCAGTCTTGGACTGCTAAACCTCTTTCCCATACCGGTGCTGGATGGCGGGCATATATGCCTCGCGCTCTTTGAAATGGTCGCGAAAAGGCCTTTACCCGCCAAGCTTGTTCAGCCTGTAACAATCGTTTTTATCGCTCTTCTCATATCGTTCATGCTCTTCATATCCTTTTTTGATTCCGCGCGTGTTTATTATGATTTCTTCGGGGACACAGGGAAAGCTTTAACGGAAACTACTTCCGGCAAAACAAAACAGCTTCCCGTAAAACAGGAACTGAAAGAAAATGACAAAGCGCCGCAAAGCCCGAAAAATTAAAATCGGCAATGTCCCCGTCGGCGGCCTTTCGCCTGTTTCAATTCAGTCAATGACCAATACCGACACAAGAAACGCGGAGGCCACAATTGCCCAGATAAGGGAATTGGCCTTTCACGGATGCGAGATAATCAGGGTCGCCGTTCCCGATATGAAAGCCATTGAAACCCTTCCTGAAATCATTGACGGAAGCCCCATTCCCCTGATTGCCGATATTCATTTTGACTGGCGCCTCGCTCTGGCTTCAATCAATGCCGGTGTACACGGCATAAGGATAAACCCCGGAAATATCGGCGGAAAAGACAAAGTGAAAAAAATCGCCGAAGCCGCAGGAAACGCGAATATCCCCATACGTGTCGGCGCCAATACCGGAAGCCTCCCAAAAGGGTTTTATGAAAAACTCCTGAAAAAATATTCTTCCGCCGAAAACGCTCTTTCGGAAGCCCTGGTGCAAAGTGCTCTGGAGCAGTGCGGGGCATTGGAAAATTTTGGTTTCAGAAAAATAAAAGTTTCGCTGAAAGCCTCCGATGTCCCTGTAACTGTCGCGGCATACAGGAAATTTGCTTCGCGGACTGATTACCCCCTCCATTTGGGCGTAACGGAAGCCGGGACTTATAAGACAGGCATAGTAAAATCGGCAGTCGGAATCGGCTCGCTGCTTCTTGACGGCATAGGCGATACCATACGGGTCAGCCTTACCGCTCCTCCGCTTGAGGAAGTGAAGGCCGCGCAGTCAATTCTCGAAGCCGCCGGGTTGAGAAAAACTATGCCTGAAATTGTTTCGTGCCCCACCTGCGGAAGAACCGAAATAGACCTTTTCAAACTCGTTGACGACGTTGAAAAATTAATATCTTCCCTGAAGGCGGAAGGCCGTAAAATCAACATTGGAAAAATTGCCGTAATGGGCTGTGTCGTAAACGGGCCCGGCGAAGCCAGGGACGCCGAACTTGGCATTACCGGCGGCAAGGGAAAAATTATTCTTTTCAAGAACGGCAAAGCCTCCGGCACTTTTTCCGAAAAGCAGGGTTTTGAAATGCTCCGCCGGGAAATCCTGAAAAAATCGTCCTGAGCTTATATTGGACCTTTGCTGTAAAAAACTTATAGCCTTTTTGCTTCAGAATATATCTCAAGTTCGAGAGGGAAGGGGCTTAACGCGCGTTCCATTATGCCCAGGGAAAAAGCTATGGCTATGCCGTAATTTGTCAGAGGAACGCCCGCCTCGGAACATTTCAGTATCCGCGAAAGCATCTGACGGCGATTGAATGTACAGCCGCCGCAATGGATTATCAGTTTATAAGGGCTTATGTCTTCCGGGAAATCCGCGCCCTGGACGTGGGTTATTTCAAGTTTGCCGCCGCAGTATTGAGTGAGCCAGCGCGGTATCTTGACCCTGCCTATGTCTTCGCCTATCGGATGGTGCGCACAGGCTTCCGCTATCAGTACTCTGTCCCCGGCTTTCAGTCTGTCTATTGCCAGCGCGCCTTTCACAAAAACAGAAAGCTCACCTTTCAGCCTCGCGAAAAGTATTGAAAAAGACGTAAGCCTTATATTGTCCGGGACATCGCCCGAAACTTTCAGAAACGCCTGTGAGTCAGTTACCACTATTGAAGGAGGGATTTTCAGCCTTTCGAGTGCCGCCTTGAGTTCGCGTTCTTTTACGACCATGCAGTAGGAGTCGTTGTCCAGCACATCTCTTATGGTCTGCACCTGAGGCAGAATTAAACGTCCCTTTGGCGCTTCCAGATCAATCGGCACAACCAGCATTGCCAGTTCACCCGGAGGGATGAGATCGCCTATTATTGTTTTCGGCGTGAGGCTTTCCTCGGGGATTGTCTTAATCATTGCCTGCCTGAGTTCGGTTATTCCCCCGCCGTCTTTCGCCACTGTCTGAACGGAGATTATTCCAAGCTTTGAAAGTCTTCCTGAAAGGTCTCCGGAGGGTACGCTGATATCGGATTTGTTGAAGACCGCCACTAAAGGTATTTTGCGTTCCGTGAATTCTTTCAGGAGTGTTTCCTCGAAGTCATTCCAGCCGGAAGCTTCCGCGACAAGTATCGCAAGGTCGGCGCGCTCAAAAATCTTCCTTGTCTTTTCCACACGCATGACTCCCAGAGAGCCGCTGTCGTCAATGCCCGCGGTATCTATGAAAAGTACAGGGCCCAGAGGGAGCATTTCCATGGGTTTTTCCACGGGGTCGGTAGTTGTTCCGGGCGTGTCCGAGACGATTGAAACGGCCTGGCGCGTAATCGCGTTAAGGAGCGATGATTTCCCGACATTTCTCTTTCCGAATATGCCGATTTGCAATCTTAAAGCTTTGGGAGTGTTCTGCATTTTTCTCAACTATGGTTTTTATTAGTGTCTTCCAAGTGCTATATTATTATACGGGATGCGGAAATTCAAACCGTGTTCAGTGAATTTAACCGAAAAGAAAAAGGGGGTTCCTATGGGGAAAAACGTTCTGCTCATACTCGTTGGAAAGCGCAAGACGGCGGCCATAAACGTTCAGAAAACCCTTACAGGCTGGGGATGCCTCATTAAAACCCGCCTCGGAATTCATGACGGTGTTCTGGACAGCTGTTCCGATAAGGGACTTATCTTCTGCGAACTCGTCGGCGAAAAGAAAAAAGCCCGGGAACTTACCCGCAAACTCAATCTGATAAAAGGTGTTAAAGCCGAACTCGTAACCCTCAAGCTTGATGATTGAGTAACGAAGTTACTTTTTGTGCCGCCGCTCAGTTTCGTTCGTGGAGAGAGAATGGAAAAACCGGAAGGATTTTAAGTAATCCCCAGACGGGTTACTGACTCCGGCGATATCATTTCTTTAAATTCCGCTTCCGTAAGGATGCCTTTTTCGATAACAATTTCCCTTATGCTCATATTTCGCGAAAAAGCTTCTTCGGCTATTTTACAGGCCCTTTCGTAACCGGTTTTA
>Ga0154588_1083_pt1 | contig 23503 bp, 19 predicted proteins | sample RifGroF2_FD_116017 | JGI IMG/M metagenome (GOLD analysis project Ga0154588, IMG submission 116017) | Lentisphaerae bacterium GWF2_44_16
ATATGAAAGATGGGTATCTTCGCGTCTTTCATTGCTTCATCAACGAATTCGTCTCTTTCTTTTCTGTCCTGACGTTCATGGCTCCTGTCATCCAGTTCTATTACTGCCATAATTTCAAAATTTTCTTTGGAACACAGTACGAAGTCCACATGCTTGCATAGTATTTTATTGTAAGCGCTCCGCCATTTTTTCCCATGCAGATGCTCTCTGACTTTAAGAATGTCGCCAAGCCTGACTTTGCACATCACATGATATCTCTCGCCGACTTCATTGAGCAGGGCTTTCATAAAATGCAGTTCGGCGGGACTCAGAAATTTCTCGTTTCTATCATAAACTTCAGCAGGGAAAAAACGCTTCAGAAAAAATATCAGTAGAAGCAGTGCCGCAAGCGCGAATATAACAAAAAAGCCAGCCATCATAAAAGAATCAGGTATTTTTATAATGCTTAACATATAGATAAAATTAGATTTTCCAGATATTTTTATCCAAAGCGCGGTATTGGATGGCTTCGAAGAGGTGTTCTTCTTCAATGGATGGCGAATTGGCGAGGTCGGCGATGGTTCTTGAAACGCGGAGTATCCGGTCATAAGCCCTGGCGCTGAGATTCATTTCTTTTATGGCGTGGCGCAGAAGGGTATAGTTTTGTTTGTTGAGGACGCAGTATTCCTGAAGCTCTCTGCTTTCCATCTGAGAATTGCAGTAGATGCCTCTGCCTTTGTATCTGAGTTCCTGTAATTTTCTGGACTGAATGACTCTCTGGCGTATCTGCGCGCTTGTTTCACCGGAAGGCGCGGCGAGGAGTTCGTCTTCATTGAGCTGGCCCACTTCGACGTGAATGTCAATCCTGTCCAGCAGGGGCGCCGAAATCCTCGACCTGTAGCGTTTTATTTCATTGGGTTTACAGCGGCATCCTATTTCCTTATTGGACAAACCGCAGGGACATGGGTTCATGGCGGCGATGAGAATAAACCTTGACGGATATGTGAAACTTCCCGCCGCGCGGGAAACGGTTATGTTTCCGTTTTCGAGGGGCTGACGGAGAACTTCGAGAACGTTTCTTTTGAATTCGGGCATTTCGTCGAGGAAGAGAACGCCGTTATGGGCGAGGCTTATTTCTCCGGGCATGGGGTTTTGTCCTCCACCGAGAAGCCCGGCGTCGCTTATGGTGTGGTGCGGCGCGCGGAACGGCCTCATATTAAGGAGCGGCGCACCGGAACTCAAGAGACCGAGAATGCTGTGAATTTTACTTGTCTCAAGGGTTTCCTGTATGTTCATGGGCGGAAGTATTCCCGAAAGCCTTTTTGCCAGCATGGATTTGCCTGTGCCGGGAGGCCCTATCATCAGGACGTTATGCCCTCCGGTGGCGGATATCTCAAGCGCCCTTTTAGCGAGGGGCTGAGCTTTGACTTCCGCAAAATCAGGATAGTGGATGTTATGCGAAAGCGCGTCCTGAATATCGGCTTTGACGGGGGTTTTACTTGATTTGCCGTTCAGAAAAGATACGGCGTCAGAGAGATTATCAATGGCATAGACGGGAATTTTTCCGCTGCCGATGGCGGCTTCCGCCGCGTTTGCCGAGGGAACGAGCAGAGCACTGATTTTTTTCATTTTCCCGGCGTGAACGGCTATCGGTAGAACGCCTTTTACAGCCCTGACCGAACCGTCCAGGGCGAGTTCGCCGACAATCATGGTTTCGGCAAGTTTCTGCCTCTCGAGTTTGCCTGTAACGGCAATCATGCCCAGCGCGATTGGCAGATCAAAGGCCGCGCCTTCTTTTTTCATATCAGCCGGAGCGAGGTTTACGACGGTTGCGCCGAGAGGGTGATTGAAGCCCATGCTGTACATGGCAGAACGCACCCTGTCGCGGCTTTCCCTGACCGCCGCGTCAGGAAGTCCGACTATGGTCACAAAGGTAGCTTCTCCCTGTTCCGTGCCGTTTATTTCGACTTCCACGGTATATGCGTCTATCCCCGATACCGTCGCCGAATAAGTTTTAGCAAGCATATTATTCACTTTCAAAAAATTATCTTAGATACAATATGCCCTTTTGAAACTATTATCTAACCACGAAACATACGAAATACACGAAAAATCAAGGGAAATCATAATAATCAGAACTTCTTCCGAAAAAGAGCGCAAGCGGAATAAATATTATAAACGCCAAAGCGACTGTAATCCATACAAGACGCAAGATTCTGCCGCTTCGAGACTCTGTCATGATTTTAGTTCCAAACAAGGGAGTCAATGGAAGACATATCGCTGCCGTTATCGGAGCCAGATACGGACTTCCGCATAACAGAAGTATTATGCCGAGAGGCCAGCGCGGATAAATCATTCCTCCCCATGAACCGGCCATTAATCCAGTCCATTGCATATCGCACAGCATAGTTATAAAATACGCGCCAATACACCAAAGGGCTGTTCCTATTAAAAAATATGTGAACAGGGAAAGCAACATGGCAGTACGCCATGACTCCCGCCTTCTTGCTAAAACAATAGAGGCAAATAAAACAATGATAAAGCTTGAAATTGAAAAAGGCAGGGGCCAGAACTGATATTCCGGTAACCAGAGTGAAAATTTATTTTTGAACCTCTGCCGGGATTCTTTAATTTTGTCTCTTAACTGACAACTCAGAAAAAAAGAAGGTGATATATCTTTCCATGTCAGCCCTGCATTTTCAGAGCAGATAATAGTTGCTCCGGCAATCTGATATCTAATTTTACCTGTGGACGGGAGAGGATAAAGTTTCTCGGGAAGATTTTCTTTTCTAATTGCGTCCCATTTACTTCCGCAATCAAAACTGGCAATGGATTTGCCGTTTTCTTTAAAAATGATTGCAATATGGCTGGGATTTTCATCGAAAATTCCTATGCTTTCAACTATCGGTCCACCACGAAGCCTAGCCATGGCGGAGAGAGAAAAAAATAAAACTGTTGTCATACAGAGAAAAAATATTATGCTTTTCATATATATGAGCCAATTTCAAAACTATTGGCTTTTTCCTGTTAATAATTCATTTTTTGCGTATCAAACCTGTTTGTTTTCCAGGGAGCCGACCTCGCCATTGAATTGTAACATTATTGCCATTAAATAGTTCCGTGTTTTATTAAATTTACTTTTAAGGCACTGAAAATGAAATTACACGGTTATATTAGATTTGTCAAGTAAATATTATCATCTTAACAATAACAAGTTACGACTTATCGCACAGGGCTTCGTGAGGCTATACACGGCAGAGCGCAAAATATCTGATAATAATGTATATCGAGGCGACTCCCATGCTCCCCATTGTTATCGGTATGCTATAATTCAGGAAACGCCTGAAGGTTATTTTGATTCCGGATTTTTCGGCAATTCCGGCGACGACCAGATTTGCCGCGGCCCCGACAATCGTCCCGTTCCCTCCAAGACAGACAGCAAGGGCCAGGCCCCACCACATGAGGTGCTGATTCTGAACGCTTCCCGCAAATGCCGGCACATCAGCTATATATGTTGCTACTATTGAAACCATCGCCGCGGTAAAGGAAACGTTGTTTATGATGGCCGCTGATATTCCGCTTACCCACATTACAAAAAGCACGGTTAAGAGCGGGTTCCAGTCGTGTGTAAAGTTAAAAACGGAACCGAGGGTTTTTGTAAGATTTGCATGGTCGGCACCGCTGACAAGGACAAAAAGGCCAATGAAGAAGAAAAGGGTTGACCACTCTACTTTTTCGAATGCGTGATCCGTGTCCACCTTACAGACCATGAGGGCCGCAGTTGCCCCTGTCGTGGCTACAATTGACGGCTGGAGGTCAAGCGCGCCGTGAATAAGGAATCCTATGATAGTGAATATCATGACCAACCCGCCGCGTTTGAGATTGTCCATGTCGGTGATGGCGGCCATTTCGTTGAGTTCCATTATTTTGGCCCTTTTCTCAACAGTTACCTGGAGGTGCTTATGATAGTGTATGTAGAGAAAGGTCATGTAAAGGATCATTATTATGATGACTACGGGGGTCATGTTCCAGATAAAAGCCATGAAGTCCAGTTTTGCCACTGAGCCGATGATCAGGTTGGGAGGGTCACCTATCAATGTCGCGGTCCCTCCGATATTTGAGGATATAGTTTCGGCCATAAGGTAAGGAAGCGCCGGAACCTCTAATTCCGAGGCGACTACAAGCGTTATCGGAGCAACGAGAAGAACGGTGGTTACATTGTCCAGAAATGCGGAAAGAATGGCAGTAGCCGCGACAAGAAGCAACATCATTCTCATTGGAGAACCGTGCGATATTTTAGCGCATTTGATGGCTACAAATTGGAAAAGGCCCGTTTTGCTCAGGATATTGACAAGTATCATCATGCCGGCCAGAGTAAAGATAACATCAAAGTTTACGTAGCGTGAATATATATCGAGCTTTTCATATTTTTCATTTCGCGCGATCAAACCTTTTTCTATAGTGTGTGATATAGTTGGCGCTCCGTCTGCTTTTTGATATTGCTGGCCCTGAGTGTAATCTTTGAACGAAGCCGGAAGGTGTCCAGGACCTTCGAGCACGAATATGAGCATAAGTGATGCCCCCATCAGTGCTGCGGTTGTTTTGTTCACTTTTTCAGATGCGATAAGCAGATAAGTCCCAAAAAATATTATTGCGGCAGTCCAGAAGAGCATAATCTAACCTCTTAATATTTTTTTGATTATTTCCAGTATTGTAACTGTCCCCGCGCATTTTTTCTGTTCATCAACTATAAATATATTGAGGAACTGATTTTTTATCAGCATAAGCGCAAGCTGTACCAGCGGGGTAGAAAGTTCCGCCACTGCCCTAGGTTCTCTTATATACTCGTCTACGGTAATTTTGTCCTCATTTGTCAGAATATGCTGAAATGGTTCGAAACCGGAAATTATCTTTACATTATCCAGTATCATATAATGAGCAGGCAGGCTTTTCCTGAGGATATTTTCCGCGTCGAGAACGCCAATAAATTTTTCTTCCGAATCGAGTACCGGCAACTGGGATTTTGAATATTTCGAAAACATGTCCAAAGCTTCCGATAGGGGCGTACCCGACAGTACATAAGGGAACGATACATCCATTATGTCTTCAGCCGTTATCTCTTTTTTGAGGACGACATTTCCGGCATCAAGGAGTGCATTGAATTCATTTCCGTCATGACAGGATGTGAGGCTGGAGACGACTCCTCCGTTTTTTATGATGTATCTTGAAAAAGCGGAGAGCGCCTTTAGGTAGGTATCCGACGTTTTTTCGGAGATGAGTGACATGATGATTACACGCGAGAGGTCTTTGTCGTTGTCTTTCAGGAGTATGGAGCTGTCCAAAATTCCCACGATGATATACAGGTCATCAAACATAGAACTTCGCAGATGCGGAAGGGCCACACCTTTTTCGTAAGGGATAGAAAAAACATCCTCCCTTTTTATCATTTCGGAAACTATTTTTTCCGGATCGATACTTTGCTTTATCCCGCGCGTTGCCTTTTCGAGCATATTTTTATAGATTGCGTGACGGTTGTCTGCTGGAATTCCACTGAAAAAAAGGTCCGGATTCAGAATTGATGACAGCTTCATTTGTGCCCCCGTTTTTTAAATTTACATATTATCCGATACAGCCTCTGTGAAGCCTGAACTAAAAAAAGCTCTGTGACTTTCAACAGGCCTCGTGAAGTCATATGCTGGAAACTCTTTTTTCAGAGACTCATATGTCCATATAGAAAAACATGACGACACAATATCTAATAGGATCCGAACTTTTTCCAACCGCTTTTTTAAACCCTGCCGTCTGATCGAACGCTAATATTATTAATACAATCTGTTTAAATGTAAACTTTTTAAAATCTAGCAGTATGAAGGTAATGTTTCAATTGCGAACACTACTGTCCTGTTAAAATTTTGCCGAGAAAGCCCACTCAAAAAGCTCAGGCTGACGTATTTTTGCGTTCCAGTCGGGAGGCTTGTTGATTTTATCTCTGGAAATATTCAGAAGTTCCAGCAGGTTGAGGGACTCTAACAGCGCTCTTGCATCTCAATGTGTATTTTCTTGAAATACCATTCAAAAAAGAATGGATACCTGTCGATATAAACGAGTCTCAATTTCCCAATATAAAACCGGGGGTATTATCTGTCCGTCATCCACCACTGTCTCCTGACTGGAAAAAGGTATAATTTCAGTAATCAATTTCGTAAATACAGTATCCTTCTGCCTCTCCGATGATTCTGAAATTCTTACGTGAGGACGGAGCACGGATTACGTCGTTCAGCAGATGGCTTTTCCCGGTATAAAACGGCAATCTGTCAGGGTCCTTGTCCGGATTGCCGCTAAGAATATGGGTAATACCCTCTTCCTTCAGTTGCTTAAGCATTTTTTCCATTGCCGGAGCGCCTTCTCCGAAAGGCATGAAATATTTTTCCTGAAAGAAAGGTGTCCCGAGCTGATATTTGCGCGGCACATAAAGGCCCCTTTTTTCAAAAAGCAGAAGAATACGGGCATCCTGAGGCGTTTTCTCGTTTATCAGTGAAAGCGCCTTGAGATAACCCTTTCCCGTCCCGGTGTACAGGTAATCCATGAACTTAACCCTTCCAACCACTGCTTTCCACGACTTGAGGTAATGCGATAAAGCCACGCGCGGAATGCTTATAAGCGAGAGAAACAGAATAAGCATAATTAAAAAAACATTCACCACCCTTGAGAACCTGAAAGAATTTGCCGCCATAATCAGGGAAACAAAAAAGAACGGATAGAGAAAACGCGCCTGCTGCGAAGTAAAAAACCAGAAAACATAAAGGAAAATCATCATTAAAATCAATGTCCGCAAATAACGGTTTTTCTGTCTGAAAGCCATTACGCCGCCACATAGGCACAATACGAAAAGCGGTATGAACTGATAACCGAATGAGCCGTCAAAAGTTTTGATTTTGCAGAAAGAAAGCAGCAGGGGGGCACTGAAAAAGGCGCAAACGCCTTCAGTCCCGAATTTGGCTTCGCCTATCGCATGATGATATGCGCTCATGGCACAACGCGCCGGATTTGAAGAAAAGAAAGAGGCAAAATACGGATGAAAAGGATTTCCCGTCCCCACATAAGCCCTGAGATAAAAAGGCGCGGCAAATACGGCGGAACATATTAAAAAAAGCATAACGGCAGGCATGGCGCGACGAATGCCTTTCCCGTGAAGCAGATAAAGCAGCAATATGAAAATCGCGATGAAAACAGCTCCCCCCGTCATCTTTACAGAACATGCGCCGCCCGCAAACACAGCCAGCGCCGCCGCGTATGCCGTCCCTTTGCGCGAAACGGCCCTCAAGCCGCGCGCAACTATGAATCCGCCTGCAAGGTTCAGCAAAATGAAAATCTCGACGTAAGCTTCACGGGCAAGCATTAAAGTCAACGGAGAAAAACAGAAGGCAAAAGTCAGGATAGATGCCCTCAAACTTGAAAATCCCGGTTTCAGTAGCAGATAAAGAGAATATATAACAACGATGAAAAGAAACCATGTCAGAAGCCGGGGCGTCTTTATCCCCCCCGCATATATAAGCCAGCGGAACAAGAGTTCAGGCGCGTCAGGAAAAGCCGAATAGGGGTTGTCCTGATACACCATGGGAATCCCGTCGGAAAGCCACCTCAGAGGCAAAGCTGTATGATAAACAAGTTCATCCCAGCCTACAGGAAAACAAAGCGCGGAACCCAGAGTAAGCAGCGAAAAAGCGGATATGAGCAGAAAAAGGGAAATCCGTATGCGAAAATCCGCCTCTTTCATATTCATTATTTTTTTCAGGAAGACGATAGATCCGCATATTCCAGTGAGAAAGATTAAAATCCAGAGGAGTTTTCCCGGTATCAGCGAACTTGAATATCCGGCGGTAAGCGACAGGAACATGAGAAGATTCAAGCCCATTATGAAAAAGGAGATCTGCTCGAGCGCCCAATACCTCCACTTGAGGGACAATATTTTCCCCAGAGAAATCCAGCCCAGTAAATATGAGGAGAAAACAAGCAGAATTACACACAAAACAGCAGTCGCGCCGCCGTAATTCAAGCTCATTATCCAATTCTGAAGCATATCAGTTCGCCTCTCCTTCCCTCAGGCTGTCCGGCGGTATCTTGTCCGGACAGAGATCAAATTCGGGGTTCTCCAGAAGCAACGGCAGATGCTTTAATTCCAGCCCCTTGAAGCTCAATGCAATCAAAAGCCTCTTATACGAATCCTCGGCATCCCGCGGCATACCCAAAATAGTATATGCCTTGAAAAGATTATGTAAAGTCCCAGCGCTCAAAGGAAAATGCAGGTTTTCCTTCTTCAACCAGGGAAGCCCCTCACGTACCTTCCCTTTCCGACAGAGAATGTTGCCGATAAATCCGCTGGAATGGGCAAAATTCGGGGCTGAAGTTTCATTGAGCATATACAGATAATAAAGCGTAAGGTCTGGATTTTCGAGCTTAAAATATGAATTCATCGCGGCCTTGTATATAGCCATTGGTGTTTTCTTTACGACAAGTGCCTTTCCCAGATAAGAAGCCGCATTCTCATATTTTTTTCTTTCCTCTCCGTAAATAATACCGTTTCTGAGAAAATTGGAGCTGTAAAAAGTCCTGAAAGAAAGAGCTAAAGTTAAAATTATAAAGAATATCCCGAAAATAAAAAAGAAGCTTTTCTGCCATATGGGAAGCGGACTCCACGCACGTTCTCCGGAAATATCACTGCAAGGCCATGTTTTAGCCCATAAGACGCCGAGAATCATCAGAGACAGTATATTTGTGGGCCACTGAGCGTAAATCATATCGAACATAGAATGTATTGTCATGGCGAGAAACGCAAAAAAAAGAAGCCGCGCAACAATTTTCTTCTCCTTATCATAATTCATCAGAAACAAAAAGATCGGATAAATCAAAAGAAATACCCATGCGACAAAGGCGAAAATGCCGAAAGATGAGGCAAAAAACAGAAAATGGTTATGAGGATGGTCATTTCTGACGGCAACATGATGGTTTAAAAAATACTCTGCCGGACAATATGAGGAAAATTCACTCTCAAAACGAGCCGGGCCAGTACCCAAAAAGATGTTGTCCTTTATCATATTGAGCGTTCCTTCCCAGAGCGGCAAACGCACGTCATGAGCAATCAACTCAGCCATTTTATCAGTACCTTTCAGGCAGAAAAAAATTACTAAAATAATGCTTATAAGAAGGAAAGCCGCTATGAAAAACTTTTTCATCCGACTCTTCAAGCTCATAAAAATATAGAGAAGAAGCAGCAATATCAGAGCAAGCAGTCCGCCTCTGGAATCACATTTATAGAAGATATAAAGGGAAAGCAACACTGGAATTAAGCACGATATGAATATAATTGCGTTCCCGTAACCCTTCTCCTTCATTTTTTTGTACATGAAATAAAGCAGGAACGGGGTAGTCACTATCAGAAATGTCGCGTTCCAGTTCCTGTTTCCGGCAATTCCAGAAAACTCGTGCCCTCCGAAAAAACTCAGCACCGAATAGTATAAGTTGGCCAGCCATAATATTGCCATATATACGGGAAGCATTTTTTCAAAACTTTCCGCATAAAAATAGCAGAAAAAAGGAATGGACAGATAACTCAGCGCATAAAGCAGGTTTTCAAATGAATACTGCTCAATGATAAAAAAATGAAGGAATGCCGGAAGTAGTACAACTGCCGCAAGTAAGAATGGGGTTTTATTCTCGGAAAAAGCATTTATCGCTCTGTTCATGCTCAACAGAAAAAAAGCAAGGGCAAGCAGGGAAAGGCTGGCCGGAGTAAAAAAATTAATTATTGAAATCATCGAAAGCGAAGAACTGTATTTCAAAAACAGGAGAGGATAAAACAATGAGGCTGCAATAAGAAAAAAAAAGGGATACGCGAATTCTCTGCGTTTAAAATTAGACAGCAATTTCAGCATTCCAAATACATTTTGTCGCGACGAAGCGCATTATAGTGACATAGAGGGATTTGCTTCGTCAAATCCAACTCATGAAAAACCACACAATCACATACAGATAATAATATAAATGTCAAAACGTTAAAAACAAAAAAAAAGGAGGCTTTTAAACCTCCTTTTTTTCTGTTTTACTAACTATAATGAAGATGTATTAATATGGAGCTCCATTATATGTATTTTTATCTGGTGAGATAGTCCACATGCCGCCGGCATTGTTGAACCATGTGGCAGACGCATAACCAGTTACGTGACCATCCATGAAGAGGATATTCCCGTATTTGGTATGGTTACCGCCGGCATCAACTGAAACACCACTGTCCGGAGCATCAGCTTCAGACATACCACCCACAAATCCATAGGAAACATTGCTTGCGCTGAGTGAGGTTGTACCAGAACCAGCTGAAATTGTGGTTGACGGACAAGTATAAATCTTATAGTCCGTCAGATAAGCATTTGACCTGATAATTTCCAAGCCAGCTGAATTAGTGCCGCCGGGCATCTTGTCATCAAAGTCCATTGAATACTGTTTCAGCGAAAGACCGATCTGCTTGAGGTTACTCGCGCAACTGATCCTTCTTGCTTTTTCACGTGCTGAGTTCAACGCCGGCAACAGCATACCCGCCAGGATCGCGATAATCGCAATCACAACGAGGAGCTCGATGAGCGTAAAACCACGTTTTTTACGTGTTTTCATTTTCTTTCTCCCTTTGTCTGTTTGTTCATTATGTTGTTGGTTTTTCTTCTACTTTTTCTTCTTCTGCACTAATTCTAGCAAAGAAGTGACATAATTGCAAGTAAAAATTTGATTTTTTTCAAAAAAAAAGCACTTTAATCAGGTATTTGTATCAATTTTGGCATATTTCTAAAAACAACACAAAGCGTCTAGGTATTAACAATCTATAAAAATATCTGTTAATATTTTCAACTCTGTTAATAACTTTTCAAGCTTTAGAGAAACTTTAGTTTAGCGGGATTGAAATTACAAGAGAGCAATAATACTTTATACGCCGTAAACTTTTCAGCTCAATTTTTAGTGGAAAATAATATATGTCCGAAAAAAAAGGTTTTTTCCTTACAGCTCTACTGACGACAAGCTTTTTTTTAAACTCATTTGGAGCCGATCCGATACGCGAAATAATATTCAACGCCGACAGCGGTCAGCGTTACATGACCTCAAAACTTTACAAGCTGGATAACGTGAAAGCCCTTGACATCGCCCCCTGGGTTTCGGGCGCGGTGAAAAGGAACTGTCCGCAAGCAAGCGTGGAATACTTCCCTTACGAACCGGGAAAGTGCAGCTACATCACTGTAAGCATGACCAGGGAAATGGTCTCTTTCATAGACGATATGATTAAAAAAATGGACCGTCCCGGTAAAACTGATAAATTCGGCTCCATCATTAACGGTACGGACGTTTCTTTTTTCAGCTACAGTCCGCAATACAGAGCTTCTCAGAATATGGCTGACATCGTTTATAAGTCTCTTCAGAAAAACAACGCGGCCTTTTATCTGAGCCCGGAAACAAATGTTTTCTACTGGAAAGATGCCAAGGCTGACGGGGAAAACGCGCTGGCATGGCTTAAATTTCTAGACCGTCCCGTGCCTCAGGCAGAACTCAATGTGAAAACCTATGAGTTCAACGAAAACGACCTCATAGACCTCGGTATAGATTACATACACTGGAAAAACGGGCCCGGCCTCGAAATGTTCGGCATAGGAGCGGATATAACAAGCCTCCAAAACAACGAGGCCGTTATAAACCAGGCTTACAGCATTGCCTCAAATTTCAGTTCAGGCTGGGGCGGTTTTCTGGTAGCGCCCCAATTTGACGCGAGCTTCGTGAGGATGCTCCAGCAGAGGGGCAAAGCCAAAGTCGCCTCTTCCGGCAGCATAAGGGTAGTAAACCACAGCACAAATTCCGGCAGGTCAGACAGCTCTAAAAATGTATCTTCTAAAACATATTCCATAAGCTTCACTCCCTCTTTCCAGAATATTACCAAAGACGAAAGCATGAAGATGTCCGTGGTCAGCGACTCAAATTCTTCCAATCCTCAGATAAATCTCCAGATAACAGACCCGACTATATTTTTCCCGACCGCAGATGAATTCACACAGGGAGACAATCCCGGCGTAAAAAATCCCGTTTCAAGGCTTTATTTCGATTATAATCTTGTCACATACAGTTCGGTACAAAGAGATGTGATGGGCACACAGTCTGTTGACCGTCATTCCATAAATTCCTCCATAAGCATAGATGCCGGCACTGAAAAACTGATAGGTTCCTATTCACAGGAATACGACGTATATGAGAATATAGGCATCCCCTTCCTTAAAGATGTTCCCATACTGAAATATCTTTTCAGCGTTACTACCCGGACAAAAGAAGTAAAAAAATACTATGTAACAGTGCACGCGGCCCCCGCCGGGGGCCCGTCCGGACTTTCAGACTGGGCAGGAAAAGTCTTAACTGAAACAAAAGGGGCGATAAAGGAAGTGGAGGAGGACCTGAAAGACAGGTGATTTTAATATGAAAAGAATTTTATACATATCGCTTGTACTTTGCGTGCTCCTGCCAGGCGCTGTCTCTCTTTCGGCACAATCAAAAGCGGCAAATGTGCATCAGGACCCGACTAAACCCTGGGGCGAAACCCGTATCTCGCCTAAAATCAACGTCAATATAAAGGATGAGACAAAAGAGGTACATTTCATACAGACCAATAACGACCCTTACGTCTATACAAAAACATATGAACTGAAAAACGCCGACCCTTATTCCGTCCGGAACTATCTCCTGAGCGCGGTACAGGCCCTGCGCGTAAATGACAATGACACCAGGGTTGAATGCCTCAGATACAATGACGGTACCGGGCTCGTACTGGTTTCCGCTGAAGGTTACAGGTTTAACGAAAAACAGAACGGCGGCATGACCATTGACGAGTTGGTGGACTCTCTCGATTTGCCGAAACTCAAATCCTACTCAGGCACTCCAAGATTCATGTATTTTCCCAGATACGTTTCGGCGTCCAGCCTCAAAACCATGCTCGACAGGGTCGGCATAAGTTCAACCAGCGCAAATGAAGTCAATCTCTTCAACGCAAATTCAAACGAACAGGAAACAGGCACAGGCGTTATAGACGTTGATGATGAGCTCAACGGGCTTTTCCTCTATATCCCGAATTACAATCTGAAAACCGCCGCCGAACGCCTCCTCCTTTACGACGTCCCCTTCCCCGAAGCCCGGATAAAAGTAACCGTTTATGAAATATTCGCCGAAAATGACGGCAAAATCGGGGCGGACTTCCAGTCGTGGAAAAACGGGCCCGGAGCGGATTTCTTCAATGTCGGCGGACGCTGGCGTCACGGGATGGGCGCCGACGGAATAACGCCGGACGCCTCCAAGTGGAGTTCCACAAAATATGTAAAATTCAGCCCAAAATGGAATTCGAAATATCTCGATTTTCTCGCCGCCGAGGGAAATGCCAAAGTACTGACTTCCGGCGAACTCAGCATACGCAACAGGATAAACGGTATAATTTCGGCAAAAACCCAGATACCTTATTTTGACACTTCCGAAAGCGCCGGAAAAGGCGGTTTCACCTCGCAATACAACGCTATAATGGGCAATATGTATCCCACTGGCACACCTGTAAATAATGTAGCCAGCTCAAACTCTAATAACTATATGATTACGGCTTATGACTCAGGAGGCACAATCATAACCATAGACAACAACTTCTACGGCAGGCTCACAATAGCGCAGGTCGGCGTATCCGGTTCTCTTTCCTACATCCTCACCATTCCCGACAAAAAAACTACTTTTGTCAAGGATGGAAAGGATATGGGCCCAACAGTAAGCGCGGCAAGCATAGAGATATATCAGCTGATAAGGGGTTCAAACACAGACCCGCACTGGGAGCTTTATTCCCCCGCGTGGAATACCAGCCTCAACGGGACTTATGACAAAGGCCCTAAAGTAAAATCGGCTTTCGCCAACCTTTCCGGCAGCGGCAATGACTATGGTTTCAAACTCTCCATTACCCCGGTAATAACGGAAAAAGCCACAACTCTCAGCCTCACAGTCGAAAATACCAGTCTCATAGGCTTTCAGAGCAGCGGCGCCGTCCGTACCTCGATAAGTTCCCTCAACACCGAAGTCATGCTCGACAATGACAGCGGCGAAATAATCATCGGCGGCATAGAGAAGAAAAGCATCGAAAGGGGCGTTTCCAAAGTCCCCTGGCTCGGAAGTATTCTCGGGCTCGGATGGCTTTTCGGAAGCGAATACGAAAATACAAAAAAATCTCAAATCGTAACCGTCCTTGAATGCGTTACAGTAAGGCCCGATACCGCTGTTGACTCTAAAACCGCCCAAGAACTCAAAAACATTTCCGACGGCCTCAAAAATGCAGGAAAAAATGACCTCGAAGACCCAAATTACGGCTTCAATCAGTTTATTCTCGACAAAAATAAAAAGAAACTTGAGCCACTTCCCTAAAAAAATCCGCTTAAATTTGTGAAAAAAACTTGAAAAAAGCTTTCCGCTACTAAATATTAATACTGTAAATGTTCAGTTCTTTTCGAGGCTGAATGTAAAACTAAACGAAAGGAGGGGGCGGGGCATAAGCAGTTTTCTGATCTTGTTTTGTCTTCTTGCAAACGAAAATTAAAAAAGGAATGGGAAATATGATTAAGAATCTTATATTGTCGGCATTTGTGGCAGCAGGTTTGGCTTTTGCGGCGGGATGCGCATCAACACAGGTCGCGGATGATCTCAGCGGGCAAAAACTAACCCTTAACCCGGCAGCTAAGGACGTAGCTCATGTTTATGCCCGTACTTGGGGTTTCTACTGCCTTTGGATACCAATAGTTACCGGTGATACTGAAAAGCCCGGCTCAAGCGCCTGGTTTACCGACACTGTAAACGTAAAATGCGTTACAAAAATGCTTACAGCCAAGAGCAAAGAACTCAAAGCTACAAATACTCTTGACATCAAGTCAAATACTGGAGGCTTATGGATCATGCCTGTCTTCTTCATCAATTCAGTTGAAGTCTCAGGAAACGCAGTCGCGGCTCCTGTAAAGTAAGGCTTCTTTTATAAAGTATCTTACGAAAAGCCCCCGCCTCAAAAACGGGGGCTTTTTTATTGCGAGTACACCATGAAAAAACTTCAAATAAAAAGCCTGATTTTCGATATGGACGGAACAATAACCGTCCCGTCTATAAATTTCGACAGGATACGTAACGAGCTCGGCATTCTCTCCGGCGACATCGTGGAAGTCATAGCGTCATGGCCCCAAAAAAAAGCCGCAACCGCATGGGCCCTCATTGAAAAATATGAGAAAGACGTCCTTTCATTGACAAAATTTCAGGATGGGGCACAGGAAAGCCTTATGAAATTCAAAGCTCACGGAATACGTCTCGGCCTCCTGACCAGAAACAGCAGAAAAAGCGCCGACGCGGTGCTGGCCCTGCTCAATGTCCCTTTCGATATAGTCCTGACAAGGGAATTTCCTTTTATAAAGCCGCATCCGGGACCGGTGCTTCATATGCTCAGGGAATGGAAGCTCCGCCCTGCCGAGGCACTCGTAATCGGCGATTATATCCATGACATCGAATCTGGAAAAGCCGCCGGAGCTTACTCCTGTTTTTTTGAAAACCCCGGCGCACGCTCTTACTCCGATCACGCCGACTATTCGGTAAAGTCGTTCCGCGAACTCGAAAAAATAGTTCTGCCATAAACCGTCTTGATTATGTGGGGAATTTGCTTCGTCAAAACCTTCCTCTGTCGGCGTACGGCGGCGACGAAGCGCCGCCCTCCTAAGTGAACATCTTGGTTAGTCATAAGCCTGATATCTTTCCGGTCACTGAACTTTCAATATTGTTTTCCTGCGGTATATTTGAAGATAATGAATAGAGAGACAGAATTTTATGAACCTTGTTTTTCTGACTGATCACATGAAATTTTCGGGGGGGCGGAGGCTCATGTTTGATTACGCCTCATACCTTATCGAAAAAGGGCATAACGTTAAAATACTCGTCAACGAGGAACGCGGCGAACTCGCCGGGACTGTGCCTGTAACTGTAATACCCGAATTCACTCGCGAATACATACCCGATTGTGATCTCATAATCGCTACAAGCCCTAAAGAAGTCCGTCAGGCATGGGATTGCCGCAGAGGAAAAGTTGTTCACTTCTGCCAGGGCTTCGAACTGACAGACCTCGAACACCGCCTCAGCGGTAAAGTTCTCCCGCCGAGGTTTCAGGGAAAAGGCTTTTTTCACGCACTGAAGATTTTCAGAAAAAAATTCACATGGCGTCGCAAATACAAAGAGTTTGACGAAGTTTATAAACTTCCCACATATCTGATATCGGTTTCCGTGCACCTGCAGAAAGAACTTGAAGAACGCTACAAACGCCCCGCACCGCTCTGCAGAAACGGCGTTGACTTGAACATGTTTTATCCGAACCCTGATTGGAAACCCGGGACTTTCTCCGAAAAAAGGCCCATCAGGATAATAAACATAGGCCCCATAGAAGTTACCTACAAAGGCATTCAGACAACCCTCGAAGCCGTGGAAAAAGCCAGAAAAAAAGGCATTCCAATAGAGCTCACCAGGATATCGCCCATAATCTGCAAAAGCGAACAGGGCCGCGAACTCCCCTATAAACTTCATGAAAAAGTCCCCCGTGATCTTTTCTGCAAAATGATGAGGGAATCGGACGTGTATATTTCAAATTCCACCGAACGCGAAGGCTTCGGGCTTCCCGCGATGGAGGCGCTGGCTTCCGGCCTTGTCTGCGTGTTCAGCAATATTTTGTGCTACAGAAGTTTTTCTCAGAGAAACGACCACTGCTTTTTTGTTCCCGAATGGGACGCTGACGCGACTGTAAACGCAATAGAAAAAATATACAGGATGTCCCCCGAAGAATTAACCCAATATAGAAAAAACGCCCTGGAAGTAGCCTCCGGGTTCTCCCATCAGAAAGCCTGCGGCGAGTTCGAAAACATTCTGCAAAAAATATCTGAAGAGAAGAATTAACCACGGAACACACTGAGAACACGGAAAAAATGCAGGCGGAAAAAAGGTTTTATAAGAAACAGGACTTATAAAAATTATTTCAGATAAAAGGCGGAGGATATCTTGATAGCTCTCGTCATTTTACTTAAATTTCTGGGTCTGCTTATTCCGGCTGCCGGGGGGATTGTGATGCTACTTTTGTGGTTGAGGGTAATTCCCTTTAAAAAGGATCTTGATGAAAATGAAAAAGTTTACAGAAAATATTCAAATTTTATTTTAACCCTCTCCATAATAATGTTTCTTACAGTGATAATGAGATTTTTTTGGGCGTGGTAAAATATGTAAAAATGAAGTATCAACCACGGAACACACTGAGAACACGGAAATCGAATGCAGAATGAAGAATGAAAAACTTGGAAAAACGCAGGAATGACGGCAATATCTATATTTTTCTAGATATGAATTAAAAGAGAAAGTTCTCCTTCTTTCATTCTTCATTCAATTCAAAAATTTTCCCCTTTTGTGTATTCCGTGTGTTTCGTGGTTAAAAAAGATCTTAATTTTTGTCTTCGCGGTTAGCATTTTCCGAAACCTGAATCAATGTTAATAAACGATAAAAATCTGAAGGCATTACAATTTTATGTTTCAACAGAGAAATGTCATAACCGGCATAGAAATAGGGACAAGTAAAATATGCGTCCTCATAGGGGAAGCCGATAAAAACGGCAATATGGTTATTGTCGGTCACGGAGAAGCGCCCTCGGAAGGCGCCGTCGTCAAAGGCGAAATAGCCGATATGGACGTGGCCCTCGACGCGCTCACCAAAGCCGTGGACGACGCCGACAGGTCTTCCGACAAGGAAATAGACAAAGATAATATTTTTGTCGCCGTCACAGGTTCAAATATTTCATTTTATCAGGGCGTAGGCACTGTGCTTGTAAGGACGGAAGACCGGAAGATTACCGAAGAACATGTAAACGAAGCCATACAGAGCGCGCAGAACAACCCACTCTCATCAGAACAGACGGCTATAAATTCCTTTGATTCGTATTTTCTTCTCGACGGCGTAAGGCGTTTGAGAAACCCCATAGAGCAGGTAGCCGACAAGCTCGAAGCATATATTCACGTCATTTACGGGGACCGCAACAGGATAAGGAACTTTGAGGAACTGCTCCATGACGTGGGTTTTGATGAGGAAATAACGCCTGTTTTCAGCGGCGTCGCTTCGGCCTACGGGGTACTTACCGATGAGGAAAAGGCAAACGGCGTTCTTATAGTGGAAATGGGAGCTGGAACAACAGAATATCTGGCGATACACAATTACGGGATACTCTACAGCGGAGTCTTGCCGGTAGGCTTTGAACACGTCGCGAATGACCTTTCGATAGGCTTGGACCTGCATATTTCAGTCTGCCGCAAACTGCTTCTCGACAATAAGCTTTTTCAGGCGAGGATGGATGACGGCAAAGCCTTCATAGACATCAGCGGGGCCACTGCCGGGATATCCAGAAAAATACCGATGAACTCAATTGAGAAAATAATCGACCTGCGCATGCGCGAAGTTTTCAAGATAATATATCACAAGCTCAATGAGGTAAACATACTTCACAGCCTGAGTTCAGGGGCTGTCATATCAGGAGGCGCGGCGCTTTTTCCAAGGACGATTGATATAATGAGGAATGTTTTCGAGCTGCCTGTGCGTCTCGGCAAGCCTGTCGACGTAAGCGGCGCGGTAACGCATATTGGAACTCCGCGCTACAGCACAGTCTGGGGATTGCTGAAATACGGCGACGACCTGAGACGGGTCATGAACACCAGAGAAAACAAAAGCATATGGGAAAGAGTCATGGGCGGATTTGATAACGTATCACTGCCTTTCATGAAGACTTTTTCGAGTTTAAGAGGTTCAATAAAATTCTGATATATGGTGGAAAAACAAATGGCGGACTCCAAAGTAACTGTATGCGGAATAGGTAATTCGGGCATCAAAATAATCAGCCGTCTCTCCGCGCTGAAAGAAGCTTCATGGCTTTCCGTCAGCGCTATCGACACAGATGAAAGCTCTCTCGAAAGATGCGCCACTGATAATAAATTCACAGCCGCCACGGAATGGCGGAACGGCAAGGGCTGCGGCGGCGATATGCTCAACGGACAGCGCGCGCTTGCCAGAGAAAGAAGCAAAATCAATGACATGCTCAAAGATTCATCGCTCCTGATAGTAACCGGCGGCCTCGGCGGAGGCACCGCCACAGGCGGCGCCCCCATAATCGCGAGCGTAGCCAAACACGCTAAAATACCGTCCATTTTTATCATGACCATGCCTTTCGCCCTCGAAGGACACAGCAAAAGACGCGTGGCTGAAGAAGGAGTAAGGGAACTCCTCCCCGTGGCGGACGTGCTTCTCTGTCTGCCGAACGACCTGTTATTTTCCTCGCTGCCAACCGATACGCCTGTAGCCGCGGCGTTTGAGCAGGCTGACATGGAAGTGGCAAGGGCCATTATCGGAGTCAGCGAACTCATAAGATGCAATAACCTCATTTCCGCCGATTTCTCCGATCTGAGGGCTGTACTTCATGAGAAAAAAAGTTCATGCAGCATAGGTGTCGGCTCCGCAAGCATTGATGACGGATTGAACAGATGTCATATCGCTCTGGAAAAGATGCTCTGTTCACCTTTCCTCGGAGGCGTTTCCCAGATGAACACGGCTGACGCTCTCTTTATCACGCTTACCGGAGGAGCGGATTTGCAGATAGGCGAAATGAAAAAAGCCCTGGAAGCCGCGGAAAGGCTCGCGGGCAAAAAAACCCGGCTTATAGCGGGTACCAATACAGACCCCGCTTATGAAGGAATGGTACAGCTGACGGCTATTACCGTCCACTACGATAAATCAGCCCCGCTGGCAACACCTGCCGACAGCGGCAAAGATTTCATTTTCCCGAAATCTCAGTTCAAAGGAAGAGAAGCAAAGGAAAAGAAAGCCGCGGAATTGAAACAGGGCGAACTTCCGCTCCAGAGCGTTTCAAAAGGTATTTTCATCAATACCACGCCGTCCATTTACGAGGGCAAGGACCTTGACATACCGACTTTCCAGAGAGAGATGATCATAATCGACAAGGGAAATTGATTCCCGTAATTATTCTGAAGAAAATCACGGCCCCGGAAAATGCAAAAAATATTTATTTTACTTTCTCTTCTTTTATTCGCGGGATGCTCGGCCGAACGCGACAACGCCCCGCGCGTCGATGGAACTCTAGCGTATTCACTGGTGAAGGAAATATACGATTTCGGCCCGCGCCCTTCCGGCAGCGCCAGACTCCGCGACCAATCCATTTTCATTGCTGAAAAGGCAAAGGAATTCGGCGCCGACATGGTTGATGTTCAGGATTTTACAGACATAACGCCTTCCGGAAAAATCAAGTTCCGCAACGTCATCGCGGAGATAAAGGGCATAAAGGAAAAATTCCTCGTCATCGGGTGTCATTATGATACAAAGAAATTCATTTCACTTCCGTCTTTTGCCGGCGCGAATGACAGCGCTTCCGGCGCGGGGCTCCTGCTGGCTATGATAAAAGCCCTGAAAAGTTCCCCGGAAAAACCGTATTACACCTTGAGAATAGTTTTTTTTGACGGCGAAGAATGCCAGTTGAGTTACGGCGAACATGACGGGCTTCACGGCAGCAGGCATTACGTGAAAGAACTGAAAAAATCAGGCGGGCTGAAAAACTGCCGGGCCGCGTTAATTCTCGATATGGTTGGGGATAAGGATTTAACTATTACCCTCCCGTCCGATTCTGATCATAAGATGGCCTCCGAGATTTTCAGGATAGCCCGCAAACAGAATAAGGCAGAACATTTCAGCTGGTTCAGAGGCTCCATGCTGGATGACCATACGCCTTTCAGAAAAGAAGGAATAGCCGCGGTTGATATCATTGATTTTGAATACGGCAATTCCAACGGATACTGGCATACTTCCGGGGATACGATGGATAAGATCAGCAAAGAAAGCCTGGAAACTGTCGGAAACCTAGTCCTTCAGTTGATATGGAACAAGCTCTGAGAAGCTTTTAGTTCAACGACTTGCAGAATATGCCCTTTATTTCTTCTCTCAGCAATTCCGTGCCGTCAGAGAGAAATGACTTCAAGTATTCCTGTTCCATGTGGAAATCAAGGGCACTCTGGTTTTTCCACTTTTCATAGATTATGAAATCGCCCGGGGCCGCGACTTCCTCATGAACATTGTAACATATGTTGCCTTCTTCTTTAACCGTCTGCCCGGCAAGTTCGACAAGCCTTTTCCTCACGGCGTCCTTCTTGTCGCTTCTGGACCTGATTGGAACAACCAGAGTTATCATATCTTTATCGCTCATACAAGTTCCTTTCTTTACTATCCATGAGTATAACAGCCTCAAAGATTTTTTCAACAAAAAAGACACGGAATTTTACAGGGGCTATTGACAATACAAAGCAATGATATTATAATACAGTATGTAATAATATTATATGGTATCAATGATATGAAATCTATATTGAAAAAAGATATTCTGTATAGTCAGCTGAAGGAAAAAATCCGGAACGCCGAATACAAACCGGGAGAAAAACTTCCCAATGAACTTGATTTTTCCAGGGAACTCGGAGTAGCCAAAATAACCCTGCGCTCTGCCCTTTCACGTCTAGAAGAAGAGGGATTGATAATAAGAGAACGCGCAAAAGGAACAATCATAAACCCGGATATCAAAAGGAAGCGCATTCTCGTAATTATTCCCGCACGTTTGGATGTAGAATCACCATACCATGTAATTCTTCCCGGAATAGAAGAAAAGGCACGGGATTTAAATATAGAATTGGAGAAGTGCCAGAACGCATTCTTCTGCGAACTGGAAAACAAGTCCAGGAAAGAGTTCATATCCTCCGGCAAATTTTTAGGAATAATTTTTCCTGAAGGCACTATTTTAGGACATGAAGAAAGTTTTTTAGCCGTAAAATCAATCGGGCTTCCCACGGTAATGCCGCACGCGAACTATAAAGACTATATAACAACAGGTTTCGCCTGTATTTATCCCGATGAAAGGAAGGCTTTCGCCGACGCATTGAAATACCTTGCGGAGAAAGGACATGTCTCAGTGGCGACTGTTTTCAATAAAACGCTGACGGAAAACTATTCCAGAAGCTACAGTCTCAATGAATATCTTGAAACACTGAAAAAAACAGGCCTGACGGGAGCAAAGGAGCTTGTCAGTTATTGCGCTTACAACAGAGAGGATGTAAAAAAGGCCGTTCATGGTTTTCTGAAGCTCGGCACGATACCGACAGCGATACTCTGCGGTTCAGATTTCTATGCGCTTCATGTTTATGAAGTCCTGAAAGAACTGAACATTGAAATTCCCAAACAGATGGCCGTAATGGGCTATGCTAATTATCCCGGAGGACGTTTTTTCACCCCTTCCCTTTCGACTGTTGACCTGAGCATGAAAAAAGCCGGAGAAACCGCAGTGGAACTGCTCGACAAATCCTCCCAATGGTGGGGAGATGAAAAATCTCCTCCTTTTATAACAGTTGAACATGAAATCATAGCCAGGGAAAGCACAAACACCATCCGAACTGAAAAAATATTTTTGAATCAAAAAATAAAAGGGGCCTTATGAAGAGACTGAAAGAATTAACGCGCTTCACGCTTGTCGAGCTCCTGATTGTCATATCGGTGATTATACTTCTGATAAGCCTGCTTCTTCCCGCTCTGGGCAAAGCCAAGGCAAAGGCACAGGAAATAATATGCCTCGGCAACCTCAAACAGAGTGGAATTGGCATCTTGCAGTATTGCAATGACAACAATGGCTGGACCTCTTGCGCATATCGTCAGTGGTCAGGCGGGATGCAATGGGGCAGATGGCTTACTTCGCTTGATTATCTGCCTGGAAATGATCCGAACGCGCTTCTCGGGAAAAGCAGTATAATTGTATGCCCCACCCTGTATCCAAATGGCAAGTATCTGCATCAGAATTATACTTATGGGTTCAGGAGACAATATGGGCCGGACCAGACATATTTCCAGCTTTTCAAAGGACAGATATCATGTACATTTTATTATTCAGCCACTGATATCTATACACCTTATACGTACGCAAGCTGGAACAACCCGGCCGGCGTCCATATACTTACAGATACTATTAAAGCAACTGGAACTGAACCAAACAGTCAATGGTATAGTTACAGTTACGGTTCATCGGCTGGCATTACGGCCCAGACAATGCATGCCCGGCATTCAAAAGCAGTAAACGCATGGTTTACAGACGGACACGTCGGAAGGCTCACACAAAGTTATCTCCTCGAAAATAATATAAGATTTTTTGATGCAAATGGGAATTTACTATGAATATATTTTATAATTAAAAAGCTTAATTTTAGCAGGATAATACAATAATATAGCATCTTAAATCATTTTTTTTGAAATATGTCATGATATAATAGATTTTATTCTTTATATGAAATTATTGTTAATGTCGCAAAAGTTGTTCTGAAATAATGATTTTAATAA
>Ga0154588_1084_pt1 | contig 23312 bp, 20 predicted proteins | sample RifGroF2_FD_116017 | JGI IMG/M metagenome (GOLD analysis project Ga0154588, IMG submission 116017) | Lentisphaerae bacterium GWF2_44_16
TGGTGTTTTTCGTGGCATAGATTCCTCCTATGCCATACTATATATCTATTTATTACTTTTGCAATTAAACACTAGCCGTCCTCAGACTTATGGCCCCGCATAAGGTCCCGGGCTTCGACGCGAAGTATCTGGACGATTATATCAGCGCCATATGGACGTATTATACCAAGCCGACCGACCCCGCGGTCAAGTGCAATCAGATCGCGGTGGATTGCTCTGAACTGCTTAATGATGATAAGTGTTCGCAGAAGGTTGCTCTGAAACACAATAAAATCTTTACCGGCTATGTAATGCCCGCTAATACGGAGTCAACTACTTCTTACTGGGTATTCACAAACAAAACAAATGAAAAAGATAAAGATTTTACTACATTGAAAATGATCGGCAAGGATGAAAAAGGAAATAATGTCGGAAAGCCGTCGTCGAATGAGATTTTCGGGGCCTGCGACAGCGGACCGTTTCATGGTGTCAATCATACGATAGAGTCGGTAATAGCTAAAAACTTTTATTCAGCCATAGTCTCCGGCATATTGCCGCTGAAAGACAACACCGCGGTATTGTCCAGGTACGGCTATTTTGCCAAGCACACAAAGGATCTTTACAAGAACAATACGGTTGTTCCTCCGACGGGAAACAATCTGCCGTGGTTTATGCTTTATGCCGCGGTGCTTCATGACTTCGGACAGAAAATCTATGCCTACGCATACGATGACGTCCTGAACATTGACAGTACGCTGAGCGCTCCCTCGGGCTCGACGGTGAAATGCACCATGGGAGATATATCCGGTCTCGTCATACCCGACAATGACCATAACAAAACATCTTTCAAGGCAATATTCCATATTCCCAGCGTAGATGCGTTGGACATTCAGCATACCGATAAAAAGTTCTACAGATGGACTTCCGCAGGACTCATTGACAAAGACAAAAAGGTCATCGCAAAAGCCCCTCTGACTCTGGATGCCAAGATCAACATCAAATACGGTCCCGTGGATGCAAAGGGTAATATTCCGGATACAGTCTATGCATTGGATTTGAACAATCCGGGCACATGCGCCGCCGGTGGAGTGGTGAATTCGGGCACGTCTGCGGACGGAGTAACCTCGTTTGATTTCCCTGCCAAATAATAAACGGAATAATAAGATTATTCAGAATTCAAACCGGGATTATCCAATCCCGGTTTTTTAATTCCTGCTTCATTTTTTGAGGATTTTCGCCTGTTCCAGCAAAGTCTTGAAATAATCGGAACTTATTATTCCATCGACAGTGGCGTTTTTCTTTTCATGATCTATCTGGATTTCCAGCGCACTGATCTGCTTTCTCAACTGGGTTATCTGTTTGCTCGCGCTTATGGCTATAAATATGCCTAAAGTCGCGATCAGAAGCAAGATTACAAAAAGCAGCATGAGTTTCCGGTAAAACGGCTCCAAAGCCTGATCGATAATGGAATAGGGAATTTTAAATTGAGCTATCCATTTGTGGTTGCCCATATCAATAGGCTGATAGATAATCAGGTACTTGACTCCTGCCTGATTTTCCCATAGATAATATTCATTGTATCCGCTTTCCTTGATTCTTTCAGGAATTTTCGGAAAAAGAATTGGCTTGACGTGGCTTGTATGAAGCATGACCAGCGAATGGTCGTTGAAAACTTCAATATTCCCCTTTTCATCCGTTACGCATGCCTTGCTTCCATCGTATTCGAGGGGTTTGTAATAAAAGTTAAAAAGCTTTTCTACATCGAATCCCAATCCCATGATGCCTCCGAACGATTTATCGGGATTGGACATCGCGGCAAAGGCAAAAACATAGTAAGTGTCTCCTTTGCCTGTAGGATTTTTCAGGGGAATTGCTTTGGAGATGAGTTGTGAAAACTGTCCATTCAGCAGCAAAGGTATGCTTTTGGCTTTGAAGACCTTGTCCATGAGGGCAGAGTGGTATTTCTGCGGTTCGGCCATAATACATCTGCCGTTCCTGTCAAGTATCAGAAAAACTTCGGACGTATCCAGCGAGAGCATTGAGGTTTGATGCATAAAAGTGAAATCGCGGGAAGATACGCAATCACGTATTTCCTTAAATAGCGGCAATACCTTCAAAGAGCTGCAACGGAAATTCAGGTAAAGGGCCATGCGGTCGGAAACCTGGCTGAGCGATATTTTCATTTGACGCGCCAGGTGTTGTTCGCTGTGCTTTATGGCGTCTTGATAAAACGAATAGGATATCATCAGGTATATGATGATGAAAAAAACTATTCCGCTTATTACCGCAAATATTTTTTTGTTCATGAAGGCAGGTCCCCGGAGTTTAATGGATTGAGGTAGAAATATTGAATATCGGCAGAAGTATCGCTGAAATAATGAAACCCACGATTCCGCCCATTACCAGAATCATGATCGGCTCGAAGAGCGTAGTCAGAGTGTTGATGCGGCCTTCCGCTTCTTTGCGGAAATATTCGCCTACATTGTTAAGCATTTCATCCAGGCTTCCGCTTTCCTCACCGGTGGCGATCATTCCCGTCATGAGGGCCGGAAAAATGTTTTCCCTTTTATGTAACGCGGCTGAAAGGGAGGCGCCTTCCCTGACTTCCGCCGATATTTGTTTTAACGCGGTTTCCATAAAAAAATTGCCGCTAACCGGGACTGTCGCCTCCAATGCCTTCATCATAGAGACCCCGCTTGAGAGCAACGCCCCCATTGACAGAGAATAACGTGATATGCAAATGCCCTTGATAATCCCTCCAAGAAGCGGCATGGAAAATTTGAATTGATCGAATTTCAAGTTGTACTCATCTTTGCGCAGCAGATAGCGGACAGACGCAAACGCGGCAATGATGACTATAAGCAGAAGCCACCACCATGCGCCCAGAAAACCGCTCAGAGAAATTACTATCCGCGTGGTCAGGGGCAGGGTCGCTCCCATCTGGCTGAAAATCCCGCTGAACTTGGGAATGACAAATGTAAGCAGGATAATTACCGATCCCAGCATTACCAGGGCCATGACACATGGATAAGCAAGCGCGCCTTTTATTTTCCCCAGGAGTTCTTCATCTTTCTGTCTCATTTCGAGAATGCGCTGTAACGCCTTGTCCAGCACGCCGCCGATTTCGCCGATTCTAATCATATTTAGATATAGGGAAGAAAAATATTGGGGATATGCCTCCAGGGCATCTGAAAGACTTTTTCCTTTATTGACGTCATTCAGCAATGAAGTGATTATAAGGTCCATTCCCTTTTCGCCATTTTGACGCGCAAGTGATTTCAGCGCTTTAGCGATATTCATCTTGGCATTGACCAGGGCTGAAAGCTGTGCCGTGAACTGTGTGATATCTCTTCCCGATACGCGTTTTCCGCCGAAAAAATTGCTTAAAAACGGATGACTATGTCCCGTTTTTCCATTTTTTTCGGCGATTTCAAATGGGATGAGAGAAAGATCTTTGAGTTTTGCAATAAGCTCCTTGCGGTCGTTTGCTTCCATTCCGTCTTCAACAGTGCGCCCGGCCGCGTTTATCGCTTTGTATCTGAATGTCGCCATAATTTCAATCCATCTGGGTTACCCGTATTATTTCCTCAGCGCTTGTCAAGCCGTTCAGGAATTTTTCAATTCCGTCCTCCCTGAGTGTTTTCATGCCGGATTTTCTTGCCGCTTTGAATATGATATCGGTCGAAGCCTTCGCGTTTATCATATTGCATATTTCATCGTTCATTTCAAAAAATTCGTGAATGGCTATTCTGCCCTTGTAACCGCTGTTGTTGCATTCGTCGCAGCCTTTTGCGAAAACGACATTGTCCACATCGCCGCGGCCAATCTCTCTCAAGAGGGCTTCAGCCGGGCCGGAGGGTGGCCTGCGTTCCAAGCAATAAGGGCAGAGACAGCGAATCAGCCTTTGCGCGAGTACGGCATTGAGGCAGGAAGATATCAAATATGGTTCCACATTCATGTCAAGAAGTCTGCTTATCGCACTTGGCGCCGAATTTGTGTGAAGCGTCGAAAAGACGAGATGTCCAGTCAGTGCCGTGCGGATTGCGATTTCAGCCGTTTCGGTATCGCGTATTTCGCCGACCATTACCACGTCGGGATCGAGGCGCAGGATGCTGCGCAGGCCTCTTGCAAAAGAAAGGCCGACCTGGCTGTTTACATGTATTTGTGAGACGCCCTTGATTTCATATTCCACGGGGTCTTCAATTGTAATGATTTTCTTGTCAGGGGAGTTTATTTCGGAAATTGCCGCGTTGAGAGTGGTTGTTTTGCCGCTTCCGGTCGGTCCTGTTAGGAGTATTATGCCGTGCGGCTGACTGATATGGCTTGTAAAGCGTTTAAGAATATTCGCTGAAAATCCCATTTCCTTAAGGCTCAGTATCTTATTGTCCTTGTCAAGTATTCTCATTACGACGCCTTCGCTGTGGAGCACTGGGATGGTCGCCACTCTCAGGTCAAAACCTCGGTCCATCAGGCGCAGTGATATACGGCCGTCCTGCGGCATCCGGCGCTCTGCAATATTCAGGTTGGCCATGATTTTAATTCTGGAGATGATTGCGGGGCTTTCATTGATTTTATAACGGGAAGCCTCGCGGAGGATGCCGTCGATGCGGTAACGGACTATCATTTCGTCTTCATATGGTTCGATATGGATATCGCTGGCCCCTTCCGAGATTGCGCGCATTATGACAAGGTTGACCGACTTGATGACCGGCGCTTCATTGGCGAGGTCTTCAAGGGATTTGCCATCCATTCCCCCGGATATGCCTTTTGCGTCGTCCTGAGCGTCAGAATCGCCAACGAGGATTTTTGAGATCGCGTTTTTTGAGGCAAGTACCGCTTTGATTTCAAAGCCTGTCTCGCGGGCGACAATATCCAATTGTTCGACGGCCATCGGATCGGCTACGGCCATGCGCAAAACATTTCCGTCCAAGGCTAGCGGAAGGCACTCGCGGGTTTTACGGATTGCCGGGGAAAGCTTTTGGAGGAGTTCTTCCTGAGGAACAAAATTTTCCTCAATAAAGCGGTATTCCACTCCGAGTTTCAGGGCTATCAGAGGTATCAGGGTTTCCTCTTTGATGTAAGATCCGTTTAATACGAGCTCATAAAGGCTCTGTTCGGAACTGGCGCAGAGAGCGTCTATTTCCCTGAGGCGTTTGTCGTCCAGAAGTTTGTTATCCGTTATTATTTCTCTGATTAAAGCGTCATTCATATTATGTTATCAAGGTTTCTGTTTATCTTCAAGGCGTTTCCATATTTCGTCCGGCAAAGAGCTTTTGTCTCTTATGCGTCCTTTTATCCTGAACCTGATTTCGCCGTTAAGAGCGTATTTTTCAAGATGTCCGAGACGGTTGAGGAGGTTCAGGTATATGCGTAACTCGTCGGGCGGCACGTCGGTAACGGTTTCCGAAAGTTCTCTCTGCGACGTGTCCGCGCTTTTCAATACCATCTGATATACTTTGCGCAGAGGTGGAGTCAAGTCCAGCATATTAAAAATACCGGGGATGCTGCTATCTGTTCTGCCGGAGTTTGACATATGGTTTAATTCCCTGTTTTTTCAGAAACAATCTTCAAGTCCGGGACGCTTTGTCGCGTCAGCCCGATATTCTGTTTTTAATATTCCTTATACCGCTTACCCAGTCTGAAGCTGGAGCGGTTTGCGAGAGGAGCGCGCGGCTGCCGAGTTGGGCGAGTTCGCGGCAATCCGGGAGTATCGCTATGGCTTCACAGTCAAACGCATCGCGCATTTTTTTCTTCATGTCATCCATTTCAGAAGGGCCGCCAAGTGCCCGGTTCATAACCAAAAATGTATTGGGCACTTCCAGGCGCTTTGATATTTCGACGGTTACGCTTGTTCCCTGGAAGTCCTGATTGTCAGGCCTCAACACGATAAGCAGAATGTCGGAAATGGAAATGGAAAGCAATGTTTCCTCGTCGAGTCCAGGGTGTGTGTCGATTATCAAGTAATCTACATTCAGGAGTTTGCGGATATCGTTTAACCCCTTTGCCAGCGTGGCGATGTCATACCCCTGCTTCAATATTCTGGTAATGTCTCCCATGTTCATGCTGCAGGGAATAAAAAAGAGACTTTTTTCAGGCAGGCCCAGGCGGACCGAGACATCCAGGGCCACCTTGTCTATGCTGCAATTTTCCCAGAGAAAGTCGTTAAGCGTGGCGCCGCTGGAGGTGTTTTCCAACTGGAAAAGCACATGAATGCCGGGGCTTTGTATGTCCGTATCGACAGTACAAACCTTTTTTCCCGACTGGGCCAGCATATAACTTAAGTTCGCGCTGATATTGGATTTACCTGTTCCGCCGCGGAACGAATGTACTGAAATTATTTTTCCGTTCATATTCATGCGTCCTTCTGTTGTTCCCTTTATTCCAGTTCCATTAATTTATCATCATTGTCCGGGTATTCATCCGTGTGGAACTCTTCTTTTTCCTCCTCCCTGACAGCCTGTTTTTCATCGGTGTCATTTACAGCAGGGACATCTTTTTTCTTTTTGTTTTTCTTCGCTTGGGGGTCAAGAAAATAATCCAATTGGTCGCCGAATTTCATTTCTCCGTCAACGTCATTGAAAGCATCATCGAAGTGTTCGAAGTCTTTTTCTTTGAGGCTTATCTTGTCCGTCTGTGTTTTTGTAAGGCTGTCTGCGGAGGCAATTTCCTCTATAACGTACGGGCTGATAAGAATAATAAGCTCTGTTTGCACATGTTCTTCGGTATGCTGCCCGAACATCCAGCCTATGAGCGGTATATCGCCCAGTCCCGGCAGAGTCTTCTGCGTGTCGGTATGGTCCTGTGAGATAATGCCGCCAATGACAAGAGTGTGATTATGCTTTACTGCCGCGGTGGTCTGTATCTGTCTGTTTGATAATTCAGGTACGCTTTGATCCCCGACGGTAACCCTGGAAAGAATATTTGAGATTTTGAGGTCCATATTCAGGGTTACATCATTGTCCGGATTGATATGAGGAGTAATGGTCAGGGTTATGCCGAGGTTCAAGTAGGAATAGTCGCTTACCACGTTCCCGTTGGCTGTGGTGGCCACGGTTGTCGTACTTTTCAGTATCGGCTCCTGTTGTCCGATTATCAGAGAGGCTTTTTGATTGTCCGCGGTCAGCAGACGCGGCTGTGAAAGCAATTTGCCGTTGGTTTTTTCAAGAAGCGCCTGTACCGCGAAATTTACCCGGTCGGACAGGAATATATACGAGAGTTCCGGAGTTTTGGTGGAGTCCGTCAGAAGATTGCTGGCTTCCGTGATAGATCTGGAAGGGCCGGCTTGAATGTTGCTGCTACCGGAATGTATGGTCAAGTCTGAACTCAAGTCAAAGTTCCGGGCGCGGTTGGCCTCGATGAGTTTTACTTCAAGCAATACCTGTTTTTTGCGTTTATCCAGACTTCTGATAGTGTCACCGACTACTTTCTGGAGGCTTGGAACGGCTGTTACCAGTATGGCGTTTCCGTCCAGAAAGGGCTGAATTATGATTTGATTATTTTCGACAACACCGTCCCTGACTGTAACGGTGGACTGTATTTTAAAGGCATTATTCAGGCATTCGGCCATATCCTTTGCGTTCATATAGCTTATGTAATAAACCGAGGTTACCATGCTGCTGAATTTCTGACGCCCTGCCACATCCAGGAGCTTTACCATCTTAATTATTCTCTTAAGGTTTGTAGCCACGTCGGTAACGATAAGCAGGTTAGAGCTGGGGTCCGCGGTAACATTTGCCGTGCCCAGGCCGGAGGATATAATCGGGACTATGTATTTCTGCATTTCCGCCGCCGCCATGTTTTTGCACGGGACAATCATCATTATCATTTCATCGTTATCTGGAAGCATGGCGGGTTCGTCGCCGTATAATATTTTAATGGGATATTGCTGGGCGTTGCTTTTGGGCACCACTTGCAGGTAGCGATCCGTGCGGACAACCGCATAATTCATGTTGTTTATGACCGAAGTGAAAATAGCATAGGCCGTTTCAGGCGAGACTTCGCCGGGGGTTGAAATAGAAACCTGCTGGTTTCCGATGGAGGAAGTTACCGGCACCAGACCATAGAGCTTGGCAATGAAGTCAATTACAACGGAAAGACTGGCGCTTTTGAAGTTAAACTGGATTTTTTTTGTCTTTTGCGCGTTATTGTTATTTTGCCCCTGAGCGCTTGACTTTTGATTTTGCGGGAGCGGCGTTTTTTGCGCGGCGGCTGAGGCATCGCTTTGATTCTGAGGCACAAAGAGAAAGTCCGTGCCGGGAGGAGCGATAATACCGGATGATGCTCTAGGCGCGTTTGAATTGTTGGGCAGGGAAGGAGTGGGGGCTATTTCATTTATGAAGTCCTTGTTTCTTTTTATGCGCACGTCGGTAAGTGTTTCCTGCAGGGTCTGTCCTATTGGGGCAGTCAACGGAGCCCCTGATATCTCACCTGAAGATGAGTTTTGGGAACCGAACACATTTTGGGCTTTTAGCTGGCTAAAAGAACAAACAGTCAGCAAGGCGATAAAGAGATATATTTTCAAAGGTGTCATATAAAAAAGATTACTCTAAATTAACATCTATTATTATTGTTCCTGAACTTGAAAAGAAAGCATAAATATATCCTGTCCTGTCATTCTTACAATTCGCTAAGGCACATTACACAGGCGATTCCCTCTGAATCAATGAACTTAACTTCCTTGTCGGAAACAGAGGCAATTCCGACACCTCTGATTTTATCATCGGGACGGCAGCAGCGGAAACTGACTTTGGTATCGGCGTTGTCTGAAATAATCGCCACCAGTACATCGTTTAGGCGGGCGGTACCCTCAAATTTTACGCCTTCGAGCCTTTGTCGCAACGCCTCTTCTTTTTTCTTCTTAATCTCTTCCGGTGTAGGGGGGCGTTTGGCGAGTTCTTCCGGTGTGTGCTTCAGCGTAAAAAGATTGTGTTTCATTTTGTAGTCGCCGATATTGAAATTGAGCTTGGCGAGAGAGGGAAAATCGAGTTTGACTTTGTGAAGCGACTCAAGCACGAGATAAAATCTGAGAGGTGGTCCTTCTTTACTGTCGCGTAAAGACAATGTGAACTGCTCAAATTTCATGCCGTAAAGTTCATGAATGAATTTCAGAAAAGTTTCAAATGAACAGTTTCCGTCCACTATGAATTTGTTTATGACTTTTGGACCGTCGCCTGAGGGTGAGACTGAGACGGGTTTGATATTTTGCAGAAAAACCCCGGATTGGGAGGCGGCCCGTGTGATTGCCTCAATACGTTCGGGTACAGGAACTTCCATAAAAGGCGCTTTAACCGCTTTACAAATACCGGCAATTCTCTCGCCGAGGCGTTTACGGGAACTCTGCCAGCTCCCGGAACGGCTTATGTTGAGCTGTTTTATTTTAAGCGCCGTTCTTTTAGCGTTCAGTTCCCTTGCAGAAGCCCCGCTTATGTTCTGAAGGGGAATGAGAATGAGATAATAGTAGCCCAGCGCCGCGAAAAAGAGCAGCAAGATCCAAAGCATGCGTTTATCCCTGTCGGAAAAAGCTGTTTTCATTATCAGGCATTCCCTCCGGAGCCTGTTTCAGGCCGTGCGAATTCAGGAGGAAACTTGTATTTGATGATAACCTGAAAGTCCACGTTGCCGGAATCCGTCGAATTTGCGTAAATAAGCTCGGAACTCTCAACTGTCCTGGCGCTGTTGAGATGTTCCAGAAATGTTAGCATGGCCGGATAACTTGATGCCGTGGCATTCACGGAAATGCTGCCGTAAGGATTGCCCGCGATAGCCGTCAGCCATAAATCGTTTCCTCTGGCTTTGTTCAATGTCGTGAATAATTCAAAGCATATGTCCGGTCCTATAAGTTCGCATCCGGCGCGCCGGGCAAAAGCCTTCATCAGGTTTACGTCGTTAATTGTATCGGCAAGCTTCCTGGCGGGAATTTCGATGTTTTTAAGTTTGGCGTTAAGTCCCGCAATAAGGATTTTATTGGTAACGGTATCCGTAAAGTAGAAAAGCGGCAACGCTGCAAGGATAAGCGCCGTGCATCTCAACAGTACGCCGTTTTTGCGCCATTTGCCTTTTCCGGTATTTCCTATTTCCCATCCGGCAAGCGCCGGGATTCTGGGGACCAGGGAAAGGCCGTACGACAATACCATGAGCATACGCTCCTTTTCGTCCAATCCGTATTCAGTGAAATATCCTGAAACGTCAAGATGCTCTACTTCAGTTTTTTTGCCGCTGAACTTTTTAATTTTTTCCGCATCTTCAGGTTTGTTGCCGATCACAAGTATTTTGTCGGGTTCAATCAGATAACGCTGTTTTGAAAAATAAACTGATTGGGAGGACAATCTGACGTTTGTGCCGAGTTCGTCATTGTCGGGAAAACGCCTTGTGAAAACAATATTTTCACCCTCGACCGCAACGCTCAGTATTTCATCGTTACTAAAGAACAGGACTTGAGTATTGGATGATGGTCTGATGCCGCCTTTGTTGCGGGCAAGAGCGTAAAGGGCGAGATGGATGGGGTAAAGACGCGCTTTTGCAGGAAGTCTCAGAGGTGCCGTTGCCATCAGCAATATTCCAGAGCCCTTATCGGATTTTTGAGAAATAAAATTTATGTGTCCAGGCGAATCCGAGACAAGGTATTCTTTTTGGATTTTAACGATTTTGGCGATTTTCCGAGTATCTGTTTCAGCTGTATAAACTTGTGTGAGCCTTACCTCTTCCCAATCAATGCCGAAAACAGTTCCGGCAGGCATTTTTTCATCAACCGAGCGAAAAACGGCACCAAGGCAAGGGCGTGAGCCGTCTTTAACGGAAAACTCTCCTCCAACGCAATTACCGTTCTGAAAGTATATGGCCCTTGACATTTTCTAGGCACTTCCCATATATGTAAAGTTAAAAGAGTTGTTATCGGAAAAAATCACCACCGCCTCCAATTTGCGCACATGGCCGCCGCTTACCACATAAGCCTTTATCCTGTATGCACGGCAGGTCAGGCTTATTTTGCCTTCCAGGGTTCTGGCGTCCACTCCCGTTGCCGTTCCAACGTCCTGCATGCTGGTGAAATAATGTCTATTTTTCACAGCATCTTCTATAGAGGCCGCTTTCGAAATGTCTATATCCAGCGTTGCCGCTATAGCAGCCGCGGAAGCCTTGTTGATGTAAAGTTTAGCTCCTGAAAATGTGGTAAGGCAATTTTTCAACCCGCATATATCCCCGCCTCCATCATAGATGTCATCTTGAATTTCCTTCAGCTCAAGAAGTTCTTCTATACAGGAAAGTTTTTTCCCTTTTCCCTTGATGAATTTCATTATTGCCGACGCCATATCCCGCGCCACGCCCGGTATTCTGAGCCAGTTCGTCTCTTTGAAGCTGTTTACCTGTGCTTTAGAGTCTTCCGATGTAATATAACATATTGCATAATCTTCAACAGTCCAGTTTTCTCCTGAAGAATAACTTTCGTCGTCGCATCTGCTGATTTTCCATTCGCGCGGTTTCACCAGATAAAATCCGAGTTCGTCCCCTCTCATCAGAGCTTCGGAGGCTTTTCTGGCGGATGCGTCTTTTTGAATGGCGTCCTTTGTTTTATCCGCTGCTTTATCCACTTTCTCATGCAGTTTCCTGAGTTCCCCGGCTACAGCGTAAACAGCGCCCCTGCCGATAGCTTCGCCTTCGGCTTCATGTTTAACGGCAAAAGCCAGTTTGGTATTCAAATTAAGCGAAACAAAGAGAGTGAGAAGCAGAAAGGAAAGTATCGCCAGTATCCACAATGTCAGTATAAGAACCATACCCGCTTGGAATTGTTTTTTTTTAATGCCTTTGATATGATATATTTTCATTCTTTTCCTGTTCATCGCGTATTTTTCTTTTCAGCAATATCCGGCACATCGAAGACGGGAACGAGCATTGACGTCTGAATTGAACGTTCACCTGTCAGTTTTCCGTTAAACATTATCATAACCGGCCAGCATTCCTCTTTACGGATTTCCTTTTGCCCTGAGCTGTCGCCCTCGATTTTTTTATTTTTTTTAGTGTCTATTGGAATATCGCCCCGGACATAGCTGAAAGCCCATTTATCCAGATCCTCGATCAGAATTGATGGTCCGATCCTGCTAAAACCGGCTTCCGGATATGTTGCGGTATTGCGTTCCACGCATTTGTTTTTCACCGTATAGCTGATGAGCTCCAAATGTGTCCGCGGAATGGTCGATACGGCGACAAAACTCATTTCATCATTTGTGAATTTGACGGCTTTTGCGTTTATGGGAACGAAACGCCGCAAATCATCCCTCATCAAAGAGAGCGCGCCGTTAAGCTGCAAAACCGGGGCCTCGTATACGATGCTTTTTTTGTAACACATCAATCCGGTATGGAAAGAACCTATGATAAGCGCCGATATGACTGTCATTATCAGCATTGTGACAATTACTTCAATGAGAGTGAAAAAACTGCCGTGCGGTCTGATTTTCATTATTTTTTCGTCTCGGATGTCCGCCAGTTCGTTATATCGTCCCCGCCGCCCGGTTTTCCATCCGGCCCGTTTGAAGAAACATCATAGGAATTCGTATTATGTTCGCCGGAACACTTGTAAATGTATTTATTGCCCCATGGGTCAAGCGGGATTTCATTGGAGAGATAGGGGCCTTTCCAATTGGTTGGCGCGGGCGGGGTGTTCGGCTTGCTTATCAAGGCGTCAAGCCCCTGTTCTGTGCTTGGAAATACATCGTTGTCAAGCTGATAGGCGTCCAGTGTGGTGGAAAATATTTCTATCTGGCTCTTTGCCGCGTTTTCTTTAGCTTCTTTTGTCCTGCCGAAAAATTTAGGCATGACTATGGCGGCAAGAACGCCGATGATAATTACGACCACCATTATTTCTATAAATGTGAATATCCGTATGAAAAACGGTAGATGCCGTATCTTCGTCATATACATATTTTCTCCAAATTTTATTCCTGCATATTCAGCGATTTACCGGTCCCCACACGTATGCCGGGACAAGATATGATTCGTATGAGCCTCTGATCGGCGCCGGGCATGTAGCCGCCTCTACCGCTCCGTATGTCGTGCGCACTACAGTCATGAATACTCCTGTGAAAAAACCTACCGGAATGAAAAGGGCGGGACCGTCATCGGTATATGAGATTATCATCTGGCGCGGTATTTCTCCTGAACCCGTTACCGCATTGGTCAGGCCTCTCGCAAATTTACGTCCTATCATGCTTACCAGTGATTCGGCGCGTACCGGAACTTCAGGTAAGTCTGAATTGATTTTTACACTTTCTGATGTTTTATTTTCAGCGTTTGTCATCGGAATTAACTGAAGACAAGCAAATATGACTAGAAAATATCCAAGATGCCGCATGCTAGAAACCTTTAATAGATAAATTAAAAATATGTGTTTATAGACGAGTATTCAAGTGGAACTATCAAGTTTTCCATTTTTTTCGCTGTCTTTTTCCATCTTCCTTTTTTTCAATGCAAAGGAGTTCATTCTGAAAGTCTTACCGTTTTCATCCCCGCCGAATGAAACTTCCACACTTATGGAAAAGCCGTCTTTGACTTTCTCATATTTTTTCACAGAACTCCGCCATTTGAACTGCTGGAAATTCTCCGTGAGATCTCCCTGGTTTTCCTCTTCGGAAAGTTCATTTCTGTTTGCCAGTTCGTTGAATTTCATGCGGGCTATCTGTACAGCCGTAATGTAGGCATCCGCATTTTTCGCGTTTCTCATGCTTACGGAAAACCCTGAGAGCAAGACTCCCAGAAAAATACAGATAATGCAGCTTGCCACCAATACTTCCAGCAATGTGAATAAATTTATTTTCAGTCTTCTAATCACGATTGATTACCTGCAAATTCCTGACTGTTCCGCAACCGGCTTCCAATTGCAAGCCCAAATAATCTTTTAAGGTGTTTTCAAAAACAAAGTTAATTTCGTCCGGCTGATAAAAATCTGAAAATGTTATGACGATTTTTTCAATGGGGTCTTTTTTCACGCCTGAAATCGAAATATGCTTGATATTCACTCCATTTGGCACGTCCATCCGGGCGAACGCCCCTTCCACGGGGGTAAACTCCCCGTTTTTATTTGCGCCGTCACCCTGAGCTTCAAGGCTCTTAACATATTTGAGGGCTTCCGACGGATTCTTTACTGAAACACTTTTTTTAATTTCCATGTCTATCCTGCGCCATCCCGGATGAATAATCAACCTGCAATCGTTGTGATTAAATATGGCTTGCATCCGTGCCGTATCAAGAAAAAGTCTGAAACGCTGAACGCTTGATTTCAGGTTGACATTCTGGTAGAAATTTGCCATACTGGGGGCTGCGATGGCGGCCATAATTCCCATTATCAGGAGAACGACAAGCATCTCAAGCAGTGTGAATGCATACCGGAAGCCATTTGTAATCATAAAGTTTGTGCCTTGTGAATGAAATATAAACTACATCGGCAACTTTTATATTTCAAGATGGTTTGGATAGGGTATTGGGGGCAGTTTTCTTTGTAATTTTCAAAGGCTGAATGAGGCCACATTGAATAAGAAAGACTCTTCACTGCTCTCTAGAAAATACATGTGTAAGCCCGGCTTCGTTTTCAACTACGCCGAGGCAGTCTTCCGCTTCGCGTACGCCGTGCTTGCCTTAAGGCTCGCCCGGGCGTAGTTCGCCACAGGCGAACGAAGACTGGTGGGCCCGACTGGACTCGAACCAGTGACCCGGTGATTATGAGTCACCTGCTCTAACCAACTGAGCTACGGGCCCGCTTGTGAACTTTGTAAAAGTTCGGACAAGTGTGTAAATTAGTCAGATATCCAATAAAGGCAAGCCAGCTTTTAAATTATTTTTTGAATATCTGTTTTTTTAGATTATTAAGGAAAGGATAGTAGAGATGAAATTCACGGATAAAAAGTATTGGGGCGCGTTTATCGCCGGCGTATTGTGGGGGATTGTCATTGCGTTTATCGGAGGCTGGATATATTTGAGATCGTCTCTGGTATATGAAATAAAAAGTAATGGAACTTTTGATGAAACAGTTAAAAAAGTATTGTCCGAAATTCCCAAAGTGAAGGGGTGGAATGTGGAATCTGTCGTATGTGCTATACCAAATACTGCGGACAACTGCAGAATCAGGAGTTTCAAATTGTGTAATGGAAATTACGCCAAAATAATGCTGGATAACGCGGATGACAGAAAAGTGTCGTGTGTTATTCCCTGCACGATGGCAGTTTATGAAAAGCCTGACGGAAAAACTTATATAGGCCGGGTAAATGTGTCATTGCTTGGTTATATTATAGGCGGTTTGCCTGCGAAGATTTTTGCGGGCAAAGTAAATCCGGAGCAGCAGGAGATGTTGAAAAAGATAATAGAGTAATTATTTCAGAACTCAGGAGTTTAATAAAAATGAGCGTGTTTTTAGGAATTGGACTGGGGCCTATACAGACAGGGATATTTTTATCGGGAGCGGCGAAGGGCGGTTTCTCTCGGATAGTGATAGCGGAAGTCGATAATAAAATCAGGGATGCCGTGAATGCCGCGTCCGGGAAGATTTCAATTAATATTGCCGGCCCTGAGCGTGTTTATACGGAAGCAATCAATGGTGTTGAGGTTTATAATCCAAATGAAAAGGAAGACTTGGCGCGTTTGATTCAGGCGGCGTCAGAGGCAGATGAACTCTGCACTGCATTGCCCAGTGTTAAATTTTTCGCTCAGGTCTCCGAATGGCTCAAAAAGGGTTTTGCGGAAACCCCGGATAAATATCGTATAATTTATACTGCCGAAAATAATAACCATGCCGCTGAATGTCTCAAGGAGGCAGTTGGAACAGAACTTACAAACACCCATTATCTGAATACCGTAGTTGGCAAGATGAGCGGGGTCGTTCCAGCCGGAGAATGTGAAAAACGCGGGCTTCTGCCCTTGTGCGAAGGAGCGGACCGCGGGCATCTTGTTGAGGAATTTAATAAAATTTTAATAAGTACGGCCCCGGGCATTGAGAAGCGTAAAGTTCAGAACCTCTATGAAAAGGCCGACCTTTATCCTTTTGAGGAAGCAAAATTGTACGGGCATAATGCCATACACCTTCTGCTCGGACTTCTCGGAAAAAACGCGGGCAAGGCTTATATGAGCGAAACAAGAGAAAAAAAAGAGCTGATTGATTTCTCGAAAACCGCGTTTATCGAAGAATCGGGCAGGGCGTTATGCAAAAAATGGAGTGGGACAGATCATCTTTTTACGGAAGAAGGGTTCAGAGACTATGCCGAAGACCTTATGCCGAGAATGACCAATCCGTTTCTTATGGACGCGATAGAGAGGATAAGCAGGGATTTGTCCAGGAAGCTTTCCTGGAATGACAGAATAATCGGGACAGTAAGGCTTGTGCTGGGACAGGGGTTTAAGGCGGACCGTCTTTTGACTGGCGCGGTACTGGCGTGCAAGGCACTTTTCGGCGACGATATTTCACTGGTAAAACCGGGTTTGAAGGAATTGTGGCCTTCGCCGTGGGGCGTGGAACAAGAGGAAATATTTTCTAAGATAGAGGAAAGTTGGAAACAAGGTGTGAAGATTATTTGAAAAGCGGTGAACATGAGTTTAATGTACTTGATTTTTGAGTTTAACTTCAATATTTAAGGAGAAAGAAGATGGTTAAAATTCTGCATGATAATGATGCCGACCTTTCAGTCCTCAGCGGGAAAACAGTGGCTGTTATCGGTTATGGCAGCCAGGGAAGCGCGCAGGCGCTTTGCATGAGAGATTCGGGTGTAAATGTCATTATCGGTTCTATCAAGGATGCTTCCTATGACAAGGCCGCGTCAGAAGGTTTCAAAGTAATGAGTATTTCTGATGCAGCCAAGCAGGCTGATGTCATTCATATTCTTCTTCCCGACGAATTCCATGGGCCTGTATATCATAACGATATCAAGAAGCACCTGAAAGCCGGGAAAGCACTTTCATGTTCACACGGTTTTAACATAGTGTATAAAGAAATTGTTCCTCCCGCGGACATCGACGTGATAATGGTAGCGCCGAAAAGTCCGGCGACGGAAGAGCGGAAAGCGTTTCTGGCCGGTTTCGGAGTGCCGGGACTTATAGCCGTGAACCAGAATCCGAGCGGCAAGGCCCGTGATATCGCGCTCGCGATGGCCAAGGCTATGGGATTTACACGTGCCGGATGTCTGGAATGTACATTTGAACAGGAAACATACGAAGACCTTTTCGGGGAACAGAACGTTCTTTGCGGCGGTCTTGTTGACTTGATAAAGGCTGGATTTGAAGTTTTGATAGAAGCCGGATATCCGCCTGAAATGGCCTATTTTGAATGCGTACATGAAGTGAAACTTATTGTTGACCTGATTTTCGAAGGCGGCATACAGAAGATGAACGCAGTCATATCAAATACGGCTGAGTGGGGCGAATACTACAACGGGCCCAAGATTATTACTCCCGATGTTAAGGAAAGAATGAAAGCTTCCCTTAAAGCCGTTGAGGACGGTTCGTTTGCCAAAGTCTGGCTTGAAGAAAGCAGAAAAGGCGCTCCGAACCTTCTCGCCAAGAGAAAAGCTTTGGGTGAACACCCCGTCGAAATAGTCGGCAAGAAAATAAGGGACCTGTTTGAAAGAAAATAGTTCTTTTCAGATAATTCTATTATTAAAAGTGGAGCGGTTCCGCTCCACTTTTTTTGTATATACAGGGCGGATTTCCAGATGACGCGTTTTCTTATATATTTATTTCCAGCCATGATGGATATGGTACTGGGAACGGCCTTTTTTGTGGCTACGCTGCGCTTGGCGGAGAGCGGCGCGTCGGCATTTGCCGTGAGCAGTATAATAACTACCTGGGCAGTAGTATATATGCTGGTAAGCCAGATATTGGGACGTCTGGTGAACGCGAAAAATTCCATCCGCTTCATAATCGTATCGGGACTTGGCACGGTTCTGGTTGCCTTGGGTTTCATCCTTAATTCAGACTTGAATTTTCAATATTTTCTGATGGGAATGCAGGCTGTCTCCACATCATTTTTCTTTGTTTCCTTCCAGATTTTTATGAAAGATTTTGAATCGGGCAAGGCCTACGGGCTTCCTCTTTCTACGGGGCTTTACACATTTTCATGGAGCGCGGGCATGGCTTCGGGCCCGTTTATTTCGGGTTATGTCTGGCATGCGTTCGGCTGGCAGGCGTGTTACATTATAAATATTGCCTTGGGACTCTTTGTCGCGGGCGGCATATTATATCTGAAACGTCTTTCGGGAAGAACAGATACGCAGGTTTCCAGACCTGTGAAGACAGAAAATCCTTATGTAAACGCGCCGGATATGGCCTGGTTAGGCTGGGTTGGCTGCGGAGTCTGCTGTTTTACCGTATCGCTTTTGAAGGGGGTTTTTCCCACGACAGCGACGAAGCTGGGGCTTTCACAGGTAGAACAGGGTAATATTCTGGCAATTGTAAGTTATGCGCAGGCGATAACCGGTCTGTTTCTTTGCCGTAGTCGTTTCTGGATGTATAAAGCGCTGCCGGTTTCGTTTTTCGCCTTTTCCGCTATTGTCGGGCTTATATTATTCGCGTTTGCGCAGAATGTTACGATGTTTCTGATCGGGGCATTGCTTACGGGGATATATTCAGGCGGTTTTTTCTTTTATTTCGTATTTCATTCGCTGGCGCATCCTAACAGAAGTTCTTTCTATGTTTCCATAAATGAGACAGTCGTAGGTTTTACAGGGATAGCCGGGCCGGTTATAGGGGGCAAGCTTGTGGATATGGTAAGCAATTCATCTGCTTATATCTGCTGTGCGATACTGACGCTTATTGCGCTGCTGATACAGGTATATGTGCATATAAAAAAGCCGTTTAAGCGCGCTTAAATCAATCTTCATGACGGGGATGACGAATTCCCGACGATATTGTCCGGAGGCATTTTTTCGAGAAATTCAGCCATGATTTCAAATTGGAATACACTGCCTTTTCCAGGTGTGCTTGAAACATTAATGGAACCGTTCATCGCTTCGATGATTTTCTTTGAAATCAGGAGACCTGTTCCCGATGTCCATTCGCGGAAATCGGGGCTGAATATATACTTCAGGTGTTCAGGCGAAATACCGATGCCGTTATCTTCAATGGAGAAAGAGAGAAAAGATTTGGCGTCAAGTTTTTTCAATGCGCTGACAGATATTTTAATACGGCCCTTTTTGCTGAATTTTATGGAATTGTCAAGAAGGTTCAGCAATACCTGGCGGAGCCTCTCCGCGTCGGCCGAGACATAAAGGGGAATGCCGTCACTGAATGCCGTTTCAAGGGCCAGTTCTTTTTCTTTAAGCTTGAATGAGACTGTTTTTGTTATCTTTTCTATTGTTTTGCGAAGTTCGAAAGGCAGAGGGGATATTCCGATTTTTTCTGTTTCAATCCGGCTGAAATCCCTGAAGTTATTCATCATATTCATGATCAATTCTGATGAGCATGTTATTGTATTGAGCAGTTTCCGTTCTTTGTCCCCTGTATTGCTTTTGAGTAGAAGTTCAGTTGTGGATGCTATGCCGCTTATAGATGTGGTTATTTCGCGTCTCAGATAGAAGAGAAATTCATTTCTGGATTTGTTTGCCGCGTCTGACGCGTCTCTGGTTTTTCTTACCGTGAGCTGGGCATCCGCGTATTTTCTTCTTTCAGAAAGAGTAACGGCAAATTCCCGTACCAGCTTGTTAAGGCATTCAATTTTTTCAGGAGAGAACGCCTTTCTGTGGCTGGAATAGCACATTATACCGCCCTCGATCTTATTGTTGAGTATAAGCGGGAGGGCGAGGATGGAAGAATACCCGAGGTCCAGCGCATAGTCCCGCCAAGTTTTGAAATCTTCATCGCTAGCCAGGTCTTCGTAGCCAAAAGGTTTTTTAGTGAGTACAGCTTTGCTCATCGCGCTATTTATGCAATGAGTTTTTTCAGTGGAAATATCAAGTACCATTCCGTCAAGGTGCCTGTCGGCATATCCAGCATAAAATTCGGGTTTTATCTGATTATTGGAAAAGTGTCCGTACCATGCCATGCGGAAATCATAGTTTTCCACTATATTTTCAAGGAAGAGCCTGAATAATTCGGCTTCGGAAACTTCATAGGATGGAGCTCTGACCGAAGAGAGAATGGATTGAAAAGTGATATAATCCCTCAATTCATTCTGGATTTTTATCTGTTCTGTAATGTCAACGTTTATTTCAGCCACAAGCCATTCGCCTTTTGCGTTCTGAAACGGGTAAGTTGTGACTTGGATGGGCCGGTTTCCTTCTTTTACCAGAATTTCATTTGTTATTATTGGTTTCCCAGTTTCAAAGGCTTTTGATATACCGCATCCAGGGCAGTGTTCGGAACGGTCCATGAAATATTCATAACATTTCTTGCCTCCATAGGGCCCGTATATTTTTTCCCAGGAGCTGTCAACGTAAATTATATTGTAATTGGCATCGATGATATCAAGCCCGGTTTTTGTCGCGCCCAAAATAAACTCTATCTGCTGTCTCAAGTCTTTTATCTTGCTTTCATTTTCCTTTTTCTCCGTAATATCTCTTTTTATTCCCGCATGACAGACAGGGTTTCCATACTCGTCCCTTATGGTGAAAACTGAAAGTGAAATATGGAGCATTTTCCCTTTTTTATTGACGCATATTAATTCGGAAGAGTATTTTCCTCTTTCAAAAATTTCCTTGAATACTTTTTGGAAGTTACTTTCTCCCATGAATAGGGCTGGGGTTTTGCCTATCAGCTCATCCATTGTGTAACCGAACATCAATTCATGAACGCGATTACATTCGATGTAAGCTCCTTTGAGGTCTATCAGGGCGACAGCCTCCTGGGTATTCATAAAAATTTCCCTGTACAATCTCAATTTGCTTTCAATCTGGTTTCTTTTGTCTGTCATTTCGTTGGCGGCTTCCGCGAGTTTTCTGAATTCCGAAAAATTTACGTTTTCCGGGCTGATCCTGACAGAGTGGCTGGACGTTTTTTCAAAGAAGTCAGTAAAGACTTTAATGCTTGCCTTTATTTTTCCGGCGGTATATGCGGCTATCAGGGAAGCGAGGAGAGTTACCAGAAACAACGTGGCTATGATTTCTATTATATGTAAAAGGATTTTCTTTTGGATGGCTTCTTTTTTTGTGGATATTACATTTTCCATATCATCCATATAGACAGCCCCTTCCAATATCCATTCCCAGTCTTTCACTGTTTTCACAAAGGATATTTGGGGGACGATTTCATTTGTTCCCTGTTTTCTTCTCATATATTGGATAAAGCCTCCTCCGGGGCTTTCCGCGAGCCTCAGCTTTTCTTCGAACACTTTTATTCCTTTGTTGTCGCGGATGTCTGAAATATCTTTCCCGATCATTTCCTTTTCCTGGCTCCAGATGAGCGTGCCGTGAATGTTTTCCACCGAAATGTACCCGTTTTTTGCAAAATCAGTGCCGGATATTCTGGAAAGTATGCATTTCTGCATTTTTTTATTGATATTTTCCGGATATTCTCCGGCGCCGATGAACCATTGGTAAGGGGTGAAATACTTCACGAAAGATATCTTGCTGTAATTTTTGTTGTGTTTGTCTCCCGGTCTCTGCCATTGGTAGGTGATATATCCTTCACCATCTTTTCTGATTGTTTCCGTCTGAGCGCGGAAAGCGCTTTTGGAATCGAGTGAAGAGATGGCGTCAGGTATTTTGCCTTCCAGCGAAGGATCAGGCGGATAGAGTTGGGATACAGACTTGGCGTCATCAATAAAAAAATATATTACTTTGTTGTTAAAAGTGATTTTACGCAGGGCGTCTTTAATCATCTTTTTTATTTCATCGTCAGTATGGCGGGATTTGTTTTCCTTATAAATATTTTCTGCCGTATTGTAGGCGTTTGTTACTATTTCCTTTAAAAATTCCCTGAGATCCTGACTGGAACTTTCTTTTCTGTAGTCAATGAAGTCTATTATTTTCATGACTTCACACTTTACAGCGTGTTTCTGGGACTGAATGTATTCATTTCGGAGTTCCTGGATTTCCGAACTGAAATTTTTGAACTCATCGGAGATTATCCAGAAATAACCGGTAAGCCCGGCGGTAATAAAAATAAGAAATAAGGCATTTAAGAAAAAAGACGATGATATGCTCTCTTTTCTGTTCATATACAAAGTCCAATCATTGCTAACTTATTCAAGATAACATTTATTCTGATTTTTTAAATACCTGAATGAAAAAAATAAGGCAACTAAGATACCGTGGATATGAATTTGAGGCTGAGTCGAGTTGAAAAAGAACGGCCCGGGAGGGGGAGGCCCGGGCCGATTTATCGGAACATTTTAGATTTTTGCGGTTATCAGCTCATGGCGGTAATATATGAGAGCTGGCTTTGGAGATTACTGACAGTATCTTCCATCCATGCGAAATGTTCCCAGAGCTGGGTTTCATAATCATCAAGCCTGCTGTAGAGCTCATCAACCTCATCACTTTTCGCATTAATATCATCGTTAAGGAAGCTCATTTTGTAAGTTATAGAGCCGTCTGCGGAATCCGTCAGACTGGGAAGGTAACCGTCTGTTCCGACAAGCTGTCTCATAATGCCGGCCGGATTGTTGTTATCGCTGTACGCCCTGAATAGATCTTCCAGTTCGTCCATGTGGTAATCAAGCGTGTTTTCGAGAAGGTCTTCATCATATATTTCGAGATGGCCTGTTTCACTGTCGCTGTCCGAGCTGTCTTCATCAACGAACCATATTCCTATTTTATAAAGGGAATTGTAGTCCTGATCGATATTGGGGTTTTTGTTGGCGCTGCCGACAATGGAGTTCAGTTTGTTCAGCATAGTAGCGATGAGGCTGTCACCCTGGAGCATGCCTACAGAGGTGAGTGTGCTGCTGTTTTCATCGACTTCAGCCGCCCCCATGCTTCTCAGATAATCTATGGTATCGTTATATACGCTGATGAAGTCGTCCAGATAGGAGGCGATGCTCTCGGAGTCGCGGTCTATGGTCAACGTGGAAGTTTCTCCTTCACCATCTTCGTAGAATTTCAGTGTTACGCCTGTTATTACATCGGTTACTTCCTCATTGGAACTGCTTTCCACTGCTACCCCGTTGACTGTGGCAGAAAGGTTCGAACCTGGCTGTAATTCGTTTTTCAATGTGCTGTAATCGCCCGCATCGCCGGGAGTACCCACCAGTACGCCCAGATTGCGGAGTACGCTGTTGTCGGCTCCGCTTTCCGAAACAGTCATTGAACCTGTGCCTGTTGCCGCACGTTGTATTACAAGGGTTTTGCCCAGCAGATAAGCTTCGACGGGGTCGTCCATGTCCGCCGCGGCTGTGTTTATGGAGTTCATGATAGTTGTAAGCGTATCGG
>Ga0154588_1050_pt1 | contig 22533 bp, 18 predicted proteins | sample RifGroF2_FD_116017 | JGI IMG/M metagenome (GOLD analysis project Ga0154588, IMG submission 116017) | Lentisphaerae bacterium GWF2_44_16
TTCGGCTATCGCGTCAATGTAAGTAAGTTTTCTCATAAACTCCCAAACTCCATAAACATTTTTTCAACTGTCGGAAAACTGCTCCCGGAAGCAAATTCTATGGCTTCTTCTATTTCCGTTTTAACGTCAAGGGCTATTTTCTCAAATATCTCATCATCGGCTTCAGAAATATTTTTTTTGATTACCTCAAGAGGGTCTCTGCATTTCCAATCCTCACGTTCGCCTTTCGGACGCAGGTCGGCTATTATTCCGCAATGCGGTTCCATCCTGTAGGTTTTACATTCAATAAGTACGGGGCCTTTTCCCTCCCTTGCCAGCGATACGGCGCTTTTTGCAGATTCAAAAACTTTCATGCAGTCATTGCCATCAACTATTATTCCTGGAATGCCGTAGGCGGAGCTCCTTACAGCTATATCTTCCACCGAAGTTGATTTCTCCACCGGAGTAGTGGCGGCATAACGGTTGTTTTCACATACCGCTATAAACGGCAGTTTCCAGAGGGCCGCCAGGTTAAGACATTCATGAAAAGTACCCTGGTTGGACGCGCCTTCTCCGAAAAAAGTTACCGCTACGCCGTCAGAGCCTCTGTATTTCGCGGAAAACGCGGCGCCCAGTGCTATGCTTATGCCCCCGCCTACTATGCCGTTCCCGCCCAAAAAGCCGCAGGCCGGATCAAACATGTGCATTGAGCCTCCATATCCACGGGAACAACCGCTTTCCCTGCCCATCAGTTCGGCCATCATTTTTTTTATATCCCCTCCTTTTGCCAGCAAATGTCCGTGTCCCCTGTGCGTGCTTGTCACACAGTCATCAGCTCTGAGGGCTTCACAGACACCCACGGCCACAGCCTCCTCTCCGATATAGAGGTGTATGGCGCCGAATATCATGCCTTCCCTGTAAAGCTTTTTTACGGCAATTTCAAATTCACGTATCCTAAGCATTTTTCTGTACATTTCTATAAATACATTTTCATTCATAAAACAGTCCTTATTTATGAATATGATTTTATAATATATAGATTTGGTCTATAAATCAGCTTAACACATTTCCGGGATATTGTCAATAGACGATGTTGAAATCGCAGGGAAAAATGTTAAAATAATATGCTGACTGGAATAAATAGATTATGAAAAATAATAACATGCTCAATACGGACGGAATGAAACGGGCCAACCGTTTTCTTGTTCTGGACACTCTCCACAGAGCGGGTCCCATGTCGAGGTCTGACCTTACAAGGAACCTGAAATGCGATGGCACTACGATAACCAATATAATCCGTGACCTCTTCAAGGAAGGACTTGTAATTTCGGGAGGAGTCGCGGAACAGACATGCAGCGGAAGGCCCAAGGAACTGATCGATCTCAACCAGGAAAGCCGTCACGTCATCGGACTCAGTTTCGACCCGCCATTTATCGCCGGCATTATCTCCGATCTTCGCGGCAATATAAAGTTCTGCGACCGGATCATGGTGAATGCCGCCATCAGTTCCGAAAGGTTAAGCACGCTCATTAAAAAAGTCGCTGACAGTCTCATGGCCCGCACAGACAGGAACAAACTTCTCGGCATAGGGATTACCACATTCGGTGTTCTTTCAAGCAGAGAAAGAAAGCTTCTTTTTTCGGGAGCCTTCCCGGCACTCTGCCGAATTTCCATTGACAACATATTCAACAGGGAATTCAATATCAGGCCGGAAATCATTGACGGCACTCACGCAAAAGCCATGGCAGAGCTCTATTTCAGGAGAAAACAGCTTCCATCCGGCGGCAGTTTCATGCTGATTGAGGCTGGCACAGGCACGGCTTATGTGAATGTCCTTAACGGAACACCAGTATTGAGTTCCGACGGTTTTATAGGGGAATTTGGACACACAATTGTTATTAAAGGCGGGAAAAAATGCTATTGCGGGAGACGGGGCTGCCTCGAAACAGTATCATCGCTGCCGTCAATTATGAAGGAAGCTTCAATAAAAACAAAATCAAAAAATATAACTTTTGAATATCTGCTCAATAGATATGAAAAAAATGATTCTGTCATATCTGAAATTATTAATACCGCCGCAGAATCTCTGGGCGAAGCCACCGGTAATCTGTTTACACTCATGCCAACCGATGAACTAATCATTACCGGAAAACTTACTGAATTCGGTGAAAAATATATGCGCAACTTCAAAAAAGGTTTCATGAAAACGGCGTTTCCTATATTTGTCAGGGATATTGTTATAAACAGGTCCTCAAGACAGGATGAAACCGCCGCACTGGGAGCATGCTCCCTGCTGATCAGAAACTTTCTTCAGGGAAACGGGTCCGAAATTAAATTCTGAATATTATTCCGAATTCCCGGAACGCTATGTATAACTGCTTGACTTTTTCCGGAATTTGTTTATTTTAAAAGAGTTAAAAAACTGGAGGAAACGAAGCATGCCAATAAAAAACCCGTTACTTTTATGCGGGGGAAAATTTGTGATATTTAAATCGGCGCGAAACTTATTATTTCCCATGCTTACGGCAATACTGGCATTATCTTACGGCTGTTCAACTTCCAATCCCACTCCTGAGTATATCAATGCCATTGAACAGAACAGGCCTCTTGATTCCGAATCCCTCTACAAGAAACAGCTTGAGGAAAAAGGCCTCAGTCAGGAACTTTACCTCATGGAAAAAGCAAGAATTACCCAACTCCAGAGCGACTTTGATTCCAGCCGCTCAAGTTTTGAAAAAGAAGTAGAAATACTCAAGCAGAGAGAACTTGACGACGATACCCTGCCCGGCGCGGAAATCAATGTCGGTTCAGTTCTGGTCAATGACAATATGCTCCCCTATAAAGCCCGCCTCTTCGAAGTGGAAATGCTTTATCTCATGCAATCCCTTAACTATCTGGCAAAAGGCGACCTCGAAGGCGCGACTGTAGAGATAAGAAACGCCGACTATCTGCTGAACGAAGCGGAAAAAGCAAGGGAAAGCGAAAACTTCAAGGAAGAAACTTACCGAAGCAGCGAGGCCGGAATCCAGAAAAAACTCTTTGAAAACCAGAACGCCATACAAAAAAATTCAGCCACCAAAGAGCCCGCCGATGAAAAAAGTGAAACATCCGATGAAAAACCGGCAGCGGAAAAAAATGTGAAGCCCGCCGATGAAAAAAGTGAAACGTCCGATGAAAAACCGGCAGCGGAAAAAAATGTGAAGCCCGCCGATCCGGAAAGCAACGATGATACCGAAGCAGTTGAAAAAACTCCCGAACAGAAAAAAGCCGACGAGGGAAAAAGAGCGGAATATGAACAGAAAAGCATGGTTGAATATGAAAAGAATTTTGCCGGAATGGAGGAAGCCCTCGCCCAGTCTAAAAGTTCCGTATTAAATCCATACGTCTTGTATATGAGTGGAATTATCCACGAAATGAACGGGGAATTTGACGACGCATATATATCTTACAAAAAAGGCCTTGAACTTATGCCGTCAAATCCGTATTTACAGCGGGACGTCGTGCGCCTCGCCCGCAATCTGAATAAAACCAATGATTTCGAGGACCTCAAATCATCCTATCCTGAACTCTGGAAACAGTTCGCCGTCAAAACACCTTCCGGCAAAAACGGACGTCTCATAGTATTATATGAATACGGCTGGGCACCGAGGAAAACAGAAGTTTTTATCTCTCTTGGAGCTATCGCTTTCGCATACCCGGTTTATAAATTCAAATGGAGCCCGGCATCCCCAATGACGGTATCCTCCGAACTCGGAGAAATAGGGACTACCTCTCCGATATGCTATATGAACGCGATCGCTCTCCGCGCCCTCAAGGAAGAAGCAAAATGGCGAATCATCAGGCAGGCCGCGCGCGCCGTCGTCAAAGGCGCCGTATTCGCCACAGGTACCACAATGACGGCAGCAAGCAGTAACAGCGGTGTACAACTCGCGGGTGTCGGCATCATGGTCGCATCTGCCATTTACAATAATGTAAGTGAAAACGCCGATCTCCGCTGTTTCATGAGCCTCCCCGAAAACGTCCAGATACTCTCATCCTCTATTCCCGCGGGGGAACATAAAATTTCCTTCGCTCCCCGGGGAACACAACTGCATCTTGAAGAAACCGTACCTGTAATTGCGGATAAGACAACTATATTAAGGATTGTTCAGGTCGGCCCCAGGCTCATATATCAGCGTCTCTGGCCTGCGCCGGAACAGACGGATATTTCAAATAAATCACAGGAGGGTAATAATCCATGATTTCATACTTACAGAGTTTAAGAACAATGGCGGCGTCTGCTGTCATAATCGCGGCTTCCGCCGCCTTCGCGGCTGGGACCGAAAACGCTGCCCCGGATGCAAAGGCCCCTTTGAAAACCGCCATATTTATTCGCAACAGCGGCGGCAAGGAACTCAGGGACAAAATAGACACCTTCAGCGACAGGCTTTCAGCGCGTCTCACTGAAAAAGGCTTCGCCGTCATGGACTGGAAAGATGTCGTACAGAAGTTCCGGGAGTCCAGCGAAACTGAGGATCAGATTTTTAAAAATGTCAGAACCTTTATGACCGTCGCCACTACAACCCGCACGAATAAAAGCCTTACAAACACCGCCGCCGTGGAAAAAACACCCGAAGAAACTACTTTGACGGCAGAAGGAAGAAACGGAGGCGTTGGACAGGCTTCATCACTGCGGATTGCCCAGATGATTGACGCTGATTACATCATCGTCGCTTCAATGGGACAGATCGGACATGAAAAACGCACCTTCAAAGGCGAAGGAACAATTTACCAGACAAACAATACTTCCGATATCTACACGCTTCCCCTTACAATAAAAGTGCTGGACGGGAATACAGGACAGTCTCTTTACGGAGATACTCTGAACGCTGCTTTCCGTGTAGCACAGAACGCCAGTCTGCAAATTCAGCAGAACAACATAGCCGACAACCTTATAGACACCGGCACCGCAAAACTTGCCGATAACATCGCCGCCAAAGTCGATCGCATACGGGACGCAGGCTCCAAAGCCTCGGCCGCCAATGTGGAATTCTCGGTCGAATGCAACGTCAACGGAGCGACAGTAGAACTGGACGGAGCCGCAATCGGTTCGCCCCCGGGACGCTTCAGCGCCAAACCGGGCCTTCATCAGCTCCGCATTTCCCGTGAATATTTCCAGACATGGGAAAGAACAGTTAATATTATTCCCAATCAGGTACTTAATATTTCTCTTGAACTTTCCGAAGCAGGCTTGGCAAAATACAAGGACATCACCGCATTCAAACAGGCGCAGGAACTGGAAAAAGTCGAAAGAATCGCCCGTGTCGATATCGCAAAGGAACAGAGCAAAGCCGATGCCGACGCCAAAGAAAAAATTTCGTCCGGACGCGAAACATACCTGAAAAACAGTTATATCCGTTCTGACGGCTTTGCCGAACAACTTACAAGAATCATTCACGGCTACTAATAAATTCAGGAGAATATTACCATGAGAAAAACATTTTGCAAAACAACTTATGCCACCCTGACGGCGGCTCTCGCCCTTTTCAGCGTAACGGCGCAAGCACAGGGCCCTCTGCCCAAGGGTGAACAGGCAGGCATATACATCGGAGAACTGAAAACTCAGCCTTCAGTTATCGAATCAGCACAGAAGGAAGGAAAGCTTCTCTCCCTGAAACTGGCCGCGCAATCGCTGGACACTCAATTTATTTCCGCCTTGAGCGCGACAAGGACTTTTCAGATATCCGAACGAAAACGCAAAGCCGATATAGAACAGGAACAGGGCTTCGCCGCGGCCGCCGTTGACGTCAATGACAAAGAAGCGGCACAGGCCGGAAAAATGGCAGGAGCGAAATACGCTTTTCTCCCGCAGATTGACGGCTTTCAGGATATGGTGGAGGTTCAGGAATACAAAGCCATCGAACGCAAATCAATGCGCCGCCGTCTCTATCTTTCAGCTACAGTTACCATCGTTGACACAACGACAGGCCGTCTTCTGCCTGATGTAGCCAGCGTACAGATGACCCAGGACGAAGTCGTGGAAAATACAAGAACTGGAACTGGCCTTCAGGGAAGCAATGCCGCCGTAGTCGAACTGGCTAAAAAAGCAGCCAACAGTCTCTGCCAGGATGCCATAGCGCTGCTTCGCCCGGCAAAAGTATTGGCTGTTACCGGAAAACAGGCGCTTATTAATCGCGGCTCTCCCGCTGGTTTCAGAGAAGGAATGATGCTTGAGTTTTTCGCCGTCGAAGAAGTAAAAGACGACGATTCCGGAGAAGTATTCAGTAATGAAGTCCCTGTAGGAAAAGGATGCGTTACCCGTGTTGACCCGAAACAGTCTTACGCCAGATTGGATGAAAATCTGGGAATAACCAAAGGTACCATCGCCAAGCTTGTCAAAGTTAAAACAGCAGCCTTTCCAATTCCAGCGTCCGCTCCCGGCGGCTCATTTCCGAAAGCTCCAGCCGGTCCCGTAATTCAGACAGACACTACTCCGGGCTCTTCCGACAAGCCGCTGAATTTCGAAATCGATGACGCGGCAAGGGCCCCTCAAAACACCGCTCCGCAAAACAAAACACCAAACAACTGAGGATTAAAATATGAAAAAAATCTTATTCTCCGCTCTTTCTGCCGTCTCTCTGCTTTTTGTTCAGGGATGCTGGACATCGGTGATGGACGTGGACGGCGCCGCCGATGGCACTTCCACTGTGAACTTTAAAAACAGCCCGGTGGATATCAAGGTCCTCGACACAAGAAGCCGTTTCGTAAACGGTCTCCTGCAAGTCAATCTGGAACTTGAATCCGGTTACAGCAATCCCTATCGCCTTGAGTACAAGTTTTCCTGGTACGACTCCGGGGGAATGGAAGTTGATCCCGCGCGTTCCGCATGGATACCATTTTACCTGAACGGACGGGAAACAAAAACAATTCAGGGACTGGCCCCAAACCCATCCGCCAAGGCTTTCAAAATTAAATTCCGTGAAGCGGACAAACAATAAAACTTTTTAATGAAGCTTGAAAACTGTCTCCAAGCTGTAAAATTAACTTTAAAATATGGAGCTTACAATTATGATAAAAAAACGTGTTTTCCTTTTGACTCTGATATCCGGAGGTCTTGTTGCCGCTCTTGTGTCCTGTTCTTCTCCGACTGTTAAATACGGAGATCCGACCTCGGCTAAACCTATCTCAACGGATTTTGGGTCCAACGACCTTCAGCAGACGGCAAACAGCATGGTCAACTCCATGCTGACTTTTCCCCCCGTAGTCGAGCTTACCAGAAACCGCAGGCCGATTATAGAAGTCAGCAAAGTCAACAACAAAACCATGCAGCATATTGACACCCAGTCCCTCACCGACTCCATCAGAACTAAATTGCTCCGTTCCGGCAAATTCCGTTTCACCGACAGAAGTTCTGACAAGCAGACCATTGAGGAAATAAGGGCCCAGCAGGAAAGCGGACTCAACGACCAGAATACAGTCACCCAGTTCGGACAGCAGTATTCCGCTGAATTCATTCTTGTCTCAAATCTCTCCGAGATAAAACAGAGAAATGAAGATGTTATTGATGTTTACTATAAATTCACCATGAGTTTAAAAAATCTGAAAACAGGCATTCTCGAATGGAGCGATGAACAGGAAATCCGGAAGATTAAAGAACGCTAAACCGTACAGGAGAAATTCATGTTAAGAATAATCAGTATTTTTTCCGCTCTCGCAATCGCGGCCGTCCTGCAGGGATGCGCCATCTCAAACCCGTCATTGAAATATGGTTTTGTTCCGGCCGAAAAAATCGCTCCGGCCCCCGTCGTCCGCAAAATAGTCGTCATGAAACCTCTGGATATTCGCGGACACGCGGGAACAACCCCGGTCATGAAAGCCTACATACCCTTTTATCCGTTTGTACGTGAAATCCGCGAACCGGAAGCGTTCACTTATGACTGGAACGCCTACCGCTTTGACTACGAAAAAGATTTTGCCGAACTGGTCGCGATGGATTTGGCGGCTTCGGGTATAGCCTCAAATGTCATGGTTTCGACTGAGACCAAGAACATTCAGAGCGTAATCAACAGTAAAAATCCGCCCGATTATATTATCAAACTCAGCCTGAACCGTCTTGACTGGCAGAGAAAATTCACCATGTACGGGATCAGTATTCTCGGATATCTGCCGCAGGCCTGTGGCGCGCCGGACGAATACGGCTTCTCTTATTTGAAATTTTCCGCGGAAATACTTGATGCAAAGGGAAATCCTATAGCAAACAAGACTTTTTCAGCCATCGAAAGCCAGAACGGCTGGATATATTATTTCACAGGTTTCCTGAGGGCTTTGACAAGGGCATATACTCAGGTTTCCCCTGATCTCCGCAGTTTTGTCGCGGATTCCGTTTCCTCTCCGCGATAAATCGCTTATTTTTTTAACATCAAGACAGAATCGCTATTGACTTACCTTAAATAAGCACTTATAATATATCATAATATTACATGAGCACTTTGCCGAGGTTTTATGGATGTTACATTAAAAAAAGATCTTATATATAATAAGATGAAAGAAGATATCCTTTCGGGGAAACTGAAAGCCGGGGAGAAGCTTCCTCAGGGAATGGTTTTAGCCGAAAAACTCGGCGTCTCATATATCACCATGAGACGGGCTTTTGCCGATCTCGCCCGGGAGGGATATATAGCGCAGATACATGGCAAAGGCACTTATATCTGTGATAGAAAAGCCTCTGCCGCAAAAAAACGTTTTCTGATATTGCACGGACCCCAACAGGACCCTTCATGGCCTTATCATTATATTATTCCCGGCATAGAACGCACCGCGATGTCGCTGGAAATCGATATTGAAATATGTCTTATCCAAAGCATAGAGGAACTGGATAAATCTGAAATTGCCAAAATCCTCGCGGAACGGAATATTTCCGGCATAGTCGTTATCGCAAGCGTTTTTCTGGGAAACGAAAAAATTCTGAAGCTTCTGAATAAACAAAATGTCCCGGTAGTATTGGCACATGCGCTCAGAAAAGATTATCAGATTACAGGCTGGGCAACCACTACATATAACGTCAAGGCAGCATATCGCGAGGCGTTACAGCATCTGCTTGATATGGGACACAGAAGAATAATGACTCTGGGCGAAAAAAACAATAGAAAAGAAATACGAGGATATACCTATGAGGAATATCCGGCCTTTCTGAAAAGTATCGGGGCCGACCCGGCAAAGGAACTTGTCCATCTCTCCCGCTACAACGACAACACCATTCCGGACGCCATAAGAAAGGCTTTTCTGCGACCTCTGCCGACGACGGCTATTATGTGCCACTCGGATTTTTTTGCCATAGAAGCATATAAGACACTTAAGTCAATGAGCCTCCGCATTCCGGAAGATGTGGCCGTCATGGGATTTTGCGGCGCACCGGATGGCGAATACATGGAGCCACCGCTTTCGACCATTGACCTGGGATATTTCAGCATCGGGAAAAAAATAGTGGAGCTCCTGAATACTGCGGATAAATGGTTTTTCTCTGAAGATGCAAAACAGATGGCCCCGCCCCTGATTCACACAGATTATCAGTTAAAAATCAGAGGAAGCACAAATATAAAAATCTTTCAGCCGGAAAACGAAATGGAGTATGTCAAATGAAACATAAATCGAGATTTACGCTTATCGAATTGCTGGTTGTAATTTCAATTATCGCCATACTTGCGTCTCTTCTGCTTCCAACGTTAAATTCAGCAAAAAATACAGCCAGGACCATCAAATGCAACGGCAACATGGGACAGTTCGGAAAAGCTTTTGCCTGTTACGCAAACGATTACAATGAATATATCTGCCCTTTCAGAGACAATATCAATGGCGCCACCAGCAAATTCTGGCACCGTGCCTTGCTTCAGGAATATCTGAATGAACAGGAAACTTATATAATTTTGGGTGGTTACTGCTGGAGCGGCGGAAGACGAATAGATTCAAAACTGGTTTGCCCGACACTCGTTCCCCCGGAAAGCGGAGCTAAGTATTCCTATGCCATAAACTGGAGATTTTCAAACAGTGTTCCGAGTAGCTGGTACAGCAAATTAGCACAGATTTCAAGACCTTCGCGGGGCTGTCTGATGGCTGAGGCCTCCAGTACTACTTCCGCGTCATTGTGCGGTTATTATCTTGACGGAGGTTCTAATAATTACGCACAGGGTTTTCCTCACAATGGAGGTGAAAACATTTTATTTCTGGACTTCCATACAAAATGGTACAAACGCTCGCAGATTCCCGATCAGGCTATACTCTCGACAGCCTGGAAAAGCACTTTATGGGACCCGATAAACTGGACTAACGATAACTGGTAAACTGAAAGGTTTCTGAAAATGAAAAAGATTAACGGGCCCTTTACAATTTTAAGAAGAACGGTATTCACACTTATTGAATTGCTTATTGTTATATCAATTATTGCGATATTGGCATCGCTGCTCCTGCCCGCTTTAGGTTCGGCTAAACAGAAGGCATATCAGCTTAAATGTGCCGGAAACATGAAGGAAATCGGCAGAGGTGTGATAATGTATTCGATGGATTATTCCGGATGGGCATCAAACGGGATTTCAAAACATAACTATGTTTACAACCGTTATGATGACGGTGGAATTTCCGAATATATAGGAGTATCCAAAAAATATTACTGGTCTTCGGAAGGCACGCCCGCTCCTCCGATATCAATATGCCCTGCAGCACAACGCGACGGTACTAAAAATCTTTATAAATCATCCGGAAATCCTAATTTTTCATATTCAATGAATTACTACCTTACAAATTCAGATCCATCATACAATGAAAAACTGGGCAATGTCGGCAATCCGTCAAAACGGCTCCTGCTTGGGGAAATAGGAGTGGACGGCTGGTATAAAACAGTTGATAACGGAGATGGGGCCGATAATCTCTCAGGACAAACACATTTTGGACTTCCGCACAGCAAACAAACAAACATAATATATGCGGATGTCCACTACACACCTATGAACCTGCTGAAAATACCGATCAACAGTACTGCCGCATATGATACTGAAGACTTCTATAGGACTCATTAAAAAAATAGTTTTTTAATTTAAAGGAAACATTAAAATGCACAAGTTATTTATGACAGGGGCATTCGTTTTTTTCATTTCCGGTTTTCTCTGCGGCGGCGACTTAGCCGTAAGCGAAAGAAACAAGTCAGACTATCAGGTTGTAATCCCGGATGACAGCACGGACAAACAACTCGACCGTTTTATAAAAGAAGAAGGAGAGTTACTCTGTAAATGTGTGAAACAGGCCTCCGGTGCCGCTCTGCCATTGGTGAAAGAAAGCGCAATGGATAAATCCAAGCCTTCGATCTTCGTAGGAAACACGAAAGCCCTGGCCGCCGCAGGCATAAAAAGTGCCGATTTAAAAACATGGGAACACGGAATATTTACAAAAAATAAAAACATTTATCTTTTCGGACAGGACTGGAACAGCCCGGTAAAACATTACACGTTCTATCAATATTTCATCCTTGGCTCCTACAAGGCCGTTGCGGTGTTCCTCGAAAAATTCGTTGCTACGCGTTTCCTCTTTCCCGGCGAAGAAGGAACGATAACATTGAAGCTGGATCGCATAAGAGTCCCGGATAATTTCAAGTACAGAAAAATTCCCACAATTCAATATTGTATCGCCCCCGTTGACAGCGCGTCCTATAACATTGCCAATAATTTCTTCAGGCCGCCATGGTACCGCACTTACGGCGGTCATTCCCATCCCGTGGCAGTCCCTAAAGATAAATATTTAAAGAGCAACCCCGAATATTTTGCACTTAGCAAAGGGGAAAGAAGCGGTTTCAGTTATACTTCCCATGCCCAGTATTGCATATCGAATCCCAAAGTGCAAGAACTGATCTATCAGAAGGTTCTTGAAGAATGCGACAAGAAATATGATGTGGTGCAGCTGGCACAAGCCGACGGTTTCCGTCCATGTGAATGCGAAGAATGCGCGAAACTTTACGGAGTTAAAAGCTTCGGTGAAAAACTCTGGATCATGCATCGTGACATGGCACTCAGACTTCAGAAGGACAGGCCCGGGAAAAAAGTCTGCATCATCGCTTACGGCCCGACTAAAAGCCCTCCTGAAACATTTAAAGATTTTCCAGGCAATGTCATCATAGAACTGGCTCCATATTCCGAAGAAGTACTTAAAACATGGAAAGACTATAAAATACCGGGCGGTTTCGTTGTTTACCTTTACAACTGGGGATATTATCAGGCTGAGGGGCTTACGCCAAAACGAACTCCGGAATTTCTGGAAACCCAGGCAAAATCTTTTAATGAAAACAACGTAAAGGGCATTTATTGCTGCGGCTTCGGAGAGCTTTTTGGACTTGAAGGCCCTGAATATTATATGTGGGGAAAACAGTTGGAGAATCCTTCCCTTTCTTCCTCCGTGCTTCTGGATGAATACTGCAATTACGCGTTCGGCCCCGCCGCTAAAACCATGCGGAAATTTTATGATTCTCTTTACACTCGCATGAATTTTGCGGAGGACAAAGAATCTGATTGGAACAACCACGAACTGCTTGATGGAAAACTGCTGTCTATGTCCAGAAACTGCCGGATACTCCTGCTCCGCTATCCTCCGGAAATTATTGATACTCTGGACAAAATCCTTTCTGAAGCCGAAAAACAGGCAAAAGGATATCCGCCCGCTGATAATCTGATGCCGCTCGTACGTCTGGAATTCGATTATCTCAAACTGACAAGCAATGCGGTAAACAAATTTGATGAATACAGAAAAAATCCGAGTCCCTCAGGGCTTGACACAGTCATAAAAGCTGTTGACGCAAGAAATAAATTCATCGCCAGGCTTCCTCTTCTACCCGGAAGCAAAATCCCTTCAATAGGCAAATATAAATCCATCAGCCTCTTCAGATCCCTGCCCCTTGAAATGATGCTCGATAACGGACGCCTGAACGCTCGCCTGCCATCGCCTTTCAATTGGGATGCGCAATGGATGCTGGAAAATAAAATCATTCCGGCAGGACGTAAAATCACCGCTTCCCCGTCAGTATCCCCGGAGCCGGAACCGCAGTATCTGATACAATACAATCTCAGCAGGCCCAATCCGGCGCTGAAAGAAAAACCGATACTGGTAAAATGTTCATGGGACGATAAAGACCTCTATGCCGATTTCATCTGCCGCAACACTACTGAAGACGCAATAAACAATGATAAATTCCAGATTTATCTTGTGGACCTGACTGCGATAAGAAAAAACTAGTGTGGATGCCCGGACGCGGACGTAAAGGCAGCACGACATTTTACCGTTTCGTCAAAAGTTCCGCCGAAAATGAAGGCAAGGGTGATGAATACAACGGATTATGGAACGCAAAACCAAAGACCCAGATATCAGTTTCCTCCATTCCCGGAACAAAAGATGTTCAGGTGAGAATAACAATACCTTTTGAACTTGTCGGTGCCGTTCCCGCAAAAGGCGACAAATGGCTTTTCAACGCCAGTTACAACAATACAAAGGAAAAATACGGCTGCATCTGGGAGTATAACCTCTTCCAGAAAAACTGGCGCAATATTAAAGATCAGCAGGGAATAATTGTTTTCGAATAAATTTATAACAGAAAGGAAATTTTTTATGATGATGAAAAGAAAATTGACGGCGGGCATCTCAATTCTGGGCTTATGCCTCTTCTTTGCGGCATCCCATGGGATATCGGATGAGAAAAAGAATCTAATAATAGTAAAGGACGGCAAATCAGATTATCAGATTGTCATCCCCGATAAATATGCGGATAAAAACGTCGAAAAGTTCCTTGAATCCGGCGCGAAGCTTCTTCAGAGATGCGTCAAAGACGCCTCCGGCGCGGAACTGCCGATAGTGAAAGAAGATGCCGCAGATAAAAATAAACCGTCCATATTTATCGGAAATACGGCTTTCGCCAAAGCAAATAAAATCGACGCTTCAAAATTCAAAGGCTGGACTTGCGTCAATATCGTATGCGGAAAAAATATTGTTCTCGCCGGCAATGATCTCCACGGCAATCCCGGAAACAACAGTTACACCGGATATTTTCTGGGCTCAGTCAAAGCCGTTACGACATTTCTGGAACAAAATATGGGAGTACGCTTTCTTCTTCCGGGATACAACGGAACAGAAGTACCTCCACAAAAAAACATAAGCATAGCAGCCGATTTAAATAAAAAAATATCTCCTCCGTTCGAATACTGCACCGGACGTTCTCAGGAGATTTTCTATGACATCGCCAATAATTTTTTCGCTCCTGTCAGAATGAAACTTTATGGAGGGCATTCATATTATTCCGCCGTTCCTAAAAAAGTCTATGCCGAAACACATCCCGAATACTTCGCGCTCTTCGGAGGAAAACGCATTCCCAACGATAATCATCTCTGTATCTCAAATCCGGAAGTGCAGGAACTCGTTTACAAGGAAATGCTGAAGTGGCTTGATATGGGATATGACCTCGTCGAACTCAATGAAACCGACGGCTACCATCAGTGCACATGCGAAAACTGCAAAAAACTTTACGGCATCGACGATCCGGGCGAAAAACTCTGGGTCTTCCACCGTAAACTCGCCGAACGCCTCATGAAAGATCGTCCCGGTAAAAGAGTAATGACCCTGGCTTACGGACCCAAAGTTGAACCGCCGAAAACTTTTAAAAAATTTCCTGAAAACATGGTCATTGAACTCTGCGCGTATTCTCCGGAATATTTTGAGAAATGGAAGGAATACAGCGTACCGGCAGGATTTACGGCGTATGTTTACAATTGGGGAAATTATCAGAGGGTTGGGCTTACTCCAAAACGGACACCGGCCTTCTGCGAAGAACAGATAAAGCTTTTCCATCAAAACAATGTCCGCAGTATTTACCGTTGCGGTTTCGGAGAGCTCATGGGAATGGAAGGCCCCGTTTATTATGTTTACGGAAAATGCCTGGGAGAACCGGAAAAAGCAAACGCCCAGCTTTTATCCGACGACTTTTATCGCAATGCGTTCAAGGAAGCCGCAGGCCCTATGAAAGTATTTTACGAAACAATGTATCCGGGATTAGCCGCTTATACATTGATGGAAAAAAACGCGGCGCTTCCGTCAAATCCGAGGACAGTACTTGCTTTCATTTATCAGCCTGATATACTCAGAATAATGAACGACAATCTCGAAAAAGCCGAGAAACTCGCGACGAATCCTAAAGTCAAAATACGTCTCTCATTGGTCAGAAAGGAATTCGAATACGTAAAAAATCTGGCTTCAATAATTCATCTCTATAATGCGTACTCAATTAACATGAACCAAAATAATTTCGACCAACTTGCCGTTGAAATAGACAAACGCCAGGCAATGATAGATTCATTCTATGATAAAGATAGTAAAATACCTCCTTTCCCTGCTTGGCCTGAAATAAGATTATTTGCCGGGCAGCCCAAATTGTATGTCACAATAAACAGCCGCCTGACCGGACAGCTCGGAGCTCCTTTCAACTGGAGCACCGCGCTTCTGAAAAAAAATAAGATACTCCCCGGTTCAAGCAGAAAGGAAATGAAAATTGTCAGGGCCGATGGGACCGTACCTCTCGAAGGAAGTCTTGAAGAAGGAATATGGAAAGAAGCCGAATTCCAAGACTTGAATGAAATGCAGCTTGGCGCCCTCACGCTCAGGACAAAGTTCAAAGCACTTTATGATAATGAAAACATCTATTTTGCTTTTTCGGCGGAACTGCCTGAAGGTGTCAAATACACCCCCTGTGGACAGGATGGTCCATCCTGGGGACAGGAATGTCTTGAAGTATTTCTGGACCCTTCCGGGACAAAGGAAAAATACTATCACTTCATTTTTAACCCCGTCGAAAATTCCCGTTATGACGCCGCCACGGGTTTTATAACAGACCCCCTCAATCCCGGTTACGGCAAACATGATGTCTCATGGAACCCTGAATGGGAATACAAAAATTATCTTTCCAAAGACACTTGGAGAGCTTTTGTGAAAATCCCTTTCAGTTCCATGGGTGTAAAAGCTCCCTCAAAGGGCAACATGTGGTATATGAATATAGGGAGAGAACATCACATGGATGTCAAAGGCGTGAAGAAAGCAATTGAGTATTCGCTCTGGTCACCAAACCTTGAAACCATAGCTTTCTGCAACAGTGAAATCTTCGGCAAAATAGTTTTTGAATAAGGATAAATACCAGCGTTCCCATCCTGTTCACACAAGGGAGAGGATGGGATTTTCTACTTTGAAACTTTATCTCTTATGTGAAAATTTTGTAAAACCGCCTTTCCGCAATAGGGATTTTCCGGCAGAGGCATAGTAATAAGAACCCCGTCTTCCCTATCGGTAACGCCGGGGCCGCTCAGGTGTTTATTGATTTTTATCTGCAATTCTTTTAAGTCCGGGTTCTGACATGGATCAGCAACGATGACAGTCATTTCTCCTTCGACATTTTCCTTGACCATAATCACGGCAGGAGCATTAACACTTAATGTTGTTTTCCCTGAAATAAGAATGGCTTCCGGGTTATAGAAAACAGCTTGGGTAATATTCTCATGATTATGTTTGACGGCCTGTAAGGTCTCGGTATTGGAAAGAACTGTCAGCGGCTTTGAGTCATAATACTGTCGCAAGGCTTCAAAATCTTTACAGCGCAGATTCACAATGTAAGCGTAAGTATCTTTATCCGGATTTTTTCCATGATTGAAATCTATCTGGAGCATTTTCATCTTCTCAGGTTTATCGGGAATATTCTTGTTTGCATTGGGATAAATCTCCATCCATTTTGCCGGGCGTTCTTCGAGACTTATATCAATGGAAGCGCATGTTTGTTCTGGCAAAATTATGTAACCCAAGCCGTCATGAGCAAGCATTATCGGCGATGTGATCTTGCTTATCTGCTCCCTTGACGGACATCTCATTTCAGAAACAGTTTTTCCTCCGTCCACCGACCAGTTTATATCTCCGCGCTCTTCGGCCTGATTTACGCATGTCCGTATTTCACCGTCCAGCTCCGGATTTTTATTAATAATCCCGGAACCCAGACAGAGCATCTCATTTTCGAACATGAAATAAGATTTTTTGGCCGACACAGCAAAGAGTGATGGATTCTTGGCCACATTGGAAAAGGCTTTTTCATAAATGAAAGCACATGCTCCGAGCTTGCCATCAGAGACGCCACCCGCAAAATTATTCACTCCCGTGAAACCAAGGTGATTTGAGTAATCGGCATTAAGCACAGTCTGACGTGTTGTCGTTCCTGGAATTGCCGAGAGCTTCCAGAATCCCTTTGCCGCATTGAAAACATCGGGACGTTTCATAAGAAATGTAGAACCGTCACAAATATATTCAGTATGCGAAGTACTGCTGTTTACCACCTCAGTACTGGAACTCCTTGCGCTGGTCATATTGACGCCGACATAATAGTCGTCGCGTCGCTGTATCATGTCGTCATTGTTCCAAAAATAGCGATTGCCTGAAATTTCCTTGGCATTACCCTCCATGATATCAATATAGTGCTGAAGTTCTTTACGTTCCTCCACGGCATTTTCAGGAAGAAAATTCAGAATCTTTTGAGCAAGTCCCTGCAAGCCGCCCTTTCCGCAAAACTTTCCGTATTTCATGGAAATTCTTCCCGGGGCCATCAGTGTGAATCCATCCGGCAAATACAGATACCATAAACATCCTTGCACATAGTTTATGGCGGTCCTGATGCATTCCAGTTCTATCTTATCCGCCCAAAGAGTGCCTTTTAAAAAATTAAGCTGTTTGAAAACGCCGTTCATACCGTCGAGGGGATAACCCCAGACATAGCCTTGTGTACCGTGCCCCCATCCAATTCCATCTGCCGTCATGCCTTCCTGCCAAAAAGATGTTTTGCGTGTATTCCAACTGGTTACGCTGAGAGCGCCGCGACAGACTTCGGTAACTACATCAAGCATTTTAGGATTTCTGCAAACAAGGGCCGTATCAAGAAGCGGTCGGTATCCGAAATTGCCGCCAACCCAATTTGCGTTGCCTCTGAACTGTTCGATGCTTAAAGGATTTTCGACATCGGACCTTTTCGGCTTAGTAAATGAATGACAGGCTACTTTTCTTACAAGCTCATTCGCTCTAACAATCAGAGGTTCCTTCAATTCCCCTTTTTCAACGCCCTCCATATCATCAAAAAAACAGAAATAAGCGTCACAGCATGCCGCCGGCGCGAGCATCGCCGAACCGCACCAGCGATAATCTTTGCGGGTATTTTCAATATCCATGTAATAGACAAGAGACCGATATAATTTTTCTTTCAGTGCCGGGTCTTTTTTATAAGGTCCGATGGCCCAGAGCTTGAGAAGAGTACTCAAACGGATGGAAACATGTTCAACCATTGCGTCTGTACATATCTTTTCCGCCGACTGAAATTTTCTTGCTTTAAGGTCCTCAAGGACTTTTTCCCAGCTCTGATCGATAAAAGATCCATCCGCCTGTAAATTTTTGAGATACGAATCCGCTTTCTTTATTTGCGATTCCCATGGCATTGATATTTCAGAAGCCCGTTTGCGGCGAAGTTTTTCAATCGCGTCCATCTTCTCGTTGAAACGCGGATCTTCCACTGTGGTCTTCTTGACGGAATCTGGAACATTCGGAGGCCAGATAATTTTTTGTTCCGATTCGGCGTAAGAACAGGAAATTACAGAGAGAAAGAGTACCATAAACATTCCGTTCAATTTATCCATAAGCCGCAATCCTCATTTAGAGTTTTATTCTTAAAATATACAGGTTGTCTTCTCCACAATATTTTTTCAAAACAGTTTCTTCTTTAAAACCGCAATCTTTCAATATGGAAATCTTATCCGGATATTTTGAGGTACAGTACGCCATAGCTTGAGTAATCTTATCCGCCGCCATCATTTCCATGGACTGCTTTATAAAAGATTTTCCGCATTCTGAATAAAGCGGATGCAGTTCCCAGTCAAATACAGGTACAGCGTCTTTCTCAAGAGGATTGACGCAGAAACTCCAGCCCGCACAGCGTTCATTTTCATGCGTCAGCGCGCAATAAACTTTGCCTCTCTCGTCCTCCTGCATGAAAACAGCTGACTGGAAACTTGATATCATACCGGAAATAAAAACTCTTTCGGAGGAAATATCTCTAAAGAGAAAAGAGAACTTCAGGAGACAGTCAATTTCATGACGGTACTTCATGGACGCTTTTACAGCTTTCAGTTTTTCCGACGGGGTATGATATAATTTTTCAAATGCGGAAAAGTCTTCAGGATAATCCGTATTGGAAAGCATCAAAGGGCCCAGGTGAGGCAATACCGTTTTGAAACCGTTTTTCAGGTATATTCCCGCGATCCACTCCTTGGAGCTCGTACAGAGCGCCGCGGCGACCGGACTCCTGTGGAAATCATCCATGAAATATTTCATCAGAACTCCGCTGATACCTTTCTTGCGATGTTCCGGCGCAGTGTAAACGTGTCCGAAGTTCGCGATAGGAAAATTATTCTTCCCATATCCGTACCAGAGCTGTCCTGCGATATCGCCGTTGATTTCGCCGATAAAATATCTGTCTTCCGCGTCTCCCGCATATTTTCCCTCCAGACGCGCTTTGATGCAACGGCCTGTTTCATCACTTTTATGCCGCAGGAAAACAGCAAGTTTTTCAGAATAATTCTCTTCAGGAGGTACCATTACGCTGATGGTCATTTTCTCCCCATTTTCAAGTGAGATTGTATCAAGCTTTTTAAGCATTTGCGTTCTCCTCCTCTAAAATTAAAACGCCATAAGTTTGAAATTCAGGAATATTATATATATTTTCTGATACGGAAGCTGTCAAAACCTTTTTCCCCTGAATATCAGGATTTAAAAAGTCCACACAGTTCTTCAATTTCAGGCAATCAAAATTAAATTCAACTGTCGTGCCATTCAGCTTTTCCGTATTCTTGTAATTCAACAGATGAAGCAGATATTCCCCGGAAGCGGCGCGGCGAAATTCGCAGACAAGCGTATCCGGCGCATAGAGCTTGAATACCCAATCTTTTCCTATAAGCTTTTCCAGTTCCCCGGCAAATTCCGAAGCGTCTGGCGGAAGAGAAATATAAGTCGTATAATCTCCAATTGCCCCCGTCCAGTCAGCTCCCGGAAAATAAATGGATATTCTTTCCGGCCTCTGTGAAAATTCAATATCTCCATTACCAATCAACATTAATTTTCCGCCCTTATCCAAAAAACTTTTTATCATGCCTTTTTCATCAGGAGAAAGATATTCCGTATCTGGAATTATGAGAGTGGAATAGTTAAAGATTTTATCTCCCTGTTCAGTGAAAAGTATATCAAATGGAAAATGTTTCTGAATCAACATCTGCTGAATTGTCAGAAATTTTTGATATGCCGCCTGGAAGTTATGATAGCGCGCTGATTTACTCAGATAAACTGCTGTATCAGCACATGAAAAACTGTTCACATATAAGTTCTGATTATCTTTTATGAAATGGAAATACTTTTGCATTTCATCCACTAACGGTTTCTTTTCCATTCCCCGGAATTTGCCTGAAACTGTGGGACGCAGGAGCCAGTTAGTTCCCGGTTCCGCGCCGAACGCAGCCGACTCGGCCATGTTCAGACTGATTTCTTCAGGTGACTCCGGTAACCCCAAACCCTCCACATCATCTTTCCATGTGGTTGATAAGACTCTGCTGCCTGTGGCCTCTGAAATTTTAAAATAATTCACCTGATGCACGAGGCAATTTTTTCTGATGCCCGGAAAATTGCCGCCTTCAGCCCAGACAAATTGTGCATTGCTTCCGATGTCCCACATATCAACGCTGCGAACTGCCCTGCGATTGTCCACATGCAGCAGCATGGGATTATAGAGAAGCATTATATCGGATTTCAATGATTTAGCGTATGATTTTATTTCACGCATCAAACTATTCATCAAGTCCTGCCTGAAACTTATCCATGCGTTTACAAGCGGAGAAAAGGAGGAACCCTTCAGGCTTTCCTCTGGGGGAATTTCCGCATTTTCAGCATCAGGTAAGGAATTAGCGGCGAGGTATTCCCTGAATTTTTTCCGGCATTCTCCACAATAACAGGGACGGGAGTAAAAATTGTCAAAATGCAAACCGTCTAAGCCGGTTTCCGTAATACCGTATTTTATGCATTTTTGGAGATAATCAAAATGTTCTTTTTTATTAATACACGGTATCCTGCGATATTCTTTGCCCCACCATGTACGGGGTGTCATTTTTTCGTCCAATTGAAACCAGTCAACCGCTTCAGGAACTTCTTTGATAAATGACTCCCAGAAAATCGATCCGTACTGAGTATAGCCGAAAACCTTAATCCCGTATTTATGGCATGTCCTGACGAATTCCGCCGTACGGAGCATTTCTTTTTTTTCAAACTCCAACCCGAAGCCTTTATAAAAATGGGTGACGGCACAGTTAATTCCCAGTCGTGACATATATGCTATCGTTTCTTCACTGTGGACATTTTCATACCATTCGCCTAACTTGTCAGGACTGATGTCTTTCGCGCCGGGAACGTTTCCGGCAAGACGGTGAAAATATATCGGTTCCCAGGCCCACCATGCCCATAGCATTAAATTATCTTTCATTGTATTCCTTTTGAGTTTATTACCTGTCAAACCTGAACTGGTCCCAGTTAAGTTGACTGAAGGTTTGGGGACTTACATGTCCATCGACAAACAGCATGTTGGCGTGAGGATAATGGACGTCATATCCTATTCTGGCGACAGTGCCATTGTAATGAATATAATTATAAATTGTGGGATAAGAATCAAGTTCGGTTTTTCCGGCATCCCCGACTACTATTTTAGTCGACGGCGCATTGACACGTGGAAGCCTCGGCACAGCAATTACCCATGTGGAAGATTTATAGCCACTCTCCATGTTTAACGCATAGCCTACGGCATAATAATAAGGAGTAGTTCCCATGCAGAGCAAATTATTTGCGGGACAGCAGAACACGGTACGCTTTGGCTGCAAAGGCGCTTTAGCGGATAAAGCGCCAGCATTGTATCCCGCTATAGCGGAAAGATTGTTGAACCAGTATCCGACACCTGGATAATAATAAGGAACAAAATAATCGTTATTTTCCTGCACATACATGTTCCAGCAAATACCTATCTGACGCATATTTCCGGCACAGTTTATCCTTCTGGTTTTCTCCCGCGCGCTTTTCAATGCCGGAAGCAACATGCCTGCGAGAATCATGATTATCGTTATTATTACTAGGAGTTCGACCAGTGTGAAGTATAGAATCTCTGTGGGATGGCAAGCTCTTCTTCCGTTTCTTACTTTCATGATACTTATACCTTTTTCCAAGCTGAATTTCGTTAATTTACCCGGGTAAATAAATAATTTTTATGCTTTTATTTAAAAAAGATTGTATACCAAAATTATACTTTTGTCAATACTTTTTAAGATTTTTATTTGTTTTTTACCCGGGTAAGTGGTATAATGAAGAATGAAGAATGAAGAATGAAGAATGAAGAATGAAGAATGAAGAATGAAGAATGAAGAATGAAGAATGAAGAATGAAGAATGAAGAATG
>Ga0154588_1056_pt3 | contig 22427 bp, 21 predicted proteins | sample RifGroF2_FD_116017 | JGI IMG/M metagenome (GOLD analysis project Ga0154588, IMG submission 116017) | Lentisphaerae bacterium GWF2_44_16
TTTCACAAAGTCCTGCTTCCCGGCGGAAGCCCTTATATCGCCGGAATGAACTTTTTTCAAAGTGTTTTCAGCGGCAAGATAAAGGTAGGCGCCGTCAGCGGTGCAGGCGTAAATGTCAATTTCCTGAAAATTACGCGCGGAAGGGGCAGTGCGTTTCCCTGAGGAGCGGTTTACACCAAACGCCGCCCAGAGAAGATTTGAGAGTTGCTGCTCTGAGAGCTTTTTCTCCGGATTGAAAGTCCTTGTGGATTCCCGTTTGTTCAGAGCCTCCATAAGCGGCATTCCCCCAGACTTAACAGGCTGCGGCAGTTTTATATCCTGAGCGAACAAAGCAATTGAAGAAAACGCAAGACAGGCCATGACCGTTAAAAGACTTTTTTTCTGAAACAGCATAATAAGAGTTCCTTTTTAAGTATTTTTATTTTAAATCCCTATGAACGTTCTTAGGAGAAAAAGCAGGAAGGCAGACGGCGATATATTCAGCTCCTTCAGGGGTGGAATAGCGTATCCATTCTCCCGGTTCGGCGATAAACGCCTGTCCTTCCTTCACTATGAAAATTCCACTTTCATCCTCAACATACAAAGCGCCCTTGAGCACCAGCGTATATTCGGCAAATTCGGGAGTCTGTCCGGCTTCGCTCCAGCCTGGAGGACTTATCATTTTCGCGATGCTGAGGGCATCCGTGGACGAGTTCACCCGACCGATAAATTCCTGTATTTCCTTGGGTGGAGAACCGGCCGCACGGACAATGGTCGGTTTGTCAATAACTCTGCTCATAATATCACCTTAAATGTTTCGGCAATCTGTCTCTCCCTTGACAATAGTATGAAAAAATAGTATATTTCCCGACTAATTCAATAAAAATACACAAGAAATTATTTTAATGTGAAAAAAACCTCTAGATACATATTTGCCTCGACATTATTAATTATATCACTCCTTTTGCCCAGTCTCTCTTTCTGCGCTGTGGAAAAAGATCCAGCCCCCGGCTTCTGGGGACAGGTGATAATAAGCAAGGAAGCACAACTGCGCGCGCTCTCCAGAGGCGTGGCCCTGCTCTCAATGAACGTGGACAAAAAAGTCGCGGAACTCAGTGAATTGACTTCATGCGCAGGCCCCAGATTTCACGAACTCTATTTTCTCCTGCTTGTAAACAGGCGCAGCCCTTATGATCTTGAAATGATATACAGCGAAATAGATAAACTCAACAACAATTTCGCCGCAAAAATATCCGAGGTGGAAAAAGTCAACAACTATCTCAACTCCATCCAGGGCGTTCTAACCGAAATAGACGCTACTCTTGACAAGTTAAATGTCGAGGCACCCAATGAAAAAGAAAAAAACGCCGTCAGAAACATAAGAAACATAATGACCAAACTGAAGGCCCAGATAACACCAAACGCCTTAATGGCGGCGGAAGCCCTGAAAAAAGCGGAAGAACTGAAGAAAAACCTTGACGCCAACATGAAAAAAATAGATCAGGACATTCCATCACATCTGAAAAACATCATGCTGAAGCCGGAACTTAATATTTTTTCACGGGAAATCTGGATGTTCCTCCCTTTCGGCTGGGAACAATGGCGGATGCAACTGCCCAATATTTTCTTTCAAAAACTCCCCGATAATAAAGATAAATATATTGCAATCTCCTTTATTTTCCTCTTTTTCGGTTTTCCTCTTTTTCTGCTCGGCATTATTTTCTACAGAAAAAAGTTTCCGGGCATGAAGAAAAAATATCCGGTAGCGCACGTTCTCCTCAGAAGAGGATGGCTGATACTCGTAATAGCCATTTCCTTTCTGGCAAACGGAACAGTGCTGAAATTTCCCGAGACAATCGCGTTCTACAGGCTTGGAGTAATACTTGTAAGCTGGTCGGCAATAGATTTCGTCTGGTGCCTGAAAAGAATATTCATCCAGAAAGAACACCCCACTCCTCTTATACCACTCTTCTGGCTTTATGTTACAGGCATCAGCTATCAGTTCCTCAACATTCCATATTCAATGCTTTTCATTCTATGGCCGCTTACAGTAGCTCTCATAATGTTCTTCATGAACCGCAAGAAAAAAGACAAGCTGCCGTCCTCCGAAAAATGGATAGTACGGATATCCCTGTGGGCCGGACTTATTATGCTTTTCATGTCTTTCGGCGGCTATGTTTACCTGTCCATGTTCATATCCCTCACATGGTTCATGGTCTGCCTGGGAGTGCAGTTCGGAAGTACCATAAATTTCATAATAAGGCATTATTACGGCAAGGCCAACAACAAACAGCATGAACTCAGGCGCATACTTATAATAGGCTTGGGGATACCTCTTATATGGTTCTCCATAATCGTGTTTGTTATGATATGGATTGTCACCCAGTTTGGTGAAATAACTCTTTTCAGAAGCCTCCTCGGAACGAAGCTTCACTGGAAGAACCTCTCGATAAGCATACTGGATGTCGCCATGATAGTGTTTCTGTTTTTCGTTTTTAAATCCCTGTCCGGCGTAATCAGCACATCACTGACGCACCTTGCATCCAAAAAGAAAAATGAGAGAGGCCTGTTTCCCCTGCTGAAAGTATTAACGTTTTATTCGCTCTGGGGGGTCTGGATACTGCTGACGCTTTTCATTCTGAAGGTTAATTTCACGAGTTTGGCGGTAATACTCGGCGGTATGAGTGTGGGGATAGGATTCGGCTTACAGAATATAGTGAACAACATCACAAGCGGACTCATAATAATGTTCGGCAAATCCCTTCATGAGGGCGACATCATTCAGATAAATGAGACGTGGGCCACCGTCTTGAGAATAAACATGAGAACAACTCTGGTAGAAACATTCGACCATGCGATAATAGAGATGCCCAATTCGGAAATTATAACAAATAGATTCACGAACTGGACTATGAACGACAATAATATCCGCAGAGACATCCCTGTCGGCGTAGCCTATGGTTCAGACATACGCAAAGTCGAAAAGGTACTCCTTGATGTAGCCGCGTCACATCCTGCAGTACTTAAAGAACCGATGCCCAGCGTACTTCTTCTTAATTTCGGCTCCAGCTCCATTGATTTCGCTCTCAGGGTCTGGCTAAACGACATCAGCAGGGCAATGACAATCCAGTCTGACATAAGAAAAATAATATGCGATGAATTTACCGCAAATAATATTGAAATATCATTCCCGCAACTTGATATTCATCTCAAGGACGCAAAAACAATTCCCGTAAATATAGCAGAAAAAACAAATATATAATAAAAAGGAAAGAGAAAATGAATCAAGGAACAGCTTCCATCCCGAAACTTCTTCTATCAGTTACATTCACGCTCCTCCTCGGAGCCTGTATTTCCAAAACGCCTCCACCGCCCAGCGTTGAACTTCCGCCCTCAGAACAAAACGCCATAGGAGCGGATAACGACTCCTACGGTCTCTATAACATCAATACCGCAAAGAAAATTTCAGGGGAAATTCTTGAAGTGAAACAGGTGGACATGGGCCTTAACGGAAAACGCCTCGACATAGTCCTTCAATGTTCTGACGGCAAAATCCTCGTTTATCTCGGCCCCGTCGGATATCTGAAAAAATCCGGCATAGAACTGAAGAAAGGCGACGTTGTAACAGCCAAAGGTTCCGAAACGGTTTTCAACAACTCCATACGGCTTATCGCCTCGGAACTGATTAAGGGCACACAGAAATACCAGTTGCGTGACAAACGCGGGATGCCTCTCTGGCCGGAAAGCGGTAAAAAGCTTCTGGATCAGCAGCAGCTCAAGATCGCCGAATAAGTTTTCTCAGTGATTTTCCTCGTAAGGCTCGATATGAATAATCACATCGTTTATATCGGGCCCTTCCGCAAGCAATTTGCGCCGGGCTTTTCTGGCTATTTCATGGCCTTCCCGGACGCTGAGATTCTCATCCACCATTATATGCAAATCCATGTATATGCCGCCCCCCATGCGCCGTGTCCTTATGGCATGCACTGATTTTATCCCGTCCATGCTGGAAATGAGCTCTTTTATCTTCTCGCAGACATCTTTTGAAGCGGACGCGTCGGATAATTCAAAAAGAGTCGGCTTCAGTATTTCCCATGCGGAATAAACGATGAAGACGGAAACAACAAGGGCGCCAAGATGATCAACATAAGCAAGGTCAGGATAAATAACCGCTACAACAATGGCAATTGCCACGGGTATGGAACTCAAAGCATCCGTTCTGTGATGCCAGGCGTTCGCGACTACGGCTGAAGACTTTATTCTCTTGCCTATCTTTTTTGTCCAATGATATAAAATTTCTTTGCTCACAATTGAAATAACAGCCACAATAAAAGCAATCCAGCCAGGATGCGCGTCATGCGAGTCCCTTATGGTTGAAAGGGCCTCATAACCTATACCGACACCGACGCCAGCAAGCGCCAGGCCGATCATACTCGTAACCATGGTCTCTATACGTTTATGCCCATAAGGATGTGCCTCATCCGGAGGCACTGCCCAGTATTTCACTCCAAGAAGCACGGCGAAATCAGTCGCCAGATCCGAAAGGCTGTGAAAAGCGTCGGCCACTAAAGCCTGACTATGTCCAATCAAACCGAAAATCAATTTCAATATTGAAAGCACGACATTGATTATCAGCCCTATCCAGGTAACTCTCCCGACATTTGCCTTGAGAAATTGCATCTGCTCAAAGCTTGCAGTATTTTCCATGCTCATATTTACACACCTTTTTGTTTTGTTCTTTTTCTGCCGAATTCCGAATCTATCTTAAGAAAGGGCAATACGATAAAACCCGGAACAGTCGAAACAAGCACCCACACAAAGAAAAGCGGATACCCCATGTATGACTGTATATAACCCGAAATCATACCGGGAAGCATCATGCCCAAGGCCATAAGGCCCGTCATTATGGCAAAATGCGATGTTTTATATTCCCCTTCCGCAAAATAAACCATAAACAACATATATGCTGTAAAACCAAATCCATAACCGAACTGTTCAAAAGCCACGCATAAATTTATAATCATAAAATTATCCGGCAGCGCCCAGGCCATATAAACATAAACTATGTCAGGGACATTTATCGCCAATGCCATGGGCCAGAGCCACTTTTTCAAGCCGTCCTTCGCCGCGAAAAAACCTCCGCATATTCCGCCGAGCGTAAGCATTATCATCCCAACAGTGCCGTAAACCAAGCCTATCTGTCCGGTACTCAACGCCAGACCGCCCTTCCCTTGCGCATCCATCAAAAAAGGCGCGGCAAGCTTTACCAGCTGCGCCTCTCCCATTCGGAAAAACAGCAGAAACGCAAGCGCCGGACCTATCCCTTTTTTCGTAAAAAAACTCAAGAATATTTTAAAAAAATCTTTCAAGAACGCAAATGCCCCTGAATGCGGGACGTGTTTCGGGACATCAGAGGACGGACGCGGCAGGATAAAAAAGTGGTAAATGGCTATCAGAAAAAACAGCGCGGCAAGAGTAAAGAAGCTTACACACCAGGAAAAAGCCATGCTTCCGCCATGCGTCTGTATATAGCCGGCCAGCATTACCAGCAAACCCTGCCCCGAAAGTACAGCCAATCTGTAAAACGTGCTCCGTATCCCTACAAACCATGCCTGGCCGTGTTCATCAAGGGACAGCATGTAAAAACCGTCCGCCGCGATGTCATGAGTCGCGGAATTGAAAGCCATCAGCCAGAAGACGCATATCGTAGCGATAAAATAAGAAGGCAGAGGCATACAGAGAGCGACACAGGCAAAGCCGGCCCCCATCAGCACTTGAGTCAGGATTATCCAGAGGCGCTTTGTCCTGAAAATATCCACGAGCGGGCCCCATAAAGGCTTGATTACCCACGGGAGATAAAGCCAACCAGTATAAAAGGCTATTTTCTCATTGGAAACGCCCATATTTTTGTACATGATGACGGAAACGGCGGAAATTATTACCAGAGGGATTCCCTCGGCAAAATAAAGAGAAGGCACCCATGACCAAGCGGCCCTTATCCTGTGATTGAGCTCTGAAGGAATCCCGTTATTTGACATAATAAAGGCTTCAGTTCTTTTCCTGATAGACCGTAGTCCCAAACGTAATATCAAGGACACAGTCAGTGGAAGCCTTCAGGTCAACCCCTTTGATAATCTTGAAGGCTGTAAATCCCTCCGCTTTTATGACGATGACATAATTACCGGCGGGAAGCCAATAGGATTCATATACCGTCATGCGTCCATCAAATGCCTGAGCATAAAAAAGTTTTTCAGAGCCTTTTTTAAAAAACTGTATCTCATATTTCTCCGGAGCGTTTTTAACCGTCCCCACGAGACGGCATTTCCCGTCCCATGCCGAATCGCTTCTCTTGAGATAGCGAGGATCTGAGACTTTATCTACTTCCCTGAAGGTACCCAAGTTTCCTCCGTGTACAAACGCCGCCCCGCAGAGAAACAGAATAAAAAAAGCAAATGAAAATCTGTTCATCATCCTACTCCTTATATAATTAATATCTTCTTAATTATAGACAGGAATTCCGTCATGTCAACCGGAACGGCGTTTTCAACAGCGATTAAACCAGACTTTTATAATGCTCGCTGATTTCCAGAATGCCTCCATTGCATGAATAGAAATCATCATCCAGCATGAAAAGTCCGTCCTTTGTATTCATCCAGTTTTTACCGCAGCAGGGATGGTAAGACTTCATCGCGTCCCAATTTTTGTAGTTCTGATGCCCGTTGGATTCCAGGAGCCCAACTTTCATTCCCGGCATCAGGGCAAGACGCGCGGCGACATTTTTATTCCAGTCAACCAGTATGGGGTTTACCGTAAGGTCCGCGCAGAAGCATGGTATATTTCTCTCATAAGCAAGAGCGGCTATTTTCAGGCTCATGCTCATGGTTTTGGCTATGGGTTTCAACGCTATCGCCTTGTATCCGAGTTCTATTCTTTCAAGAGCGTCTTTGTCGGAGTGCGCGCTTTCATCGGCGGCAAGGCGCACGGGAATATCCGAAACATCAACTTTATATTCTTCAGGAAACGGTTCTTCAAGGATCATGATGCGTTCCAGCGCACCTATTTTTTCGGCATGCAGGAGAAGCTTCATGAGGCGTTCCTTACTGTCATAACGTCCGTTGGCGTCAAGGTAATAAGGTATCAGTCCGTTATCGGTATGAGGGGTCCTTCTTTCTTTAACGGCTTCATGTATATCGGAAAGCCGTTTTATATCCCATTCGAGCATTTTGTCCTGACTTCCATCTTTGTCGGGATCGGAGCCGATTTTTATTTTCAGGAAAAAGCATCCCTCATCTATAGTCTGCACTATTTTTTCAAGGGGCACGCCATAACTCATCAGAGGAATTCCGGCAAGCTGTTTCTGACGGCATGAAAGGGCTTTCCTGAATTTCTTCGGCACCATTTCATCAAAGTTTTTTATGCCTTTTTCATGACAGTAAAGTTGCCATGCGGCGTTGTCAACGGCAACCAGCGAATTAAGGGCGAAAGTCAGGCGCAAGTCTTTTTTGCCGCTTATTTTCTGTGCGTATTTATAAGTTATCGGAAGGAGCTTTTTGAGCAAATCAACGGGAGTATCCCATTCAATATTCATCGCTTCACGGGCGGCATAAGAAGTAATCATGAACATCAGACTGTTTCCGCTCGCTTCCGGAACACTGGTAAAGACAGACGCGTCCGACCAAAGCACGCTCTGCGTAGCTAGTCCTATTCCTTCAGCACCCGAATCACTCTTAAAGGAAACAACACTCTGCCATGCCTCTGTAAGATAACCGCCCTTAAAACCAAATGGGGAAATAAATTGTTCCCTCTCAAAATTACAATTTGCCTTGCTTATTCTCATTATAAATTCTCCTTATCTGTTATTTTTATTTGCCGTTATTGAACGTTCCATATAATCATCCATAAGTTCCAGTCCGAATTCTCTCACGACATCCATGGCTGACCTTTTATCAGTCATGCTGTATATGAGGGCCGGGCCGATGTTCGGAGGTATATCTACAATAACATCTCCCTTGTATTTTCTGCGGATCTCAGGAAACTTCTCCCGGTTATAATCCAGATGCACCATCACCCTGTCAAGGTTTATCCGGGCAGAGGCGATGCTTGTATAACAATCGGTAAGAGCAAGCGCTCTCCCGAAAGGATCGAGTATGCCGCCGCCGGTAAAAGGCAGCGCCGAAACAAAAAACGACCGGCACTGGTAAGCCCATTGCGCCTGCATCAGACCTCCGTGATACATGCTGGCAAAAGCCATTATATCAGGCTTGAGTTTCATATACTGCTTTCTTATGTCCTCGAAATTCAGGTCAAAACAGATTATGCCGCCAATGCGCCCTATGGCAGTGTCCACAGTCACGGCTTTTCCACCCGAATTCAAACCCATTTCGATTTCACCGGCAGTCAGATTGTTTTTATGATATGCGCCAAGGGCCTTCCCTTCAGCGTCAATGAAAGCAATAGAGTTATGGGCTTTTCCATTTTCGGCAATCTTTATGGAACCAGCCACATGACATTTTTCAGAGGCGGCAAATTCCATGTACATTTTTAGAAAAGGACCGGGATTTTTTAATTCCTCAGCCTCATCAACGGTCTGCCCGAATGCCTCCACGCCCTCTGAAAAAACCACCAGGTCAAAACCGTATCCTTTCATGGATTCCAAAACAGCTTTTGTTTCCCTGAGCAGAATATCTTTCGCATCTTTTTTCCCTCTTTCCGCGCATGTGGAAAAAAGAACAGTCGCGACATTTACAAAGCGGGACATAGTAATAATCCTCCGTTTAATGAGTTTAATTTTCTCCCGGGGAACACTATTGCAAGTATTTTTCAGGAAAAAGCATCGAAAATAAGGCTGGATATATACAGTTTCAGCATAAAATCTTGACTATTTCCGGCATTGATTATAGATTTACATAAAATCAGAACAAGGATTTAAATATCATGAACACAGCGCTCCTCGATCTTCTGGACGGATATCCCGACACAACGATTGTCTTCGGGGAAAACTGTATGGAACAGCTCGCGTCACTTCTGGATGAACTGAAAGCAAAAAAAATAGTCGCGTTCACCGGAAATAAGTCCGTAGAAAAAAATGGAGCATGGCGCGATCTGCTCAACGCGACAGGACATTCAGACACAAGCGCGACAAGGTTTTCAGAAATCGAAGCGGAACCCTGTATCGAAACTGTTGAAAAGATGATAACGTTTCTGGAAACGGAAAAACCCGATGAAGTCATTGCCCTTGGAGGCGGGAGCGTAATGGACGCGGCAAAAGCGGCGTACCTGGTATATCAGGCGGGCGGCAAACTGAACGATTATTTCGGAGTCGCTCAGTACTCACAGAAGCACCCCGGCAAAAATATAAAGAAAGTAATCTGTTTCCCCACCACTTCCGGGACCGGCTCTGAAGCAACGCCATATTCCAATATCGTTGACAACGCCCTCGGAGTCAAAAAACTCATCGTTGACGAATGCATAATCCCGGCATATTCCTTCATCAACCCGGCATATGCCGCCAGCATGGACAGGAAAACCACCCTCGCCACAGCCTGTGACGCTCTCGCGCATTCTATCGAAGGTTTCCTGAATACGGCAAAAGACCAGGCGCATCCGCTCGCCAATACATGGGCATTGGAAAGCATAAAAATGATTGTGGAAAACCTGCCGCGCATACTTGAAAATCCCAATGACATGAAAGCCCGCGAAGCACTCGCCGCCGCCGCATGCATGGGCGGCATGGTCATCCGTTACAAACCGACAGGGCTCCCGCATCTCTGCAGTTTCTCGTGGTTTGGGCGCATACCGCACGGCCTTGCCGTCGCCATTCTCGTGCCATACGCATGGAAATACTATCTCGCTGAAAATTCCGTCCGTGAGCGCACATTCTCTCTGCACGGCGTCTTCGCCCCCTCCCCCAAAAACGCGGAGGATATAATAAAAGCATACTGTAAATTCCTTACATCTGTTTCTGTCCCAATATCTCTGAAACAGATAAAGACATTAAACAAGGAGCTCCTTGATAAAACAGCAAAAACAGCAACAGCATGCGAAAACCGAATGAAACTGACAACAGCGCCACGTCCTGTTCCAGTCGAAAAAAGCTATGAGGTGCTTTCAGCTATTCTCAATGACGCATGGGACGGAAATTGCTGACTTGCTTGAAAACGTCAGCCGAACGATGTATTTTATACACAGTAAAAGAACTAATACAAGGCCATCTACATGAAAATAAAAACGCAGATAACTCTTTCTTTTATTACTATAATACTTCTCATTACACTGAGTCTGATGTATTTCTGTAGCCATACCCTTGATGTTTTTTCTCTGGAAAGTACTGAATGCACAAAAACCGCCATATCAAACATAGTCTTTAAAAATTCTGAGACCACAAGAAAAATGCTCTCCGATTACGCGAAACGAATAATTTCGATTGAAGCTAAAAATATCGCTCAGGAGCTTTCTTTCACCTTCAAAGAATTTGAAAAGCCTTACGATATAGCTGAAATAGCAAAAAATCAGAAACTCATGAAAACACTTACAAGCAAGGATACTTACTCCCTGAACGAAAGTTCCGGATGTTTTTTCATAATGGACTCGAATGCCCGGATAGTAATCCCTGCCATTCCATCCCCCGAATGTGAATATGTGGGAAACCTCAAAAAACAATATCCCAGTGTATGGTCTTCAGTAAAATCATCCCTGAACAGATATGAAAATTACAGGGAGTTCCATTTCAAGGAGCCTGATGAGGAAATCTCCAAGGCCTATATGGTAATGACCAAAATCCCCGATACTCCTCTCCTTTTATGCGCCATGGCTGATATCAGCGGGATCGTGCAGGCTATGCAGAAAAAGATTGAAACAGCCGGAAATGAAATCGAAACCAGTTCAAAAGAAAATATGAGAACAATACTCCGTCAGGCACAGACACATTATAAAAATATCTCTCTCATGGTTACTGTAGTAGTGCTCTGTTGCGGACTTCTCTACGGAATATGGTTCGGAAATTATATTTCAAAACCGATAGAAGAACTTCAGAAGGCCATAAAAGGACTTAATGAAGGAAAACTTCCCGATAAACTCAAGGAAGCAGGAGCGTCCGAAACAAAGCTCATAACGAAATCCTTCAACGATATGACAAGCGTTCTGAGAAAAGAAGACGTTCATGCCGCCATACAAAGGGCCCGTCAGAGAAAAATGGATTTATGAAGAAATGCATAAGAAATTCATAATTTCGATTCTTATAATTTTTTTCCTGATTGTAATGCTCATGTATGTAGTTCCCCTGGCATTGAAACTCTTCTCCGGCCTGAGCGAGATTAAAAAGTCAGAAAATTACAGCCCGAAAGCTCATAAAATAGAAGACTGATATATCATCATTATCTCCGTTTTAAATTTGAATATTCTGTTTTTTCCATTATCTTTAAAACCACTGCATTCAATGATAAAAATCAAGGGGATATGTCAATATGAAAATACCGGGATTTGTAGACCTTCAGGTAAACGGACTTCTTGAGATTGATTTCTCTGCCGCCGACCTGACGGAGGAAAAGTTTATTTTTGCGTGTGAAAAACTGCTGGCAATGGGAACAGCCGCTTTTCTTCCCACTGTTATAACCAGTTCTCCCGAAGTTTACGAAAAGAACATACCTCTCATAGTTAAAACAATGAGACGCCCGGAGTTCATGGGCAGAATACTGGGCATACACTTGGAGGGCCCGTTCATTTCCTCCGAACCGGGGGCTGTGGGCGCCCATAATCCCCAGTATGTAAAAAAACCGGACGTTGAGTTTCTGAGGCAGCTCGTAAAACTTGCGGAAGGAAATATAAAACTTCTGACAATCGCCGCCGAATCGGAAGGCGCAGAAGAATTAACTCAGGCCGCGGTAAAAAAGGGAATAACGGTTTCACTGGGACACCAGATGGCACAGGGCAAGGAACTTTCCGCCCTCGCCGCGGCAGGAGCGAAAACACTCACACACCTCGGAAACGGCATGCCTAACATGGTACACCGCCATAACAATACAATCTGGTCAGCGCTCGCCGAAGACAGGCTCAGCGCCATGATAATAACAGACGGCCATCACCTGCCCCCTGCCCTGATAAAAACCATAATAAAGGTGAAAGGCGTCCATAACGTGATCATCACCAGCGACGCCTCCGCACTCGCGGGATGCCCGCCAGGACGCTATAACTCCATGGGAAACTCTGTAGTCATCGAAGAATCCGGCCTCCTTCACAACCCTGAAAAAGGATGCATGGTCGGTTCTTCCGCCACGATATTCAAATGCGCAAACTATGTGGCATCCCTGAACATAGTGAAACCTGAGGATATCGCCCAGATGGCTTTCTATAATCCGTTGCGTCTTATATCCATTCCGGTCGACTTCGTAAAATCAAAAGGCAATGTAGAATACGATGCTCAGGCTTCACAATTCAAAATATGCTGAAATGAGTTCAATGAATGCGGATGAATAATAAAATATTCCTGATTATTTCTTTTCTGATTTGCGTTGCGCTGCACGCTGATGACGCGAAGTCCCTCGATAAGGTGACCTTGATGACGCACTGGCTGCCTCAGGCTCAATTCGCCGGTTATTATGCGGCTAAAGATTTCGGGATATATAAGAAATACGGTCTGGATGTAACCATAAAAAACGCGGACCCCTTCAACTCCGCTTCGGAGCTGATAAAACAAGGAAAAGCCGACTTTATAACGCTTTTTCTTTCCAGTGCCATAAAGCTCAGGGCAAATGGGCTGAAGCTCATAAACATCGCTCAGACATCCCAGGGTTCAGCGCTCCTCTTTGTCGCAAAAAAATCAAGCGGAATACAGAAGCCCGAAGATATCAACGGCAGAAAAATAGGCCTCTGGATGTCCGATTTCCAGGAAATACCGCAAGCCTTTCTGAAACAATACAAAATCAATGCAAAAATAGTCCCCATCGCCTCCGGTATCAATCTGTTTCTATGGAACGGTATCGATCTGGTAACGGTGATGCATTATAATGAATTCAATACGATAATAAATTCAGGCATTGACAATGACGAGCTTACAACCTTTTATTTTTCGGACCACAATCTGGACATACCTGAAGACGGTATATACTGCATGGAAGCTTTTTACAGAAAAAATCCCGACATCTGCCGCCGCTTTGTTCTGGCGTCAATGGAAGGCTGGCGTTATGCTTTGGAACATGAAAATGATGTTCTTTCCAAGCTCTCAGGGAGAATGAAGGAACTTCATCTGGCCTATAACAAATTCCATCAGCAATGGATGCTGAAAAAAGTCGGCACTGACATTTTCAGGAAAGGAAAAAGCCCGGGAGCTCTTTCTGAGGCACAGTATCTCAAGTGCTCCGAAGTTCTCCTGAAAGACGGTATTATTAAAAAAGTTCCGGGATACACGGAGTTTCACATAAATCCAGGCGGTGAAAAAAATGCTGACAAATAAAAGTCTGGCTTTTAAACTGAGCCTTTATATTCTGACGTGCACGATACTCATTTTTATCGTGGTCTTCACCCATAACTGGCTGGTTTCACGGAGACTTCTCCTGAAAAGCCTTGAGGATAACGCCCAAAACCTGGCAATTTCAACAGCAAACAAACTGGACCAGTTTTTTATATCCGCGTCCGCCGCACCCTCAAACATCGCACTTTATCTTGAAATATCATCTCCAACTGAAAAAGAAATACTCGAATACCAGTCCCTGATACTGAAAAACAGCCCCGAAATATATGGCATATGCATCGCGTTCGAACCATACCGCTTCCATAAAAAATCTCTTCTTTTCGCTCCCTACTTTTACAGAAAAACGCCTGCCGAAATAGTTTATATGGACATATCAAACGACGCATCCCATTACTTTTATGCGGACTGGTATCAGATACCTAAAGAAATAAACAAACCACTGTGGTCCGAACCTTATTTTGACGATGGCGCCGGAAATGTATTGATGTCAACATACTCGGTACCGTTCTACAAAAATACCGGAAAGGAAAAAAAATTCACGGGCATTGTTACCGCGGACATATCATTATCATGGCTTCAGAAACAGGTGGCCTCTCTGAAATTCTTCAAAAGCGGTTATGGTTTCCTGATTTCAAAATACGGCTCAATCCTGACATTCCCCGATCCCGGGAAAATAATGAATGACACTATTTTCAGCATGGCCGAAGAGGAAAAAAATCCCGAACTCAGAAAAATAGGCCGTGAAATGACAAAAGGAAAGAGCGGCTTCGTTCCTTTCCACAGCACCCTGCTGCAAAGAAAATGCTGGATGTATTACACGCCGCTCAAAACGACCGACTGGGCGCTTGCCGTCGTATTCCCCGAAGACGAGCTCTTCGCCGAACTGAGCAGACTGCACTGGAACATAATTTTTCTTTCTTCCTGCGGAATACTCATACTCTTTCTCATGATTATCGCCATATCCCATAAAATTACAAGCCCCCTCAGAAAACTCGCGCTGCTTACTAAAGATATAGGCTCCGGGCATTTTGACATACAACAACTGCCGGAACTGGACAGAAACGACGAAATAGGCGGCCTCAGCAGAGCATTTGCCTCAATGCAGAAATCACTATCCCAATACATAAAGAATCTTCAGGAAACAACCGCTGCCAAAGAAAGAATAGAAAGCGAACTCTCAATCGCCAGAGACATACAGCGAAGCATCATCCCAAAACTCTTTCCCGCGTTTCCTGAATGCGCCGAATTTGATGTTTACGCAATACTGGAATCAGCAAAAGCCGTAGGCGGAGACCTCTACGACTTTTTCTTTATAGATGACGACCATCTCTTCTTTTCAGTCGGCGATGTATCAGGCAAGGGCGTCCCCGCGTCCCTCTTCATGGCAGTAACCCAGACTCTCTTCAGAGCGACAGCTAAAAAACATACGAGCGCAGGGGAAATGGTAAGCAATATAAACAAAGACCTCTGCAGAGATAATGAAATGTCCATGTTTGTAACATACTTCCTCTGCATACTCAACATCAGGACCGGAGAACTTGAATTCTGCAACGCCGGGCATAACCCGCCGTATATCATAAACCACAAGAGCGGAGAACTGAAACAGCTCAGGAAAATACACGGCCTGCCTCTAGGCACATTCGAAAGACCTTACACCTCGGAAAAAATCACAATTTCGGCGGGAGATACTATCATCCTCTACTCGGACGGCGTCACAGAAGCCTTCAACGCGGCAGATGAACAATTCAGCGACCCCAGGCTCGAAAGCCTTATAAGGGAAAATAAAAACCTCTCAGCACGTCAGCTTGCGGAATTAATACTCAGCGAAGTGAAGAAATTCGCCAACGGCTGCGAACAGTCGGATGACATAACCATCGAAGTCCTGACCTATCACGGACTTAAAAAGTAGAAACAGCTTTATTTGCCATATATAATATATGAGCTATATTTCTCCTGACCAAAACAGAGAAGGAGTACGGATATGAAGATTTACAGCAAAACCGTTGTTCTTTTCGCGATCCTCGGCGCACTCCCGTTTATCCACGGATGCGCGTCCACCATGCCGAATAACAAAAACTTCAAGCTCTACGCGAAGACTGTAAAGGAAATGCAGAACGCCACCTCCCTCGCAATGGAAAAAAATTATAACTGGGACAGAAAAATATTCATCGCCGATGCTCTTAAAGATGGAAAAAAGCTTGATGAACTGGCCCTCGGCAAATCAGGCCCATCACCTCTAAATTATGCGGCGGACGCGCCGCTATATATAAAAATCAAGGAAGATATCCTCATATTCAATGAAATAAGCTACGCTATGATAAAATATGCAAACGCGCTCAAAACACTTTCCGCGCCTGATGGTTTTTCTGAAAAGGAATACCGGCTCATCGCAGAAAACGCCGATACAATGCGCAACTCCGTAATGAACGGATTGCAGAAAAAATACGGTCCCTCAAATATTTCCATATTCTCCCTGAGTTCGCATGAAATTATGTCAAAAATAAAAGACGATGAAAGAAAAAAAGCCCTTGAAATGATACTCTTGCAAACTCAGCCGGAAGTCGATTACTTCTGTAAAACAAGCCTCAATATCATAGAGGAAATTGAGAAGAATATGTCAGTCCCGTATGAAACCCGCCTGACAAGGCTCAAATCTGAATTTGATGCAATATCCAAACTCCCAGCCCCCGCCGCAAACGATAAAAATGCTTATGTGGAAACGGAAACCAGAAAAAAACGCAAGGAAATAATATTAAGGGAAATAACTCTCATGAATGAAAATTTTCTCTATGCGTCATCCATTCTTCAGGAAGCCAAATATGCCTTTTCTCCAAACGGCATCCCCAAAACACATTCCGTGCTTCTGGAAGCGTTAAAAGACCCTTCAGCCGACACAACTCCTCTTGAAAATCTCTTCGCCTCAGCCAGCCGTCTTAAAATGAAAATATACATTGAAGCGAAAACAAACAAAAACAACATTTTCGACTGATACCGCGTTTATTATGAAAAGGACGCGGGCCCCAAAGGCGCGAGTCCTACGGTTATGTAATTGTTTATCATAGGGTCGCCTTCCTTTCTGGCGAAAGCCCACATTTGGCGGCATAACTCTTTCTTTATTTCCTCGTATTCAGGAAAATCCGCAAGGTTTCTCATTTCATGTGGATCTCGTTCCAAATCATAAAGCTCATCCCTGTCGAAGCCATTGAAAGTATATCTGAATTTTTCTGTTATTACAGAACGTTGTGAATAATAAAGTTCAACGCCGTTAAACTGAGTAAACACAGCGTCTCTCCAATTTTCCGCTCCTTCGCTTTTGAGGAAGGGAACTATGCTTGAGCCGCTGAAATGCCTGTCTATTTTACAATTCGCAAGTTCCAGAAATGTAGGGGCAAAGTCACAGAGTAAAACAAGTTTATTCACTCTGTGCCCCGGATTTTCTATACCGGACGGCCATCTTATAACGGCAGGGACATTGTAAGCGCCTTTGAAAGCCGGCACGCCTTTCGCGAAAAGCCCATGTTCGCCGCAATAATCCCCATGATCGGAGATGTAAAGCACAAGAGTATTTTCAGCCTGTCCGCTTCTTTCAAGAGCATTCAGAATTTTTCCGAAACAGTCATCAAGATAACTGCAATATGCCATGAAATGCCTTATGGCCTGCCGTTGCTCATATTCGGAAAACTGATCAAATATCTGATTTCTCATTCTCTTGTAAATATAAGGTTTATCGGAAAGATCGTCTTTAAAACTTTCGGGCAATTTTATATCTTCGACATTGTACATATTAAGATATTTCTGAGGCACCATGTATGGGTCATGAGGCCCGGTAAAACCGGCATAAAGACACCATGGCCCAGCTTTCTCATTCATCCCCGAAAGTATATTCACCGCATCATTCACCACTTTTTCATCGTGATCATTTTCCGTTCGCTCCTGACACCCGTAACGAACTACGTTCCCATAACCGGGCCTTATGATTTCACCTTCTTTTCTCGGGGCTTCCTGACTTTCATTTTTTTTAATTTCCTCATATCTTTCCCAGCTGCATCCGTGTTTCTGTCCTTTCATGCAGGATACAAAAAACTCCTTCCATCCTCTATCCACAGGAGTCTCATCGGCATCCACATGCCATTTTCCGGTAAAAAACATTTTATACCCACTGCTTGCGAGATCCTCACTCCAGAGTTTTACGCCTTTGGTCAGATTTTTATTTATAGCCATTGAATTGAGCACGTTATTCCATATACCGTGTCCCGATGGATAAAGTCCGCTAAAAAAAGAAGCTCTCGCCGGACAGCAGTGAGCGGTAGGACAATACGCGTTAGTAAAAATAATGCCGTCAGAAGAAAACTTATCAAGGTTCGGCGTAATGGTCGGATTTTCAGGCAACACCGTATCTGCCCGCTGATGGTCTGTCATCACTATAAGTATATTGGTCTTTTTCATAGTTGCTCCATATATTTGTAATTTATGGTAAAGGGTATTTATTAATTATACTCGTTAACAGGATTTAGCAAATAGCATAAATGGTAATAATATTGTTACGGATGGTATTTAATGGAAAAGAAATTATTCATTGAACTGAAAAAAATAAAACCCTGCAGAGTTTTTCGTGAAATAGAAAGCTCCGGAATTTTCAGCGGCAGTTTTATTTCAGGAAAAAGCCTTCGCCGTAAGGCTGAAAAGATTCTCTTTGAAGATTTTGTGATACTCTACCTTCTGAAAGGGGAAGGACGTTATATTGATTTTCTAGGCAGAGAACATAAACTCTTTCCCGGTACTCTGGCATTAAGAGTTCCCAACGCGCCGCACTCAATATACCGTTATCAGAAAAGTGAATGGCTTGAATTCGCAATGCGTCTGCCGGAAGCATTGTATGAACTTCTGCTGAAGTTTCGCTTCATTGACAAAACGCTGACTTTTTCAGAACCGGGATTGAATATATGCATAATGAGGAAGCTTAATAATTTTATGGAATATCTGAACAACCATGAGGATACCGGTATCGCTCTGGCGAAAAGCCTCGAACTACTGCTTGTATTGTGTAAAGACAAAAAAAATAAAAAGCCCGAATGGAGTTCAGATATTGTTTCCGAAGAAACAAAAATAGAAAAAGCCTGCCTGATTCTGGAAAAAGACTTTTCCCAAAAAATCAACGCAACGCAAATTGCAGAACTGATCGAAATGGGTTATGAAAGCTTCAGAAAAAAATTCACTGAAATGAAAGGCACTTCGCCTATAAATTACAGAATAAACATGAAAATGGAAAACGCCCGTTTACTCCTCAGTGAACCGGAACTCCAGATCAAAGAAATAAGCAATATCCTAGGGTATGCGGATGTATCTGATTTCAGCAGACAGTTTAAAAAGTATACAGGGACCTCGCCTTTATGTTTCAGAAAGAACTGAGCACACCTTGCTGTAGGGGAACCGCGAGTTAGCCCCAATACTGTTCACTTAAGTATTAAGATGACCTGAAACTTTGATTTTTTCAAGGCGTGTTTCATCATGTTTCGTGTTCTGACAGGGAAACATGACATTTTCCGCTTAACGCCTCGGGGGTTTTCTACGTACTACTCTGACGGTGTGAAGAAAAGACAATCGGTCAGGGTCAATGTCAGCTTCAAGTGCAACTTCATGCATCAGAGAGTGAACAGTATTGGGGCTAAATCCTATTTTTGCCGTAGGCGTCGGCTGCGATCATTGCGGCCAAAACCGTTTCTTTTGTGACGGAAAACGGTTCGTGGTGTATAGATTCGATTTCGGCACACGCGCCTTCCGCGGCGTCCATGAGTTCTTTTCTGGAAACCTTTTTCAGGCCTATGCCGGAAAAGGTTGTCGGAAGGCCGACTTTCTCGCAAAAGCTGTAAACTTCATCCAATACTTTCTCTGGATGACCGGAAAGAAAAAGTCCCGCAAGGGTGCCGAACGCGACTTTTTCGCCATGATACATGCAGTGAGTACCTTTGATGCGTGTTAATCCGTTATGTATTGAATGGGCAGACGCAAGTCCCGCGCTCTCAAATCCGAGCCCGCTCAAAAGCGTATTAGCTTCGATTATTTTTTCCAATGCGGGAGTAACGATTTTAAGTTCACAGGCGTCCTTGGCGAGCTTTCCATATTCAAGCAGAGTATTATAACAGAGTTCCGAGAGCTTGAACGCGGTAATCAAACCATGTCCGCCGCATTCGTTTTGCGCGCAGCTCCTCTGGCATGATTGGGCTTCAAACCAAGTGGAAAGCGCATCCCCCATACCGCTGACCAGAAAGCGAACAGGTGCCATGCATATGACGCTTGAGTCAACCATAACCAGATTCGGATTGCGTCCATGATATTCAATCCGTTTGAAACAGCCACCCGGAGAATAGATAATTGAGATTGCGCTGCATGGCGCATCGGTCGAGGCGATAGTCGGAATAATCGCTACAGGGACTTTCAGAGCGGAGCCGACACATTTCGCGGCATCCAGACATTTGCCGCCGCCTATTCCGGTAACAAAATCACATTTTGAACTTTTAGCTTTCCCTATGAGTCTTTTTATTTCTTCATCACTGCATTCGCCGTTGAAATTTTCCACTTTCGCGTCAAGTTTGCCTTGCCATTCTCTGAGGACTTGTGGAATAATCATCTTTGCGGCTGTGCCTCCCGCAACTATGAAAGTTTTTCTGCCCATTTTCCGAGTTTCTTCCGGCAGCCTTGAGAGAATATTCTGCCCTTGAACATAACGGCCAGGAAAATTGGATGTGTACAACATAAGCGCATACCTTTCAATAAACAGTTTAATAAAATATAACACCCATCCTATCCTATCGCCAGCTGGATTATGGAAGCTATTAACATCCAATAACTATTTTGCACTTAGCAATTTTTGATCATTTATGCTTGGAGGCCTTAACACAAAATTGGCGATAGAGATGTTCCAGATCGCAAAACTTCAAATCAGAAACAGAGAGCTTTTGGAAAAGTTCTTCCTTTGTCGGGAAATACAGTACCTCTCCGCTCTCATATTGAAGCATTCCCCACTTGTTTTTGGGAACATCTTCTTTTTCTGAAATGTGAAAAGCGACGAAAGTTTCCAGCGGAGACAAAGAGTCGACCCGAGAAACAATACAATTCGAGTGGTTATTGGGATTCCGAATATCCGTACCGTCAAATTTTTCGATACGCCCATATTCAAATCCGTCTGCCATTATGACATGATAAGGATATTTCAACGGGAAACGATACCAGTCACAAAATCCGGGATAATTATCAAAATTGATACTCGGCGGACAAACAGGAGATACTTCGTCAACAAGAAGCACTACTTTGATAAATTCTTTTATTCCGCGGCATACCTTCTTCGCCTTCGTCCTGATCCCGCAGCCATAACTCATGCAGACAATGCAGAGAGCTGCCGTTACCGCAATATATTTCGTTCGTCTCATCTTACCCTCAATTTCAAAATATTGTTCCCAATCACCATCGAAACTCGGCAGTTTATGCAGAAGTCTTCATAGTAAAAACCATCACTAAGTTGTTCAGAGGTTCTCGCTTTTGAGCTTACAATTAGAAAAATTTTGAGTACATTTTCTGAATTCAGCATAAGGCCATTTATTTTTAATAATTTCCTTAATTGCCTCTTTACTCGCGTCAGGGCATTTGCAGCCAAATGTAATCCCCTCTATATCCAGCATATCTTCTGGAAAATCTATCAGTTTTCCAAGCAGACATGTTTGATCAGCCAATTCTTTTTTTGACGGATGATATACAATTCTGTATTCTTTTTCATATTCCCAAACTTCGAATTTGGTCTTTAGAGTTTTGATAACAGCCTCTTTTATTAACTTTTCCTCATCTTTATCATTTTCAGAGTTTAAAGCATGGTCCGCCGGGGAATAGACAGGAGATTTTTTAGCGTATTCGACGGCTTTCATTTCCAGCATAACTGAGTCATTTTGAGAAGATTTATCAACAATCGTATGGTGTTTAACAACCTGAAGCACTTTGTATTTAACACAAAAACCTTTATGAGCATTCGCATAATGTGACCACATTAGGATATCACGATCTTCATCTTCTGAATTAGAAAAACATGTAATAAAGAATTTATTAAAAACTGTTTTAAGTTCACGTTCCGCGTCTTCGTTGAATTCCGGAATTTTTTCCTTTGGCCAATGCATGGATTTTTTAAGATTTACTTTTTCCCAATCTTCAAGAGTAATAGGTTTATAAGTAGGCTGTGAATCAAATGGGTCATTGAATGTTGATGGATGGCTGAGCCACATTTTATTATTGATTAAATTTTCCAATGTATTTAGAGATGCTTTACGATATTGATATAAATATCTTCCAGATATGTCATTGGCTTTCATTTAATCCTCAGTGTTCATTTTATCATTGAGTAATATCGCAAGTAAGGACTATTTTTCAAGGTCGGAACTAATTTAAAGATATGCGTTGAATTTGCGGGTGAGTTCTTCTATTTCGAAGGCGAAGTATGCGTTAAAAATGTTTTACTGCAAAAGCTCTGCCGGAATGAGTTTTAAGATATTTTTCGAAGGCGTAAGCTTTTTCTTTGGAGTCGAAAGAGACAGCTGTTTGTATTTTCCAAGGACGATGCTTTGATGTATGAGGAACTTCACCGCTGTTATGCTTTAGTAGACGCTTCTGTAAATCCTGTGTGCAGCCTGTATAATGATGAGATTCTGTGGCAGTATCAACAAGAATGTAAACGTAATGAAAGTTGGGCATATAGAAACTCTTGAATGTTTTGAAAAAAATAACATCAAAAGTTAAAAAGGCAAACAGAACGAAATTCAAAAGAAATTCTGGTAAGCCTGGCTTCGTTTTCAACTACGCCGTGGCAGTCTTCCGCTTCGCGTACGCCGTGCTTGCCTTAAGGCTCGCCCGGGCGTAGTTCGCCAGAGGCGAACGAAGACAGATGTGTAAGCCCGGCTTCGTTTTCAACTACGCCGGGGCAGTCTTCCGCTTCGCGTACGCC
>Ga0154588_1132_pt1 | contig 22115 bp, 18 predicted proteins | sample RifGroF2_FD_116017 | JGI IMG/M metagenome (GOLD analysis project Ga0154588, IMG submission 116017) | Lentisphaerae bacterium GWF2_44_16
CATCAGCATAGCGGTGCAGGTCAGGCTGCTGCGCTTCCTTCAGGAAAAAACTTTCGAGCGCGTAGGCGGGCATGAGCCTATCAAGGTTGATGTAAGGGTACTCTCAGCCACCAGCAGAAATCTCGAGGAAGAGATAATCAGGGAAAAATTCAGAGAAGATTTATATTACCGTCTCAATGTTTTCCCCATACACATGCCGCCCCTAAGAGAAAGACGTTCAGATATAATGCTGCTTACCGATTTTTTCCTCGAAAAATACAACAAAACATACAATAAAAATATAAAAAGAATTTCAACTCCCGCGATAAATATGATGACTGCCTATCACTGGCCCGGAAACGTCAGAGAACTTGAAAACTGCATCGAAAGAGCAGTGCTTACAGCAGCCGATGAAGTAGTTCACGCCTACGACCTGCCGCCATCCCTGCAAACGCCGCAGGAAACAAATACCGCCATCCTGCCGGAAGAAGGTGCCAACCTCATCACCATGGTAGCCTCCTACGAACGCGAGCTTATAGTTGAAGCGCTGAAAGTGAACAGAGGCAGCGTCGCCGCCGCCGCCAGAGCGCTGGGAAGCACTCAGAGAATACTTCACTACAAAATAGAAAAACTCGGCATAAATCCCCAAAATTATAAACAGTAATTCACGCCGCTCATCTTTTCAGACATTTCCTGAATCCGCCGGGACTTTTTTCCAGTCAGTTTTCTGAAACCCCTTGAGAAATAATAGCTGCAGCCGGGTATATAAACGATACAGGCACCGCAAAAAGATTTCATCCCGCACATGCGACGAGCGGCACCGCAAAAAGGGAATCCGTTCCTCTGGCATAAGGATCTATGGATAAATCGTGGTGTATTCCTTTTATGTGATACTGGTAAGCCAGTCCAGCCACCATCGCGGCGTTATCGGTGCAGTATTTCTTTTCGGCAAGATAAAGATTTATCTTTTTAGGGGTATTGCTTTTAAATCTTTCCCTGAGAGCGGTATTGCAGGCGACTCCGCCGGAAACCACTATTGAGGAAACGTTGAAATATTCAGCGGCATCCAGAGTTTTCCTGCACAGGACATCGACTATCGCTTCCTGATATGACGCTACTGTATCAAAAAGGGTCTTGTCGTCAATGTTTTCATTTCCTCCGAGATTCCGGCAATGATAAAGCAGGGCCGTTTTAACTCCGCTGAAGCTGAAATTAAATCTATTTTCATTGGAGAGCGCGCGCCCGGCGCCACCAGTGAGCGAACGGGGAAAAGAATACTTCGACGGGTTTCCGTTTTTAGCCGCTTTTTCTATTACGGGCCCTCCGGGATAACCCAGGTTGAGAAGTTTTGCCGCTTTGTCAAAGGCTTCTCCGGCGGCGTCATCAAGAGTAAAGCCAACTGTCTCAGCCCTGCCGTCTTTTGAAATGAGAACAAGAGACGTATGCCCCCCTGATACGACAAGCGCCAGAAGCGGAAAAATCCCCGGTTTTTTCAATTCAGTGATGGCGCCATCCAGAAAAGTCCCGTAAATATGGGCTATAAAATGATCTATCCCTATCAAGGGAAGATTATTTCCGGCGGCAAGTCCCTTCGCGAAGTTTACTCCTATCAGGAGAGCGGGCATCAGGCCGGGGCCGGCGGTAACTGCCACCGCGTCCATATCGGCGATTTTTTTTCCTGCCGTTTCGAGGGCATTCGAGACTACAGGGGTAATTGCCTCCAGATGTTCCCTTGCCGCCAGTTCAGGGACGACGCCCCCGTAAACGGCATGTTTCGCGATCTGTGAGGCCACTGTGTTGCTGAGCACCCTGTATCCGTCCTCAACGACGGAAGCGGAGGTTTCGTCACAGCTCGTTTCTATTCCAAGTATCAAAGACATATTTTCAGGCTCTTCTTTTTTTTCGTAAGTTATATATCATTTTAAGAAATTGAAACATCACTCTGCAATTTAATTTGCTTTTTCCGTGTATTCTCTTCCTGAATATTATGCCGGTTTCCCTAACCGAATATTTTTGGCCCGTACTGTTCCGGAGATGAAAAAGCAATTCAAGCATTATCTTGAAGCCTGTCGGGTCGAGGGACTTTTTAACATTTTCATAGGCGCTTTTTCGGATTACAAAGAAGCCGGACATGGGATCAAGCACATCAACAGAGAGAGAAAATTTTGTAAGCATTGACGCGCCTCTGCTTATAATATTCCTGAAAGGGCCCCATTTTTCAGAAAAACCGCCTCCTTCAACGTATCTTGAGCCTATTACAAAATCGTTTGCCGCCGCGTCTTCAAAAAGTTTAAACAGGCATTTTTCGTCATGCTGAAGGTCTCCGTCCATACAGCAGAGAAATTCGCCGTGAGCGTTTTCAAAACCCGTTACGATACTTGGGCTCAGGCCGGGTACGCCGCTGTTTTTCAGACAACGTATATTGTCTTTTCCGCGAGCATATTCCGTGACGGCCTCATACGTTCCGTCAGGGGAATTTTCGTCAACTACCGTTATTTCATAATCACGAAGCCCGAGCGCTTCTATTCTGCCAAGGAGAATCAGTATATTTTCGCGTTCATTGAGTGTTGGTATGACAATGGAGTATTTTATTTTTTCCATAATATTAAAGCACCGGTATGAGGAGAGAACAGAGGTTTTCGATAAGTTGCAAGTTCAGTTTTTTATTATACACTCTGTTGAGGGAGACTTCTTCCGATTCCGAAAGCTCTTCTTCAAATTGAGCATGAAGATCTCCGAGGAATTCTCCGGTGGAAACCACAAAATCCAGTTCGTAGTTGAGTCTGAAACTCCTGACATCGCAGTTGCTGGAGCCCATAAAGCCCCATTCCCCGTCAACAATCATGGCCTTGGCATGGGAAAATGAGCCTTTCTTCTCGAATATTCTGACACCGCCTGACAGAAGTGTCTGATAGAGGCTCTGGGTGGCGTACTGCACATACCAGTGATTGTTTTTTTTCGGCACTATCAGGCGGACTTCAACATCACGCGCCGCCGTCATACAGAGAGCTTTTATGAAGGAAATGTCCGGCACAAAGTAAGGCGTCATTATCCATACGTATTTTTTAGCTGTGGAGGCCGCGGTGAAAAATACTTTTTCAGAGGCCTCGTAATTATGCCCGGGCCCTGAATCAATTACTCTTACAACGGCTTCGCCTTTTTCCTCGGGCATTGGGAAGTGTTCTTCAATAAAGACGCTGGAGGGCCGTATGTTCGCCGCATAACACCAGTCGCGAAGAAATGAAAGCTGGAGATAGCCGACGCATGGCCCTTCGACTTTGCAGTGCAGGTCATGAATGTACTTATCCTTCAGCGCGACGGAAGGGGTCACGTTTTCACTGCTGATATTTATGCCTCCGATGAAAGCTGTTTCACCATCAACTACAAGGAGCTTCCTGTGGTTCCTCAGCTGTATTCTCCAAGGAGTAAATAGATTTACTCTGGCAAAGGGAAGTATCCTGAGATTTGGTATTCTTTTCGAATATTTCCTGAAGAAGTGAGTAAAGATTGCCTGTCCGCTTCCAAATCTGTCATAGAGCACTTTTACATTTACTCCCTGTTCCGCCTTTCTCTCCAGGATATCAAAAATCTCTGTTCCTATTTGGTCGTTCATTATTATAAAGGACTGCAAATGTATGTTTTTTCTGGCTTTTTCCATGGTTTCTATCATTCTGGGGTATGCCATGTTCCCGTCTTTCAGCAATTCCAGGTTATTTCCTCTGAGGGGAAGTGTTTCGGGGAGAAGCCTGTCTATGGTCCTGTTGTAGCATACAGTGCCCCAGTTTGTTTTATCGCCCCTCGTAATGAATTTGTGCTGCTCCTCAAAATAATGTGCCAGTTTATTGCGGAATGGTTCATTTTTATGGGCGTTCATCTGTTCGTTTGCCAACTTTATGCTTATGCCCAGAGTATTGACCCTGTTTATCCCGAATATGAGGTACATGACTACGCCGAATACCGGAAAAAACAAAACGACGAGCAGCCAGAGAATCGCGCTTGCCGACTCCTCGTGTTTAGTAAGAAGGATATGAATAATTACAACAAACTGAATAATAATTTCAGCCGCCGTAAACACTATCAGCGAAATATCATCAAAATATTCCATGAAGACCAATCTGAATTGTTATCTATAAAATGGTAATTTTTTTGCTAATTATCAAACAAACTTCAGTAAAAAGTTTTGAAATCTTGCTTATTTACAATAGTTTTATGTTTGTTTCAAGGACTGGACGCATAATTTATGAATGAACACGGACTTATAAAAAAGATAATTCCTCTGCTTAAACAGGGAAAAAATGTTTTAACCGGGCCCGGTGATGATTGCGCGGCAATCGATCTGGGGCTCGATGAACTGTTCCTTGTCTCCACTGATCAGCTTGTCTCCGGCAGACATTACGAAGCGTCGAGAGTTTCTCCATCTCAGATAGCTGTAAAGCTCCTTAAACGCAACATCAGCGACATAGCCGCGATGGGCGGCACTCCTTTCTGCGCCGTGCTGACATTGGCTTCCGCTTCAGAAAAGGAAGACTTCTATATGGAATTTTTCAAAGCCCTTTCAAAAGAGGCTGAAAAGTGGAATATCTCAATCTGCGGCGGCGACATATCTTCAAGCCCGCATGACGTGTTTACCATGACCATTATGGGAAAGGTCGGAAAAAACAAAATATGTCTGCGCTCAGGCGCTTCCGCCGGGGACTGCCTCTATTGCACCGGACTGATAGGAAATTCATACGGTTCGGAACATCATCTGAATTTCACTCCGCGTCTCCATGAAGCCCGCTTCCTCGCCGGAAAATATACAAGAACAATGATAGACATAAGCGACGGGCTCCTGGCGGATGCTCTCCATCTCGCGGAAAGCTCGGAAAAAAGCATTACCCTTGACCTTAATAAAATATCTCTGCGCTCAGGCGCGACAATGCCGGACGCCGTTTCGGACGGGGAAGACTATGAACTCCTCTTCGCGGTCTCTCCCGCAAAAGCGGATGAACTTGAGAAAAAATGGCCTTTCAAGGATGTGGAACTTACCCGCATAGGTGTTTTTACCGAATCGGGAAAAGGCGGGATTTTCGACGCGGAAGGAAATAATCTGACGGAAAACAGAAAAACAGGATTTGATCACTTCGATGATAAAGGAAATTAAAACGGGTTCGGAACAGGAAACCGGAATATTCGCTGAAAATTTTGCCAAAGCCATTCAGTGCGGAACAGTGATAGCGCTTCATGGGGACCTTGGTGCCGGCAAGACAGTTTTCGCAAGGGGTTTTGCAAAGGGGCTGGGCATTACTGAAAATGTAATCAGCCCGACATACACTATTATACAGGAATACAGAATTAAAGACAGAAAGTGGTTTTATCATCTGGACCTTTACCGGATAAAGGATTCAAATTCGGCGCTGGCTTTCGGCGCTGACGAATATATTCAAAGCCCCTCGGCAGTTTCCCTTATAGAGTGGGCTGAAAGAGTACCCGAACTGCTTCCGCCTGACACCATACACATTGAAATCACCCACGTCTCACAAAACGAACGCGGTATAAAAATACAGAATTAGTATTTGAAGTCACTTGTCTTTTTCCCACGCCTGTAATCCGCGGGGGAAACGCCTGTTATTTCCTTAAAGCGCCTGCTCAGGTGGAACGGATCACGGTAGCCCAGTTTTTTCGAGGCTGACGCCAGGGTTTCCTGAGAATCGTGCAGTATTTCCGCCGCCATTCTTATTTTGAAGGCGTCTATATATTTTTTGGGAGTCAGTCCGGTGTATTCCGTAAATTTGCGGATAAACTGGTTCAAACTGAGATTGGTAATTTCAGCCATTTCGCTTACAGTCCACCATTTTTCAGGATGCCTGACAAGTTCATGCAGGAGTTTTCCTATCCTGTCGTCTTCTGGATTCATAGTTCCGCAATGGTTTTCAAAATACAGTTTCACTATCAGCTCCTGCAGCGCGATATTGGCTTTTATCTGGGAATTGCGGTCTGGAATTGAGGCCATTTCTATTATGGGAAACAATACACGCAGAGCACCGGCATTTATAATTCCCGGCCTGATTATTCCGCTTTTGAAAAGCTGGTCCGCAACAGGGCCGTTGAAACAGATAAAATCCTCCACATACGAGTCAAAGCCGTTATAATCATGCACCATTCCAGGTTTCATCATTACGGCCTGTCCCGCATCAAAAGTCTTTGTCCCCTCTTCCGGTGTCCAGAACCATCCCCGGCCCTTGAGCAGATGGCTTATATTGTAAAACTCAAAATAGCGCGCTTTGGGTTTGCTGTGCGCGCGAGAAGACGTTCCGCTCTTGCCGAAGCATATCCACAGGCCGTAATCCTCATGGATTTTCTGACGGCCTTTTACAAAGCTATATACCCTCAATCCCTCCGAGCGCTTAATATCGACTTTGAGTAAATCAGACATGCTTTATGGTGAAAATATCCATGTTAATGTTTTACTGTCTAATGTATAATTATAGCATGTAAACTCAAATTCAACAAAGAGCACAAAGGAGAATAATGATGAAAAAATACAAAGTGGCATTCATAGGCACCGGTTCGAGAAGCGCGACTTACGCGAAGGCTTACGCAGAACATCAGGACGAAATCGATGTGGTCGCCCTCTGCGATGCCAGCGCCGAAAACATACGGGTAATGGCGAAACGCACCGCATTGCCGAAAATCTTTGCCGAATACAGTGATTACCGGCAGGTGCTGGATAAACACCCCGATCTTGACGGCGTGGTAGTCAGTACTCCGAATTATCTTCACAGGGAAACGGCAATGCCATTTATTGAACGCGGAATTCCTGTTGCCCTGGAAAAACCGATGACAACAACAATGGCCGACGGAGAAGCTATCCTTGAAGCCGCGAAACGTTACAATTCACGGTTGCTGATAGGCTTTGTTCTGCGCTCAACGCCGTTTTACAGCAAAGTTTATGAACTGCTCAGCGGCGGCGCGGTCGGCAGGATTGTGGCGATAGAAGCCGATGAACTGGCGGGTTATGGCGAAACCTCTACAATCAACCGCCGCCTATGGAGGCGTTACTCGAAGTTCAGCGGCGGCGCTCTGATGGAAAAATCCAGTCACGACCTTGACCTGATGAGCTGGTTCATCGGCAGCCGTCCGATATCAGTGAATTCCTTCGGCGGCTCGCTTGTATTCAACCCAAATCCTCTGCTGCCTGAAAAATGCGCCGGCTGTCCAATGAAGGATTGCGTTTACGGCAAACTTCCTCCGGACAACACGGACTGCATATATAACGCCCAGAAAGATGTCGTTGACAACCAGTGCGTCAACATCAGTTACGCTAACGGCACGATTGTGTCGTTTATAATGTGCTTCAACACCACCGGCGAAAAGGCCGGGCGCAATCTGCATGTCATCGGACAGAAAGGCCGTCTCTGGGGAAATCATGGAGATGGTGAAATATTCGTTTTTGATAATTTGAAAAAAGAAACCGTCAGTTATAAGACGAAAGTTGACGGGTCAGGACATGGCGGCGGTGACAGCAATCATGCCCTGGAACTGCTGAAGATGATGAAAAACCCCGAATATCGGCCCGCTCAGGATGCTTATGCCGGATACCTTTCGGGAGCGCTATGCATAGCTTCGGATATTTCCAGAGTAGAAGGACGGCGGCTTAACCTGCGCTACGGAGCGAATGATTACATAAGTTTCGAGTAAAAACTAACGGATTTGACGAAGCAAATCCCTCCCCGGAAGTTGATATATCAACGATATTTCGTGGAGGGTTGCGCTTCGTCGCAACCAGAATAAATCAGATTACAGTTTTCCCAGTTTATCCATGTGGATTTCCAGCATTTTTGAAGCGAGGAAGTCCACATTTTTCTTGAAGTCATAAACTTCTTCGATTCTTTTGCGCATCACGAGAGCGGCTTTTTCCCTTTTTTCAGAAGATGTGACAAGCTCTTTGACAAGGGCGTAATATTTTTCAGGAGAATACTCTTTAATGGCGAATTCGCCGACCTGTTCGGCGGCTATGTTTTCGACGTGCAGATCTCCGCATTTCATGGCCACAACGGGGAGATACGCGGACATTGCTTCCAATACGACCCTGCCGCCGCCCACAGGAAATTCATTGAGATAAATGTCCGCATTAGCGAAATAGGCCAGCATAAGTATTTCGTCTTTTATGGAGCCTTTGAATTCGATACGGTCAAGCACGGCGGAATTGAATTTCAGCTTGACTGTATTGGTGTCGCAGGAGCCTATGAGTTGATAACGGGTATTTGGAAATTCCATCATGAGACGGCTGACAAGCTCACAGAATTCGGGACTGAGCCTTCTCTCCAGATAGTTGCTGGCTGTAATGAAATAAACCATGTCATCCTTTTTTTCAGGGCGCCTGGGCAATGACGGCACTTTCAGGATGTAATTGTAATCAATGACCTTTCCGCCTTTTTCGATCCATAGCGAAAGCTGTTTGTCCCTGGTACTTTCAAGCCAATGGAGAATTGCGTCAATGCCATCGGAATACAGAGGGAAACCCCTGTGAAAATCAAAAAATGAAAGAACCGCGCCGGATACTGCTAGACAGGCTTCAGGAAAACTGAAAAGAGACGCGTTGGATATGACGATATCTATTTTCTCCTCAAGGCAGATTTCAATCAGTTTCAGCGCTAAGTCCGCAATGTTATTCTGTTCAGGTATGCTGATTACCCTTATTCCGTTTTTTTCCAGTTCAATGCCCATATTCGTATTCGACTGTCCCGGTACGGAAGAGCTGTGCAGCCTTCTGATGGTATTGAACTGATTTGTGGAGATGACTACGGGTTCAAAAAGCTTTCTATCAAGATACAGCGCCAGATCCGAAATGTCCTTGGAAGGGCCTATGTAGTCTGAAAAAATTGAAGTTACACAGGCTGTTCTGAATGGAGGATTTTTTCCGAGCGTTATTTGCGGCAGTTTTATTTTTGAAGTGATTATCCTGGAAGCCCTGTTGTATATGCTCCATATTTTATCGAGGATTTCGCGGTTGTTGAAAAAGCTGTATCCTGTTGATACGTCAGCCGCGAAAAGGCGCGGAATTGTTTCTCCTGTCACATGCGCGAAGTAATCGTCGTCAGTTTCGTGAGAGTAAAGATCATTGATAATTTTTCCGGCCTTTTCGTTAAAGCCCTCAAGCGGCTTAAAACCGTCGGCGGCAGTATCCTGAAGTATTCTCCTGCCTTCCCTGTAAGCATTTTGAAGCTGCTGATTCATAATTTTTACAACGCAAAGGCGCGAAAGCGCAAAGAAAAACAAAATTAAAAATTTCCTTTTTCCCTTAGCGTTTTTGCGTCTTTGCGTTCATTTCTTTTTTTCTTTTACAGTAGTGCTGTATTTTTTGATTTTCTCTTTGATGGCGGGGAGATTGATGTCTTCGTTGTAAATGGAAGCGGCAAGTTTCCAGTATTTCAACGCTTTTTCCCTCTCTCCCATGGCAAGGTAGATATCTCCGGTGTGTTCGGCAATAACGGCATCCGGTATTTCCCCTTCGAGAGCAAGGGCTTTTTCTATATACGCGAGAGCTTCCTTAAAATTGCCTTTTTTGTAGTTTACCCAGGACATACTGTCAAGATATGCGGGATTACCCTTATCCGTCTCAAGAGCGGCGGCGATGGATTTTTCCGCTTCGTCAAGATGAACATTGTGCTCCGACCACATATAACCGAGAAAATTTAAAGCTTCCGGATCTTCGGGATGCTTGGAAAGTATGGTGCGCAGACATCTTTCGGCGGATTCAAGTTTTCCGGCCTTATCATATAAGTAGGCAAAAGTAAGGTAGAAATCCTTAGTGAGAAATTCTTCCCTTTTCTGTTTGAGGGCGTTTATTTCGGCTTTTTCAAGGGCGGCGGCGGCATCATTGTATTCACCGAGTTTCCTGTATATCATGGAAATGAAAAAATCAGCTTCAGGCAGATTATTTATTTTGTTCAGCTTGCTTATGGCTTTGCGATACATTCCCATTTCAAAATAAGAAATGCCGAGCTGGTAAAGAGCGCTTTCACTTTCGGGGAAATTGATAAGATACCATTCGAAAGCGTCGGCAGCCTCCTTGTAGTGTCCGCTTCTGAATGCGGCACGCCCGAATTCCCCATATATATGAGGCTGGAGTTTGTTTGTTTTTATTATCATGGACCATAAACGGTAGGAATTGGAAAATTCCTCAAGACTGCAATACAGCGCGGCAAGAAGTATCTTGGATTTAAGGTCGTCAGGATTGTGGAGTATGTTCTGTAAAAGCAGGTTTTTGGCTTTCAGTTCCTGTTTATTTCTGATATAAAAGTCTATAAGGAAATTGAGTTCATTAGGGGAAAAATGTTTTTTCTCGCTCAAGCATTCAGCAACCTTGAGATATTTCTCCATTTTTCCTTTGTATTTTTCTTTGGGGCTGTCGAACCATAAAAAACTTTCATCGCTGCTTTTATCAACGGCTGTATAATAAAAGGCAAGTGCCGCTTCAATTATTTTTATGTTGTTTTTGAATTGCCGTTCATCAAATATATCCTCAAAAAGTTCGTCCCCTTTATCGAAATTGCCTTCTTTTCTGTAAAGCTGTTCAAGAATGATGGCTATATTGATTATCTCTTCCTTTTTTTTCGGGTCACTCAAATCAACTGTTTTAAAAGTGCCCTCAAGAATTTTGACCGCTTTTTTGAAATTGTTCGCTTTTATAAGCAGGGAAGCGGCGACTATATTAAGTTTCAAGGCAGAAGGATTTTTTTCAGCTATGTCTGATAATTTTTCAGCATATTTTTTGAATTTCGGAGTATTTTCCCAGTCAAGCACAAAAAAACTGAGGGGTATTTCGGCGGAAGGATCGTCTTCAACTACCTTTATGAGTTTTTCATAAACTTCTTCAGAAAGTTTTTGGTCCGCCTTGGCTGAAAGAAGCGCATTTGCGAAAAAGGAAAGCGCCTCAGCTTTCTTGAGAGCTTCAGGTGAAAGGTCAACTTTTTTTTCCTCTATCCTGTTTTCCTGCTGGAAATCAGTGAGTATGTCAGACGCAAAAAGAGAAAAGACACTCATGATAAAGAATAAAGCTATTGCATAATATTTTATCATTCAGTTCCTGACTTTCCGAATAACAGCGCGAAGAAAGAAAACCCTCCCGTTTTTCAAAAAACGGGAGGGTTCTATAATGTCGAATTATTTACTTGTTCTTATGCCGCATTGCCTTAAGCTGCTTTTTGCGCTTATGCTTGGCAATTTTTTTGCGGCGTTTCTTCTTTAAATTTCCCATTGTTTCACCTTAATTATATTTAAGTACGACCTCAACAGTCGGATAATCTAATTCAGCGGCGCATAAAATCAACGTGAAAAAATAAAAAAAGCGGTTCATTTTGAACCGCTTTTTACGGATGGAAGATTATAATGATATCAATTAAGCAGGGATAATATATAACTTCCCTGGTCCTGTATGGCGGAAACGGCTTCTTCCATTGCCGCGAAATGCTGCCACAAATCGCTTTCGTAATCCAGAAGCCTCAGGTTAAGGGCACTTATTTCATTGTTTTTGCTATTGATATCGGTATCGAGCTCGTTTTTTCTAAGGGTAATACCTCCATTAATGGGGTCTGTCTGGGAATAGAGAAAATTGTCGAGCCGGCGGAGAACACCCTGTCCCTCTCCGCTGGTGGTATTCCCCCAGCCTCTGAAAAGAGTTTCGACATCATCGAAGTTGCTTGCCAGAGCGTCATCAAGTTTTGTCTCATCTACTATTGAAAGTTCATTAGCGTCACTGGAGAACCAGATGCCTACTTTATAAAGGGAGTTGTAGGCCTGATTCATGTAATTGGGGTTTTTATCAATGGATGTAAGGATTGAGCGTGAATTTGTCTGTATCATACCAAGGAGATAATCGCCCTGAAGTGTTCCGAGGGAAGATATTCCGCCGGACGAAGAAAGGTTCACGTCCCCTTTTTCCTTTAAAAGGGCCATAGTTTCATTGTACTGTTCGATAAAATCGGAAATAAGCGATTTTATTGTGGAAGTATCTCTTCCCACAGTCAGGGTTGAATCGCCGGTGGCGGTAAAATTAAGAGTAACGCCCTCAATTAAATCCGAGGAAGTGTTGGTTGAACTTGAAAAAGGAGTACCGCCAATGGTGCCGGTCAAATTCTGGGAGGCTGTTTCATTTACAAGCGCGCCCGAAGAGTTAATGAGGCCGATGCCTCCGCCCGCGCTTTCACCAAGAATATCCAAGGTCCCGCCCGCATAGGAGATTGCCATATCATGTCCCGTACCTGTAGTGGTATTTTCCAGAACAAGGCGATTGCCTAATATACTGGCCTTGACACCGCTTGTCATATTGGAAGTTTGACCGTTAATGGCGTCCTTGATATCAGTGAGGCTTGAGTTTGCCGCGATGTTTATGGTAGCGCCGTTGATGGTATAACTTGCAGTATTTGAGCCCATTATATCGGCTGTCTTTCCTGCCGTTACTTCATTGCTGTAACCGGATTGCGCTTTTGCCAGAGTGCTTACGCTGATGGAGTAAGTGCCGGTTTCAGGAGACGCGGATGAGGAAATAGTGGCATTGAGCTTGGATGTATCTGAGGATGTGGCAGCTATCTGACTCCATGTTGAATAGGAGGAGAGCTGTTCTGTCATAGAGCGGAGGTCTGAGAGAGAGTCATCCAGTTCTGTCCATTGGCCCAGCTTATATTCATCATCTTCAACAATGGATGTGAGCGATGTTACAGGCCGGCTTTGAGCTTCAATAAGAGCACTTATTATTGCTTCCGTATCTAAACCGGATGCTATACCGCCAACTCTCGTAACCATAAACCCCCTCCAGAGAACTTATTCTTACGTAATTATATCACAATTCAGTCGTTAAGTCAAAGGACGAGACGCCTTTTCAGGCGTCCCGTTCAATTCGTCAGGCGATCCCGTAATTAACCAAGAAGGGTAAGTACGTTCTGACCCAATGAGTTAGCCTGAGCCAACATGGCATTGGAAGCCTGAGTAAGGACCTGATATGTCGAGAGATTTGTGGTCTCACGGGCCATATCGATATCACGGATCTTGCTTTCGGCAGACTGCAGGTTGTCTTCATAAGTTAACAAGCCTGAACGCGTATTTTCAATACGTTTCTGCTGAGCGCCCATGGAAGCACGAGCATTAGCGACAAAGTCGATGGCAGAGTCTATCTTACCTATCGAGTCAGCGGAACTTACGCTCATTTTGGATACATCGATAATACTGCCCCATGTTACTGTAGTATGCGAAGAACCCAGAACCGTTGTTCCAGTACCATAAGAATAGGTATGGACTGTACCGACTGTTGCGGTATTCGTAACTTCCAAGTTTTTCAGGGTTATTTCAATCTTCTGGTCAACGTCGGCACCTACCTGAACGCTTACATTACCAGTTTGTACAGCGTCACCAGTTACAACAGCAACACCGTTACCACCGCGGAACAGATACAAACCGTTGAATTTGGCGGCTGATGTGTATTTGGATGTAATACGGGTGATTTCTTCCTGAAGGGATTTGAATTCTGTCTGTACGTTGGCTTTATCCGCGGCAGAGGTTATACCTTCAGCTTCGATAGCAAGAGCTTTCATTCTTGATACCTGATCGTTGACTTTCTGGAGCCAGCTGTCGGCTGTCTGAACGAGAGAAACCGCGGTTTCAGTATTCTGACGGGCCATCGCTGTACCTTTGATCTGAGCGCGCATACGTTCAGATATACCGATACCTGCCGGGTCATCTACGTTTCTTATCTGACCTGTTGACAGTTTGGACATTGAATTCTGGAGGTTTGTTACGTTCTGGGTGTAGCTCGTCCATACGTTGAAAGCAGTAGTATTATTATTAATTCTCATTGTAAACTCCTTGTTTATACAACCGACGTCCTTGTCAGTGTCCCGTTCTTAATTTATGGCTGTTTGAAAATAGCGGGAAATCTCCAACAGCTTTTTATTTCGGTGATTAAAAACATTGAACTGGGAAAAACCTTTTAAAATATTCTCCTTTCTCTAATGACTTGTTTTAGTTTGGCTCTACTTTATTTTACCGTCACAGTCAGTTTATCGGAGCGCGGGAAAAAAGATTTAGGGCATTTCTTAAAAAAAATCACTTTTTTTTGAAAATTCCCCACAAATAAAAGCAAGCCTTGACTCCATTTTATGAAATTTTATGAATTCAACATGGCCTTCCCCGGCTATTTTCAGCCTCATATTTTCATTATTGAGATAATAGTTTATCTTTTCTTTGAGTTCCTGGACATTTCTGAACGTTTCAAGGTGTATTAAAGGCTTGAAAACAGAAACCAGCTCCTCCGAATAATTGGAAAGGAGAAATCCTCCCGCCGCCAGAACGTGAAATATTCTCTGCGGAATACTGTCAATATTCTGTATCTGGGTAAGGTTTATATTGATTTTTGAGCTGTTATATAAGGAGCTGAGTTTATCATATCCGGCATTTGAAAAAAAACTGGCATTGCTGAAAGGCTTGAGTATTTTCTCCCAGTAACTGTCCCCGTAAACATGTACTTTATGTCCGCTGAGGCATATTTCATTAAGGCATATTTCCCGCTGAATAGATGAAAGTACCTGTCCGTAATGTTCACAAAAGGTTTCTTTGCGACCTTCCCTGAAAGGATCAACCCCGCATTCGGTAATACTTTTTTCAAGAAAATCAAGCATGAGGTTCTTATCAAAAATATCCTTATGCTTTTCTATGACCAGGTCCATCAGGGATTTTATAAGTCTGTATGATTTCTGATGTATTTCGTCCTGACTGGCGTCTACAGTTTTCTGAAAAAGAGTTTCCGATTTCATTACTGTTTCGTTGTAGGAATTCATGACAAGCAGTATATCACAGTCAAAATCATTGCTCTCTCTGCCTGGAATTATAAAAGAGTCTGATGCCGAAAATGGCAGAAAATATGTATTTCCATGTTTTTTCGAACATTCCAGGTAATCAGTCCTGTTGAAAAGAAAAAGAAAATCCTTGTTTCTGAGAGTTATACCCGATAAAACAGTCCTTACCCCCGAATCAAAACTCCACACTATATACGGCAAATCATATTTTATACATAAGTCATGGACGTTTCCGTGAAAATTAATGTCCATCACAAAATCCACGGTGTTTCCGTTTTTTATGGACAGAAGTCCATTTTCATCTGTAAAAAGAGAAACTTTCTTTCCCATCTTATTAAAAGTCTCAATTATTTCAGTGGTTATAAGGAATTTATTATATACAGCTATCACAAGATTTTATTCCTTCTCATGTTTCAGTCTCGGCATGGAATGCGCATGAAGAATGGCGTTTTTCATCTGTACATGGTCATAAGGATGCTCACATGTACATCTCAGAGGCCCCTGCATATCTTTTATCAAGTGCGGCATAAATGGTTTTATTTTTTTCCCGTCGCTCCTGACATTTTTTATTTTTTCTTTTAATGAAATTTCCAGCTCAAAGGGATTTCCGGATAGTGTAACAAGTTGAGGATTGCAGTAAAATGCCTTGTTCCCGTAAATTATAGACTCACAGCCTGCTCTTATCCCGTCAACAGCATAATTTGAATGCATGCATACAATAATATCGGTATTCTCAAGGGACTCTTTAATTTCTGAAAAATCAAGGCTGACATTAGGCATATTTAATTTTTTGATGTAGTCGATTTCTTCTGAAAATAATTCCATATAACTCAGCTTAGGCCTGAAAAGCAGTTTGCATGACCTGATATCTTCATTTGTGGAAAATATCTCAACAATTTTCTTTATGAAATCAATTCTTGAAGACATCAGCCTGTCAGTGTTCCAATAAGATATTTTATGCATTTTTATCCGAGGGTCCTTCAAACGCCTTTTTAACTGAATGTCAAGAGCGTCCTCTTCCGGAAAAATCAATTCTTCAACCGGTACTGTTATTACAGGTCTTTCATTCGGGGATTTCGGCGCTGTTTCATAAAGGTTTTTCCCACGATAGAATTCTTCAAAGTCACAGTCTGAAAGCAGCAGTGAAGGAAGCTCAAAAGGATATCTGCCGAAAAATTCCTGAATTAAAACGGAAACATTATATTGTCTGCATTTGGCAAGAGTTATTTCATCCGGACGGTGATAAGACCAGAGAGCGTCATATTTTTCATTTGTAAATACGTAATCCCAGAAAGAAGAAAACTCTTCCCTGACATTTTCAGGATTCAGTTTTTCCAGGACGTTATGCAGGATTACAGGGGTTATCTTAAAATCCTCCGAGCTTATTCCCGGTATCATTTGGGCAAAGAGGTAATGCCTGACTGATATATAAGCTATTATTTTCATTTTTTCATGGTTTCTGAATATTTTATAAGGAATGGAAAAAGCGCGTCGGCATCCCCCGCCGCCAGTACCGCGAGAAGTGTTTTTTCATTTATTGATGAAATAATTTTCCCTGCCGTCTCTTCCCAGCTCCCGTCAATGAATTCAGATTCAACTCCTATTTTTGCGGCCAGATCTTTTGATGTCAGCATGTTTTCGCCTTTCTCGACCCATGCCGCGAAAACAGGGACTATCACCGAGGAATCGGCTTTTGAGAGTTCTTCGGCAAATCCCTCGAAATATCTTTGAAGCCTGGCGTATCTATGCGGTTGAAATACAAGCTTGAGGTGATATTCCGGAAATCTCTCCCTTAAAGCCGAAATGGAAGCTCTTACTTCTGTCGGATGATGCGCGTAATCCTCCATTATCACCAGATTTTCGCCAGTATAACGAACTGTCATCCTCCTCTCAACACCGGGAAAAGAGAGCACGGCTTTTTCGGCTTTTTCTCTTTCAATACCAAGTTCCGCGGCGGCACTTACGGCTACAGCCGCGTTCCAGCGCTGAAAGCCCCCCAGCCCGGAAAGTTCTTCGGTACTCAAATGTTTAAAAAACTTCTTGTCGTCAATCTCTTCTTTGCTCAATGCTGTTTTATCAGGGTGTGTTTTAAAAAGCCTGTCAGGGATTTCACTCTGGACATAGATAAGTTTATGCCCCTGCCGCGCGAATTGGGCAAAGTTGTTATAAAGCGCTTCCGTGCCGCCGACACTCCAGCAATGGTCGTCTTCCACGTTTGTAACCACGGCTATATGGGTTTTTGTAGAGGCATGAGTACCATCGCTTTCGTCCACTTCGGTTACAAAGATATCCCCGTTGCCGGGATCTGATGAAAATTTCCAGCCCTTCACCTTGCCGCCAACCATATATCCGGGAGCTGCTCCGCTTTCTCTGAGTATATGCGCAAGCATTGCCGTAACAGAGGTTTTCCCATGCGAACCGCTTATCGCCACAGGTCTTTTGTAAGTCGCCGCTATTTCGGAAAGCATTTCACCTCTTCTGAGACATGTCCAATCCTGAGACCTGGCATAAGCGAGTTCGGGGTTATCCTCCTTCACAGCCGAGGAATATACAAGCAGGAGTTTCTTTGAATTCAGGGGCAGATTGTCCCTGCTCTGTCCTTTGAAAACTTTCAAACCGCAAGCGGCAAGATTTTCAGTATTGGCGTTCTTTTCCAAATCGGAACCGCTCACATTGAAGCCTTTTCTGTGCATGATATACATAAGCGGCGCCATCCCCGCCCCGGCGCAGCCTGTAAAGTGGATATTTCCGTCTTTATAAAAGTTTAAATCCATAATTTTTTATAATGATGCCTTGTTACCTGCCTTAAAATCATTAACATCTTTAAGAAGTGTCTCCGCGCGTGAAAACCAGCTGTGCTCCTTTTCGGCTTTTTCCTTCCCTTTACGCGCTGTTTCAATCAGTTTGCCGCAATCTGATAATATGCAATTAATCTTATCGGGAAGCTCTCCAAGTTCAAGCCATTTATAAAACATTATATCCTCCATGTCCGTAAATTTTTCGGAAAGATAGGGGTTTTGTTCAGTCAGCGAAATCGCTCCATTCAGCATAGAGGAATACACTCTTTCATGGGAACCGTCCGAAAGACAGCTGATATTGAGAACAATTTTTGACTGCTTCATGAGATTGAGAACTTCCTTGAAAGGCAGAGGACTGAAGGTCTGAATATTTTTAAAAGTCCCGTCTTTCCAGCCGTTTCCGTGAAGTCTCATCTTAAAGCCGCTCTTATCCAGGAGAGAAAGAATTTTTGTCCTCTTAAAAGCCCTTATGAAAATTTCAATTTTTGTTACTATGCTTTCATAAATTTTTTTCTGAAAATGTTTTTTCTCATTGAAATCTATTCCATATTTCAGCGATACTTCCGCAAGGGCGTCTTCTATGTCCATGCAATTTCGGCTCAATATCAGTTCAGAGGCTTCGAAAGCAAGTTTTCTGGGAATTTCTTCGAGGGCTTTTATTTCGCCATAGTACAAATCCGGATCAAGATACGTTCCCGCAAACAGTATGTCAATTGTCCTCTGAGAATCCGGGGCATCGGACAAACAACCCCCGTGCGGCAGAAAAAAGACTTTCTTTTCTTCCCCGAAATATTCCCGCATAAACTTCACATGCGAACGGTCCATGCATGTTACCATCATATTACTCAAACTAAATCTGGGAAGAAAATATGCGGGATGGTCCACCAGCAAGACAATGAAAGGAAAAGGCAAAAGCCCGTAGAGGCTTTTTTCGCCGCTTTTGAACTCAAACCCGATTCCGCCGAAGGAGACAATGAATTCAACGGATCTTGAAAATTCTCTCTGAATATTTTCCGCAAGATTTTCCCGGTCTTTGAGATCGATAAACGCGACATCTTTCCCAAGCCTTCGAAAACCTTCTCCGAGGTATTCGGCAAATACATTTACGGCGTCATACTGGTAGGAGCCTTTGTAAATTACTATCTGCGCCATTCTTCTCAACTGTTATTGTTTGCGGTATCTTCTCTCTGTCCGAACTGGGTATCATGAAGTTTCTTATAGTGTCCGCCTTTAATCATAAGTTCATCATGAGTGCCGGACTCTATGATTCTGCCTTTGTCAAGGACTATTATCATATTGGCATGTTTAATCGTGCTCAGCCGGTGGGCTATCGCGAAAACAGTCCTGTTTTCCATTACCCTGTTCAAGGCCTCCTGGACCAGGCGTTCCGTCACGGTGTCCAGCGCGCTTGTAGCTTCATCAAGTATGAGTATGGGCGGATTTTTCAATATCGCCCGGGCTATCGCTATCCTCTGCTTTTCGCCTCCGCTCAGCTTGAAGCCCTTTTCACCGACTACTGTTTCGTATTTTTCTTCGTGTCTCCCGTCAACTATAAACTGATGGGCGTTTGCCTGCATCGCGGCTTTGGTTATCTGTTCAATGGAGGCGCCTTCACATCCGTAGGCAATATTATTGGCTATAGTGTCATTGAACAGGATAGCGTCCTGCGTAACTATTCCTATGTGGTCCCTGAGGGACGATATTTTCATGTCCCTTACGTCAATCCCGTCAATTGTAACGCTGCCGGTGTCCACATCATAAAATCTGGCTATGAGGTTGGCTATCGTCGTTTTGCCGGAGCCTGTCTCGCCGACTACCGCCACAACATGCCCTTTAGCTATTTTCAATTCTATTCCGTCAAGTATTTTTTTGCCGTTTTCGTACGAAAAAACAACATTATTGAAAGATATCTCATTCCTGAATTCATCGAGGGTTATTGGATTTTCTTTTTCCTTTATTCCCGTATTGGCGTCAAGCAAATCAAAATATCTGTCAGCCGCCGCCATGCTCTTCTGGAGATACGCCGATATTTTGGCCATTTCCTTTATCGGCTTATAAGCCATGAAAGCGGGAACAAGCAACTGTGTCAGCTCTGACAGAGAAACTTTCTGGCTGTATGAGTATATCAGAAAAACGAGGGTCGCCGTAACCGCGACAATTTCCATCATCGGCGCCATCAGGAGCTCCATCTTAAGCGCGCTTACCACTGTGCGGAAATATCTCCTGTTCACTTCCTTGAAAACCCCGGTTTCCCTCTTTTCCATATGATAGGCTTTCACTATCAGTATTCCCGTAAATACTTCATGCATCCTTGTTACAACTTCGGCTATTTTTGAATAAGCCTTTTTATAAATCTTTCTGATTCTCCTGCCTAAGATGATTATGGGAAGCACACAAAGCGGAAGCCCGAAAAAGAGTATTATGGGAAGCGCGTAATTCTTGCTTTGAACACTTGCTATGATGATTGCCGCCACGCAGGCCAGGATTTCTATAGGGCATCTCGTGGCGTCAGCGATGGTATTGGCAATTGCCGATTCTATGGACGCGGTGTCATTTGTGCATCTGCTTATCAGCTGTCCCACATCCATTTTGCCATAAAATTTCAGGGACTGCCCCATCAACGAACTGAAAACCTCGTTCCTGAGGTCGGCAATGACCCTGGCGCCAACCCACCGTGTGTAATAATGGTTGACATAAGTGGCAATATTCTTAAGCGTCCATGCTATTACGAACGCAAATACATAAATCGAAAAGAACTGCCAGCTCATAAGCCCGTTGTCATCCTGAAAGGGAATTTTGACTTTCCAGAACGAAATGTTTTTACCTTCCACTGTTACCGGAAGATTGAGCTTTTCGGCGTATGTCCTGATTTTGTTGACTTCTTTAGCAAGTTTAGGGTCTTCATCTTTTTTAATAACCTGTGCCGTGGAAGCGGTATTTTCTATACCGCTCATGAGTTGCGGCAGCATAAGCATGCCGCTCAGAAGGGAACCGCCCACTATAAACCCGGCTATTATTCCGACTATCAGCCGGAATCTGTACGGCATCGCATATTTCAAAAGCCTGAAAAAGCTTTGTTTCTTGAATTCTTCCTGTGGTTTTGACATTATTCCGTGAGACTTATATTAACGCTTTTTCTATTGTGGACACTACGTATTCACGCTGTTCCACAGTACTTTCCGGATATATCGGCAGAGAAAGAATTTTCAAAGCTGTTTCCTCGCTTACAGGCAAATCGCCTTTTTTGTAACCGAGTTCCTTGAAACATTCCTGCAAATGCAGGGGAACGGGATAATAAACATCGCTTCCGATTTTAGCGTCATTGAGGGCTTTTTTAAGGAAGTCCCTTTTCCCGTTTTCAACAAGCAGCGAAAACTGGTTGTATATATGACGCGTACGATATTCGGCCTTCATCGGCAGAAGCACTTTATCTCCGATTTTCGATTTCGCGAACATTGCACGGTAGTCCGCCGCGTTCTTCTGCCTGTCCGTGGTCCACTTGTCCAGATGCTTGAGTTTTACCGAAAGTATCACGGCCTGCAACGCGTCAAGCCTGAAATTTCCGCCTACGAACTTATGATAATACTTGGGTTCAGCTCCGTGGTTCCTGAAAATTTTGAGCTTTTTGAACCTTTCTTCACAGTTTGTCGTAACTATGCCGCCGTCACCGAAAGCCCCCAGATTCTTGCTCGGGAAAAACGAGAAACACCCGTAATGACCGAGGCTTCCTATTCTCTTGCCCTCATATTCCGAACCTATCGCCTGTGCCGCGTCTTCAACTACTATCAGATTGTGCTTGTTGGCGATTTCCATTATTTTGCCCATATCGGCGGATTGTCCGAAGAGATGAACAGGCATTATCGCTTTTGTCTTTTTCGTTATTTTTTCTTCAATCAGGTCCGCGTTTATATTAAAGACGCGCGGGTCAATGTCCACAAAAACAGGCGTTGCCCCTACCCTGACAATGGCCCCGGCTGTCGCGAAAAACGAAAACGGCGTTGTTATGACTTCGTCCCCGCAGCCTATTCCCTCAGCCATAAGCGCTATGATAAGAGCGTCCGAACCGGAGGAAACCCCGCAGGCGTATTTGCATTCGCAATAAGAGGCGATTTCTTTTTCAAGCTTTTCGACCTTTTCGCCTAGTATGAACATCTGCGATTCGCAGACCTGATTGATTTCCTTCAGAACTTCATCTTTTATCTGCGCGTATTGACCTTTTAAATCAAGCAATGATACCTGCATATTAACAAACTCCGTTTTTAAATAAAATTATCCTTATAAGATAGCCCATTTATTTTTTCTTTCACCTTTTATTGAAAAGAAAAAAGCGCAAATGAAAAGATTTTCTTCTGTAAACGGAAAAATGCTCTAGAAATTATTGATTTTGGTCAATTGAAAAAGTAAACGCACGTTTGTCAGGTTAAACGCACGTTACCTCGGAAAAGGAGTGCGTTTAGTTTGACAAACGGATAAAAGAAGGGTGAATTTTTCTTCTTATGGGATAAAA
>Ga0154588_1118_pt1 | contig 21933 bp, 20 predicted proteins | sample RifGroF2_FD_116017 | JGI IMG/M metagenome (GOLD analysis project Ga0154588, IMG submission 116017) | Lentisphaerae bacterium GWF2_44_16
CAAACTTATTGCACCCCACCCCTTTTGTCAGACTAAATGCTCTTAGAGACTTGGAGGGGGGTGCGTTTACTTTTTCAATTTTCACAGCCGTTTTTTCTTGATTTTTAGTTCAAAATAGTTATCTTATATAGACATAAGCTCCATTAAATCAAAAATTTGGGAAAGGAAAATCTGATGAAAAAAATTTCTCTCTTATTGGCTTCATCCCTCATCTGTGCCGGAATTCTGACTGGATGCCACAGCGGGCTCCATACCGGGGACAGCTATGTTCGCGGCGAAACGCAGGGATTTAATTTTCTCGGCTTCATGACCATAATGCCTGTTAATTATTCAGACGCCCTTGCGGATCTCTACAAAAACGCCGACATAAAAGACAACAGCAAATATGTTTTAGCTAACTATTATGCTGAACCATCCAATATGTATTTTCTCCTCTTTTCCCTGCCCAAACTCACTGTCGAAGCTGAAAAAATCGACTTGAGCAAAAACAACGTCAAACTTCTGAAAACCAAAGCAAGAGGCTTTGACAGAGGCTTTAAATTCCTGGGTTTCATGGATTTCGATCCGGTATCGTACTCTGACGCTTTAAGCAATCTCTATACACAGGAGGGAGCAGCAGGCAACAGAAATATAAGCATAACAAATGTCACTGTTGAGGATTCCGCAATGTACTTCATACTCTTTTCGCTTACCAGAGTAGCTATTACCGCGGACATTGTCGAAATCTCCAATAAAGGACAGACCGCGGCTTCGACAACGAAGTAAGAGAGGTTTATCTTCTGAAACTCATGGCGGCGTTTCTTGAAACGCCGCTTTTTTTTGCGGCGGAATTCAGTCAGTCTGTGCCTTCGTCTTTTCCCTGTCTTTTCGCAAGCGCCAAAGCCCATGTGCGGCTCTTCACAAGCAAAATCACCCCAAAGATAAATGGACCAAGCGCACGTAAAACCTTATTGATATCAATTTGCCCCTTCCAATAAAGTCCATACTCCATAATAGCAACAATAACGTAATACACGATGTCTATCACATCAGAAAGATTATCCATAATGCCTAAAAGACCAAGTACGACAAGTGCAATAGTATAACAATCGGGCAAATCAAGATTAATCGGGGCTAAATCAACGGACGTTTGCCGTGTTATCAGACGAGCAAGAGGATAAGCAAACATCCACATAACAACTATGCAACCGACAAATACTAAAAATACTAGCAGAGATGTCCACATATTGAAAAAAAACAACTTAAAATTCCCATGGAACATTTGGGGGAACCAGACAATAACCGGCACTAAAACAATGATCAGCTTGAAGACCAAAGATAATGCCATCAGGCGCAGAACCACAACAACTATACTTTGCAACTTCATCAGGGCATCCTCTTGTATTCAAGGATAAAAGATATGGCATTTCCATAGGAAATCAATGATGATTTTGATTCTCTTTGAAGATTGCTAAAGCTCTAATCGCATCCTATATTACTGTTTTTACAATACCGGATACTTCTATTTACAAAACAGGAGAAATTAATGTTGAAAAAGACTCTCATACTGGCGGGAATATTATCTGTTTTTAATTTAACGGCAGAGGATGGAAAAATGAATTTACTGCTTAACCCGGATTTTGACTTTCACTCTTTCACAAACCATCGTGACGGCAAAGCCGAAAGCTATACATCCAACAATGTGGCATTTTGGAATACCGACGCGTGGAAAGATATAACGGTACTTCGCGAATCCCATGCCGATCCTAAGATACGTCCGGATTTTTCGGTACATAACATGGTTTCAATAGCCCCTGGAAAAAAGTTCTGGCAGTTTTTCTCCCTTCCCGAAGCAGGGCTCGCGCATGGTGAAACACTCAGCCTTTCCGTCTATGGATACCAGAACAGCGCCAACGCGCTGAAAGCATCCATAAAATATCTGAAAATAGAGAGCGAGGATGGTGAATGGAAACCGCAGGACTTCAAACTCAGCGATAAACGCAGCTTCCCGAAACACGCCAGGGGAGAACTCGTAACGGCAAAACAATATGACGCGACCACTGATAAAACCGGAAATATTGAACTGAAAATAAATGACGCTAAAATACCCGGAAAATTCACCATCGGAGCAGAATCACATTCCGCCGACATTAATACTATAGGAATATGCGTGGAATTTGAAAACACAGCCAAAGACGGCAATGCCTGGATATACTCTCCCTGCCTGAATAAAGGAACTGTAGCGCTTTCCGGCCTCCAGCCCGCACGTCAGATGGCTCCATACTACAGGTACATACCGCGGACAATTCAGAAACTCTGGAAGGGTGAACCCATCCATATTATTCTCATGGGCTCCAGCATCGACAGGGGAAGCGCAAATCCACCTATGTACCTCTACAATGAAGACCCGAATTCCCCTGATTTCAAAAAGCCCATCGGTTCAAATGAAAGGATTTTTGACGCGAAACAGGTTAACAGGCCGGACCTGGATGGATATTTCGGCTGGTGGCAGCATTATTTCAGCTACGGCGGACGCCTCAAAATGGAACTCATGCGCAAATTCAATCTGCCCGCAAGTAAAATATGCCTGAATATAATGGCCTGCGACGGCTCATGCGTAGGCGAAGCACATTCCGGACTTGAAGAATACTGTTCGCTCTCGCTCCCTCCTGAAGAAGGCGTAAACGGGCACAAAAAAGGTGCGAAGTGGGATGAATTATATCCCGGGCTTTTCTCGCGCCCCGAAGGCCCGCGGCCCGATCTGGTGATATTCGGAAGCGGCGCGAATGAAAAGACAGACACTCCCGATGAAGTCGCCGTTTTTGAAGGCATGATACGCTGGATACAGAGACATTATCCGAATACCGAATTTATCTTCTGTCAGTTCCAGAACAACGGAGGCTATACTCCAAACCCCGGCGATCTCCAGGCACTCGCGTTGCGCTATCAGATACCATTCATGGATTACGGCAAAGTCGGAGACGACATTGCCAGATGGTGCAATAAAACAACACTCGTACCGAAAGACGGACACCCGCAGGCCGTAGCTCATTACATATGGTCCAAACAACTCGAAAAAGCCTTTGAATGCTGGGACCCTATAGTCCCCGGACAGGCACAGCTCCAGCTCCCGGAACGTGTGCATGTCAACAGTTACGGATGGGAGGGCGAAATGTTGACTTACAACGAAAAAAGCCCCAGAATAAAAGACGCTAAATTCATCTTTGACGACACCGCGGTAAACGCATGGGGCGGAACCGACGAAGGCGTAACTCCGGAAGTCTATGTTGACGGTATCAAACTCCCGATGAGAAGAACATTTATGAAGAGGGACATAAGAAATTCCTTCATCAGATACGGACGCTGTTCGTTTGGTGACAGGCACATCCTCGAAGTCCTCGGCAAAGGCGCGAAACTGACTGCTGTTGACGCCAAGATATGCCCGGACAGACGTTTCTTCGGCATCGACAACCCGTTATGGAAAAAACCGGACACCCCGATAGCGGATTTCAAATCCGAATGGGGCGCTCCCTACGGCTCAAAACAGCTTGTACTGAAACCCGGAGAGAGCATCGAAATAAACGCCGTCTGCACAGATATATCAGCGGCCTATCTTGACTCTCAGGACGGCGGAGACATGAAAGTGCTTGTGGATGGAAAAGAAAAACTTCTTCAGCCCACAAATATTCCATTTACGGATATTGAGAAGAAAACGCAGTTCATCGAAAACCGCAAGGGCATACGCGGCCTTCCCTACGGAATGCATACTATTCGAATCGAAGCTGTTAAAGCCCCTGTAACAGTCCTGGGGCTTTTTACCTATGACTCCAGGCCGAACAGAGACTTCGAACGCCGTCTCACGGGTCTCGCGTCAGCCGGTGAAACGCTGACATTTTCACTTCCGTTCAAAGCGCGTCCAATGATTATATCAAACGGAGAACTCCGCGCGGAAATCGAAAATACAAGCCCTGAAAAAGTTACTTTTTCAGGAAAAGGCAACGGCTCTTTCGAAGTCATCGGCGAGTAAAAATATTCAGGGGGAAAGAGGGATGCCCCGTCTGCGGAATTCCACAGGGGAAATCCCCTTGACCGCCTTGAATACACGCGAAAAATGAAAGGCATCGCTGAAGCCCAAGTCCCCGGCGATGGAGCTTAATTTCGTGCCTGTATTCAAGAGCATGAATTCCGCTCTTTCTATTTTTCTCTGCCGGACATAAGCCGAAGGAGAAATTTTAAAGGTTTTCGTGAACAATGAAGAAAAATACGCTCTTTCGAGCTTCGCCAGCCGCGCGAGCCTGTCAACAGGCATCCTCTCCCCCTGATTTTTATGTATGTACTCAAAAACGGGCTGAAAACGTGAAAGGCTGTCTTCAATGAGTTTCAGGGAAGCAAGTTCCGTCCCGTCAAAAAAAGAACTGAGAACAGATAATAACAACGCTTTGGCTTTTATCTGCCGCCCTGTAATGCCGCTTCCGAAACAATCGATCATCCCGCCTATGTCTTTTTTCAGGTTCTTTCTATCCGCCGATGAAATTTCATAAACGCAGGGAATAACATCAAAAATATCCAGGCATGAAAATATATCAGCGCTAAAATGGGCCCACCATATCTCAATTTTCGAGTGCGTCCCATAGAAAAGCCCTGAACGCGGAGGAATGAGATAAAGATTTCCAGGAACAAGCTCAAAACGCCCTCCATTATGGGAGAGATAGCCTTTCCCCGCGACAATATAATAGATTTTGGCACAGGACATATTTTCATTTCTCGCGCGCCATGAAGTACCAAGCTTTGAACGCATGGCAATCTGGATATCAACACGCAATGTCGAGAGAATATTTTTCATATCAAACAAATATACATTCTTTTTTAATATTCATCCATGGCATTATAAAACAAAATGTCATTTAATATATACGTATACTGAAAAATAAAAGGAGCTTATCCATGAAAATAAACGGTAATGACAAAACTATCCTCAGAAAACTTGCAGAAAAACAGGCTGAAACAGCAGAGCTCCCGGCGCAGAAGGAGAAAATCGCTTTGTGGACAAAGCTGAACGAGCTAAAAAAAACAAGGCCCCTTGTATGGATAACCGAACTCCCGTGGCATGAAATGAATGTAGATGACGAATTGACGCTCTTATGCAAAGATGATTTCTGCAGAAATATTGAGAAACAATTGAGGATGACAATCTATCAGTGGAAACATCTGCCCGCCGACATGATAGTTGAAAATGTCTTTTATTCCCCTCTTGTTATAAATGACAGCGGCTTGGGAATAAATGAGGATGTCGAGATAGTAAAAACTGATGAAAGCAGTTCTGTTGTCTCCCGTGAGTTTCATCCTCAGATTAAACGCGAAGCTGACATAGAAAAAATTAAATTCCCTGAAATATCACTTGATACTGAAAGAACTGAAAAGAATTTTAACACGTTAAATGAAATTTTCGGAGACATACTGAAAGTAAGAAAAAAAGGTATCGGCCACCAGTGGTTTGCCCTTTGGGACAATCTCATAAGATGGTACGGTGTAGAAAACGCCATGATGGATTTGATATTAAAGCCTGAACTCGTTCACGCCGCCATGGACAGGCTCCTCAAGGCATACCTGCACAAGCTAAAACAACAGCAACAATTAAACCTTCTCCATCTGGACAACGGCAATAACCGCGTAGGCTCGGGAGGCCCCGGCTATACTGATGAACTTCCGCAAAAGGATTTCAATCCCTCGCATGTCCGTCCGATTGACCAGTGGGGATGCGCCAACGCCCAGATATTTTCTGAAGTCTCCCCTGAAATGCACGAGGAATTCGCCTTGAAATATGACAGGCAGTGGATGAAATTTTTCGGCCTGACCTATTACGGATGCTGTGAACCGCTTCATACTAAAATGGATATCCTCTCAAGCATACCTAACCTGCGCAAAATATCTGCCGCGCCAAAAGCGAAAATAGATAAGATGGCAGAAAAAAGCAACGGCAGATATGTGCTTTCAATCAAGCCGAACCCCGCCATTTTCGCAGGAGATGAATGGGACCCGGAACAGGCAGAAAAAGAAATCAGAGACGCTCTGGAAAAATCAAAAGGCTGTTCCGTGGAAATAATAATGAAAGACATAAGCACGGTCAGATATCAGCCGCAACGCCTCTGGGATTGGGCCGATATCGCGATGAGAACGGCGGAAAGTTTTTCTTGACGGACAAATAACACAACTCTTACGGTCAGTATTTTTTTCTTCGGACAATCAGCATATTATAGATTGAGGATATATCGTCTAAACTGATAATTTTGAGGAGACAGAGAAGTATGAAAAATAAAATCAGGAGGACTGTTTTGGATATTATATTTCCGGCAAAGCCAAGATAATATGCCGCCATTACCAAACCCAGCGCGATAAATATCCTGAATATTTTCCAGTACTCGTAATCAACTCTGTAAAAGCGTCTCGACACAAAATAAAGCGCAAACGCCATGGCAATGTAACTTGCCAGCGTCGCAATGGCGGCACCCATTATCCCCATATATGGAATAAGAAGAATGTTCACTACTATGTTCGCTAACGCTCCGAGCCCGGTTATGTAAGGCAGATATTTTGTCTTGCCCTCTATAAAAATACCTGCCGTGAAATTTACATACATGCCATTGAAAAGGTAGGCCAGCAATACCACCGGAATTATGTTTACCCCCCCCCAGTAAGCGGCGGCAATAAGCGTCCGGTTGTGCAGTAACGGGATTTTCACTATATCCTCAACGAAGAGGGATATTACAACAAGAATAATACTTCCCACAATGAGAAAATATGTAAGGACTTTTGAAAAAAGCTCCTTTGCGTTTTTATCTTTTGAGCTGCTCAGGAAGAACGGCTGCCATGCGTATTGAAACATTGACACATAGAGCATCATGAAAATGCCAAGTTTATAATTAGCCTGATAAATGCCGACCGCGCTTTCATCGGTCATTCTCTGAAGTATGGGCCTGTCTATCACCTGCACTACCATCGAAGCCATTCCGGCAGGCAGATAAGGTATGCCGAATTTCAGAAGTTCCCCAAGATATGATAAATTTATTTTTGAAGAAAGATTCCCCGCGAATTCCGGCAGAAGAGCCACGAGAGTCAGCATTGACGCCACAAGATTGCTTATGAAAACAGCCTCTATCCCCATCTTGAATTTCAGAATCAAAATCAGATTCAGAAACACATTTACCATTATATTTAAAGTTTTAATCAGAGCGAATTTTCTGGCGTTTCTTTTCAGTCTCAGATAATTGAATGGAATTATAGCCAGCGCGTCGAAAAGAAGTATAAGAGAGACATAAGTCATAATCGGGAAATCTTCAGCCGGAATATCAAGCGCTGAGGATATATTGCGCCCGAAAATTACGATTAACGTTGAAAAGATGAAAGATGTCAGCGATATGAAAAGAAAAGATGTGGAAAAGACTGTCCGGGGATTTCTCTCGTCTTTCATAAAAGCATATTTCATATATGCCGCGTCCATACCGTATATATATATGATGTTGAAAAACGCTATGTACGCGTACACAGTTGTAATAACGCCGTATTCGGCCGTGGCAAAAACATTGGTATAAAAAGGAACGAGAATGAAATTAAGGAAACGCCCCAGTATTGTACTGATGCCGTAAACGGCGGTATCTTTTGTCAGCTCCTTGAGTTTTTCCTTCATATCTTTCCCTATTTTACCGCAAAAGAATTAAGCATCGAAATATACCAATATACTATTTTGTTTCCGCAGACCATCCAGAAATAAGTGGCCACCGCGAGATATGGCCCGAAAGGAATAGCAGACTTGAGTTTTCCCTTGCCGCAGGCTATCAGCAGAAGCCCGGCGACAGCCCCCATCAGAGAAGCAAAGAGCACTATGAAAAAACATGCCGAAGCGCCAAGACAAGCACCTGCCGCGCCAAGATATTTCACATCGCCCCAGCCTAATGCCTCACGCTTGAATATCATCTTCCCGGCAATCGCGAAAACAGCGAAAATACCCGCCCCGAAAACAAGCCCGCCAGCGGAATGCGAAAGCGCCGCTATCCGGCTCTGTGTATTCCATATTTCAGGAAATGACAGCGAGAAAAGCAATCCGGCAATCGCCGCCGGATATGTCGTCTCATTCGGAATGATAAAGTGTTCAGCGTCTATAAAAACAGTCGTTATCACGAGCATTGTCATGACAAAATACACCGAAAGAATTGCAAACGGTTGATAAGACGCCACGACCTTAAACCAGACCAGCATAAAAAGCATCGCGGTAAAAAGTTCAACAAAAAAATACCTGAACGAAATGCTTTCCCTGCATTTCCTGCATTTTCCACCAAGACAGGGCCAACTGAAAAGCGGAATGTTTTCAAACCATGAAAGGCTGTGCCCGCATTTGGGGCAATGAGACGATGGAGATACCAAAGACTCATCACGCGGTATTCTCCAGATACAGACATTCAGAAAACTTCCGACGCAGGAGCCGAAAATAAAAACAACGGCTGTCCAGAACCAGAAACCTTCACTCCCGGCATTGTTCATCTGTATATTCTCCTGTAAAATTCCGTAATCACTGTTTCTTGTCCCTCTTATCAATTGCGTCATAAAGGGCTTTTCTCATTGCCTCCACCGGAGCGTTTCCACCTGTCCATATAGAAAAAGCCTTCGCGCCCTGATGCAGAAGCATTGAACGCCCGTCCGCCGTTTTCATTCCCGATTTCCGCGCCTGCGTCAGGAGCTTTGTTTCCCTGTAAATTGTCTCATAATAGCATATATCCTTTTTGAGCAATTCAAAAGGCAGAGGCGTGGGATCGTCGTTTTTAAGCCCCAGACTGGTGCACTGCACCGCTACCGCCGAAGCATTGATAAAGGCGGAGATTTTATCGTAATCATCATTCGGGGAACATTCGACTTTCACGTTATTAAAAGAAGTACGTATTTTTCCAGCCAGGGCTTCGGCTTTCGCCAGTGTCCTGTTAATAAAAAACAGAGAACGGGCCCCTTTCGCCGCAAAATAAAAAGCGGTCGCAGCAGCAGCGCCTCCGCAACCTATAAAACAGAAACTGTTTCCGCTCACTGAAATGTCAAAGCTCTCCTTTATTGCCGTCGCCAGTCCATAACCGTCGGTACTGTCGCCATGCAATTTCCCGTCCTTCACGCTGACAGTGTTGACGCTTCCGGCAAGTTTGCCTTCTTCGCTCACGCCATCAAGAAACGGTATTATCGCGTTCTTGTGAGGGACTGTTATGTTAAATCCCTTCAGTTTTTTTCTCGCGGATTCAGCAAACTCAGGGAGTCCTTCGTTTTTTACGTGAACAGCCGAATAATCAGCGTCAATGCCAAGCGCCGCGAAACCGGCGTTCTGCATAACAGGCGAAAGCGAATGCGCTATCGGATCTCCTATAACAGCGTATTTGTCCATCAGTCTTTGTCCTTTGAATATAATTTCATATAACCGTCAATCATATTATCGACAGTATAGGGTACTTTATAAATTATCTTCGTTCTTCCGGCAAGCTCTTTTATTTTTTCCGCGATTAAGGTTGCTCCGTCACGTTCGAAGTCGATACATTCCCCGTTCGGGTAAGAAACGAGAAGCTCGGGAAGGGAATCAGCCGCACTGGAAAGTATAGGTACTCCGTGGGACATCGCCTCCGCCAGACTGAGGCCAAAACCTTCATACCTCGACGGCATCACAAATAAATCAAAAGCCCCTATACATGAAGCGGCGTCAGCCCTGAAACCCGGAAGCAGTGTTTTTATTTTATGAGAGTTAAGCGCTGAAGCCGTCTTCTCAAGTTTCACCCGCTCCCTGCCCTCTCCTAAAATCACAATCCCTAATTTAATACCTTTAAACCTGAGACGCTCCGCATAAAAAAAATCAAGCAGAATATCAAATCCCTTCTGCCAGTCAAGGCGTCCGACACAGCCGATAACTCTATCGCAGTCAGACATGCCCCACTCCTCTCTCAACGCGGATACGCGATGTTCAGAAAGGTGCGGAGGCGGAATAATCCCATTATAAACCACCGGGATTTTATCAGAGGGAATTCCTGTTTTCAAAGAATAATAATTTCTTACCGCCAATGAAACCGCCGTCGTACATTCGAAGGGTTTTATACTCAGCCTGTCCGCTAGAAAATACCATTGTCTGCTTTTGCGTTTTTCTGAAATATGAACAGTACTGAAAAATTTGAAATCATCATTCCCGGAGTTAAGCCGTACCGTAAGCCCGGCATGAAAAAGATGCGAATGAACTATGTCCGGCTTTATCTCATCAAGTATTTTACCGAGCTTGAAAATTCTCCAGAGCGAAGAAAACGTCAGATTCAGGCTCTTGATAACAACGCCGCTTTCCTGCAATTCGTCCACAATGCCAGAATTCGCCGGAAGAGGAAAAAGCGATATCACGGTAAGCTTATGCCCTCTTACCACCAGCCCCTTCGCAAGTTCCGCCACAATTCTTTCCGCTCCGGCAGGACGAAGCTCCGTTATAATCTGAACTATTTTCACGCGGCATCCCTGTTTTAGTAAACGTACCAGAGTACAATACAATGCCGCACTAACTTTTCAATTACCTCTTGACTGCTTCAAGTATTCCGGCTATTTCTTCACGGACACCCAATATGCCGTCAGGATTGCGATTGTAATAATGAGTATCCACCATGACCTGCTCTGGAACGGAAAGGATTTCTTCAGCTCTTTTGCGCAATTTCGCGTCTTTAATATCCGGAAAGGCTTTCTGAAGCTCCATCAGATAGCCGTAATCCTCCTGCCCGTCCCTGATTATTTTCATCCGTATGCTCGGAATACACGGCGGGTACATGATGAAACCGTCTCCGTTAAGATAACCGGAATAAGGCCACTTTGCCGAACGGTTTTCCTCCCAGAGCATAGCATTTTCCGATATTTTCTTAGGGGCACAGCTGTTTCCGGCATAGATGAAAATACCTTTGACTCCGTATTTCCAGGCAATCCAGAACGGCAGACGGTGATCAATCCCTATGCGTTCAACCATCATTTGCGGCTGGTCTTCTTCCGAAGCGTAAAAATCACAGTTGATGGGAAGACCGCAATAATAATTCCAGAGAACAGCTCTGCCTTTATTCTTAGCGGCAAAATCCATGCCCGGCCCCGTTGAAAGGTCATTCAGCCAGATATCAGTGCCTTTGTCAATGTCCTTATGATATTCAGTCGCGGCAAAAATTCTCAATCCGGGATAGAGTTTTTTCATTTCCTGATAGAAGGGAACATTCATCGTTTCATAAGCTTTTTCATCGGCTTCATCCTTGTCTGTGTATATAATGGCTTTGTCCAACCAGCCTTTTTCAGCAAGATGTTCGTAAATCGGCTTTATGGCTGAGATATCTTTAGGCGCTCTTGTTATTTCAAAAACCCGCTGTCCCCGTGCAAGGCAGAAGGAAACAGTCTTGTCAAACTCGGAGAAATCGCTTTTCCCCGTTTTCCATGTATCCCTTCCGGCATTCAACGGATCAATCCCGTGTTTCAGAAATTCCGCGAATACTTCGCGATAAGCGTCCATGTCACCTTTCACGGGATTTTTAGTCCAGACCGCGACAGGAAAAGGCACTCTGCCGGGAAGCGTAAAATTATAAACATGCAAATTCACTTTAAACGCTATGCTTTCATTGTCCGCCGCAAGTTTCAGTTCCCCGCTGTAATCTCCGGGAAGAGCGTCTTTCGGGACTTTGATTTCAATCCAGAATAACGCAAGACCCATTTTCTTCGCGGACTGGGAGCTGTTCATCAGAAGAGGATCGGGCCACAACTGCTCAGACATCGCGGCAGGGCAGATTGAATTCAGGATTTTAACACGCCCTACAGAGTAAATATTTATATTGGAAGGGCCGATGACAGAATTTCCGCCTGTCTGTCTTAACTCGCCGGCTTTAAGCGTTACGTCCTGCAATTCCTTCCCCATATATGGTATAACAGCAATCTGAAAAGCTTCATACTCATTACGCGCGGCTGAAATTTTTACAGTATTAGCGTATCTGCCTTTAAACGCATATTTATTGAGAGGGATTTTGTCCAGCGAATTCTGAATGCCGACCATGAAATTTGAAGGGGCCGCATTTCCTAAAACGGCCTTGAAATCCTTTTCAGCCTTCTCGAAGCGGCGCACCTGATCATAAAAACCGAGCCTCCAGTGATCAGCCGAATTCATGATTGTTTTTTCTTCCGGCGGCAAATCTTTTGAATCGATTCCAAAACACGGGGCCGCAAGCGCCATTAAACCGCAGAGAAAACCTTTTACCTTCATATCCCTCGTCCTTTCGTTATACTTCTATGCCATATGATTTCATTACGCTTTTAACGCTGAAAGCCGCCGCGCCGAGAACACCCACTTCCGTGCCGAAACTACTGAAAGTCAGAAATTCCCTGTTCGCCGGATGTTTGCTGTGGGCGTTCGCACACACGGATTCGATTATATCCTGCTTTATAATTTTTTCAGCCCTTATTATATCCCCGTTCACTACGAGCATCTCTATATCAAGGATATCAAAAATCATCGCCATAGCTTCACCTATATAATTGGCGGCTTCTTTCAAAACATTCAGCGCTTTCGCCTCCCCGTCTTCAGCATGCATGACAATATTTTTAAAACTCGTTCCGCCTCCATAATTCTTTTCAATCACCGGTATGGAAGCGAGCGCCTCGATACATCCGCGCAATCCGCAGCGGCAGAGCGGTCCATCCCGTCTAAGGGGTATATGCCCCAGTTCACCTGAACGGTTTCTTGCCCCTCTGAAAAGTTTTCCGTCAATAATGAATTTGCCGCCAATCCCGTGCCCTGCGAAAAATGTCCCCATATTACGGCAATCTTTCGCCCTGCCCCAGAAAGCCTCCGCCTGCGTTATCATCGCCGAGTCATGATCAACAATCACCGGAAGCCCGGTCAGTTTTTCTACATATGCCTTACAGGGAACATTCGTCAGTCCGGGAAGTATGACAGCCGCCTGAGTCAATACACCTGTTTTGAAGTCAAGTTCACCAGGCATCGCAAGACCTATTCCGGCAATTTCAATTTTTCCCTCTTTTGCTGTTTCAAGAATTTTCTCTATGGATTTTCCAAGACATGACAGGAAAGATTTTGCCGTTAATTTTCCCTTCATCGGCAATGCCTGATACTTTAGAATTTTTCCGCCTGAAGATACTATTCCTCCCCTGATTTCACCGCTTACGGCATGAAGCCCCAGGACATGGAAAGCAGCGTCATTTATCCGCAAAAGTTCAGGGGAACGTCCCAGTTCCGCGCTGTCTTTTCCGCACGCGCATATTAAATTCTGTTCGAGAAGTTTATCGGATATCCTTGTTACAGTAGCGGCACGCAATTTAAATCTGCGGTGAAGTTCAATTCTGGATATTGCCCCTTCATTTCTAATTATATCAAAAATTCCCTGTGAAAGCGACATGCTTAAAACTCCTTTCCTCATTCCGGTTTAATGTCAGCCCTTTTCAAAATTCAACTCTAAGCTCTCCGCCCAATGCATCTGAACGCATGAAACTTGAAGAGTCAATTTTTTCCTTTTCATAAAACAGTCCTCTTCCATATTAATTCATAATATATTTACCATTATGGTAAATAATTATAACGCATTCTCTTCAGTATTGCAATAGCGGTTTCCGTTTTTTCTATTTTTCCAACCGTAAAATACTATTTAAACAAAAATCATTGTTTTTTTCACTTAGCCTCTTGCCTTTTGCTACAAAAGAGAATATAATTCACATCATTAAACTATTTGGTGAACTATGGACAGAATAGACAAAGAAATATTGAATATTATTCAGGGCAATCCTAAAATTACAAATGTCGAGATGGCGCGTCAGCTCAAAATGGCCCCGTCAGGCATACTTGAACGAGTTAAAAAGCTGGAAGCCTCCGGCGTAATAGAAGGCTACGAAGTCAAGATAAGCCCCCGAAAAATGGGACTGACGCTCACAACCTTTATACAGGTGGAGACTGACGATGCCATCGGCACAAACATGACGGGACGCAAAATAGCGGCCCTCGAAGGAGTACAGGAAGTCTATCTCATCGCCGGAAAATACTGTTATTTTGTCAAAGCCAGGGTAAAGGACACGGACGCGCATAATGAACTGATGAAAAAACTGGGTTCATTCAAGAGCGTCAGAAACGCGAGGACAACACTTGTCCTTGAAACTATAAAAGAAACTTTTAAACTTGATTTCGAATAAGTCATGAAAATAAAAATTGAATATTCTCTCCTTAATTTCTGCGGAGCACTGAGTGCCCAAAACGCTCAATTTCCTAGAGCGTTTTCTCCTGAATAACTTTCCCGCAAAAGTTACTCTCTCATTTTATCGTATCCTTAAGAGCATATTTCAAAAAAGCTCACGACTTCATTTTAACAGAGGTTTTTCAAATGTTTTCAAGAAAAAAACTTATCGGTTTCTCGCTGGCATTCATACCAACGGTCTCATGGGCCAGTTTCTATATAGTAAGCCGTTTCGCGTTCGGTGAAAACGAAGATGTAATAGACCCGGTATTCTTCTCCTTTCTGCGCTATTTCATAGCGGGGATTTTCATGTTCGCCCTGATAATACATCAGAAAAAATTCAAGGCCATGGCAAGCGCCATGAAAACGGATTTATGGATGTTTGTATTTCTCGGCATCACCGGTGTGGTACTGGAGGGCACCCTGCTTTTCTGGTCATTGAAATACACGACCGCCGCCAGAAGCAGCCTCTTTGCGAATACATCTCCTATTTTCACCGTGCTGATAGCCATCTTTGCGTTGAACGAAAAACCAGATCACCGCAAAATACTGGGAATGCTGATAGGCTTTGCCGGAACATTCATCGCGATAGTCTCCCGGAGCAAGGGTGATTTGTATCTGACTTCTTCCGGGATACTCGGCGATCTTCTGGCGATGGGTTCCGGGATATGCTGGGCGGCATACACAGTATGGGGAACGGGGGTTTCAAGCAGATACGGAAGCTTCATAAGCGCTTCGATAGTCATAATATTCGGTTCAATAATGCTCTTCGCCGTAGTACTGCTCACAGGGAGGCCTATGCTGTGGAACTTTCCGGCAAAGCTCTGGATTGCCACAATATATCTGGGGCTCATGACGAACGCCGTAGCCTATCTCTGCTGGTACGCCGCATTGAAATACCTGAAAGCCGGGGAACTTGGAGCGTTCGGCTATATAAGCGCCATACTGACAGTTATATTGTCATTCACGCTGCTGCATGAAAAATTCACTTTTTCTTTTTTCCTTGCCTTGACGGGAGTAATAGCCGGAGTTTATCTGATGATGGAAAAAGACTCCGGAAAAGTCAGGCAAATATCAGAAAACGCATTGCAGTGAAATCTATAGTAATAGCATTGCCTGCAACAACTAACAACAGAGCAGTCTCATGAAAAATCAATTTAAAAGGCTATTTTGCGTGATTTTTAAGCAAATAAGCTTGATTTCGGCTTGAATAAATTCAAAATGACTGTATTTTCAAACCTTTGGATTTTACGAAAAACCCGTTGACAGGGGTTTTATTATAAACAGTTCAGGGAGGCGGAACTTATGACAGCCCCCGTTAATCGTTAATTTTAAAGAAAGGCTATCTGTAAATGAAGAGAACATTTCAGCCATCGGTAAGAAGGCGTAAACGTAAACATGGTTTCAGAGCAAAAATGGCAACGCGCACAGGCAGAGCTGTAATAAGGCGTCGCCGTGCCAAAGGCCGTGCCAGACTTACAGCGGCATAATCAGGGAAACGCAATGAAAGGGTCTCTCTTTTCCCGGCAAGGCGCTGTTTTATCTGCACCGCGGAAATTGACGTAAGCTTACGAAATGAAAAATCAAATTCATACATTATTTTGAAACATTCACTCGATTCAAATGATAAACTTAGGTTGAAGTCGGAATTTGATTACGTTCGCGAATACGGAAAAAAGTACGTTTCAGGCATCTGCCTGTTGGTTGCAGCACCGGCCAGGGATGGGAAACTCCGGTGTGGAGTAATATGCGGGAAAAAATACAGCAACAAAGCTGTCTTGAGAAATCGGGCACGCAGAATAATATGGGAATCGTTCCGCCTTCTGAAACAGAGAATCTCCCCTGCTCACATACTCTTTATCACGAGAAAAGGAATTGCGGGAAAGAAACAGCCGGAAGTCGAAACATTCATTCTGAGACTGCTGAAACAAGCGGGTCTCATGGAAGATTGAACATGACACTCCCTTTTATCCTTATAATACGCTTATACCAGAAAATCATATCTCCGTGGATATATCCATGTTGCCGCTTTACGCCAAGCTGTTCCCGCTACACCGTTGAAGCGCTGGAAAAACATGGCGTTCTGAAAGGCTCAATCCTGGCAGTATGGCGGCTCCTGCGATGTCAGCCTTTCTGCAAAAACGGATATGATCCCGTACCTGATACTTTTACACTAAAGCGCAGCGACCATACCGAAAGACTGACGCTCACAACATCATCCCCAAAACTAAAGGTAGCAAATGAAATTCGATAAGGAAACTATAATAGTTCTGGCAATATGTTTTATAGTGCTTATGGCTTGGCAGCCTATATGCGAGCACATGGGTTGGATAAAAGCTCCCGCCACTGAGACAGTCAAGAATAAAATCGAGAAATCCAAGGAGACAGTTTCATCCGCCGTTCCATCGCCAGATACGGACAAAGACGCAAAAGAAGCCGCCCCCTCCCCTCTCAAGCCTGAAAATATCAGTTCAGCCTCCGGCGTAAAACAGCTTCCCGAATATGTTCTCTCCAATAATTGTATTGAAATTACTATTAACCCGAACATGGGAAGTGTAAGTTCAGTCCGCCTTAAAAAATTCTTCAAAGCCGACAGAAAAGACAATATTGTTCTGGATAAGAATATTGATAGAGGAGCACTGGAAATTTCATGGACGCCTTCAGGCTGGACATTGACCAATATAAAAACAGATGCCATATCAAAGGATGAATACCACCTGACCCGGACATTCACAAAAGGCGATGAAAGTTTCCAGTTGATTCAGGAATGGAAACTGCCATTGGATGATTATATCGCAAAATATAGGATAACCGTCAGAAACACCGGGGCTAAGACACTGTCTCTGAATGATATTCTCGTAAATGCCGGCGGCATCGCGCCTCTTCATTCAATGACTGGCGATATTGTTCGCTCTGAAACTCATTGCATAGAATGGTGCAATACCGCGACTGATAAACTGACCCGGATTGACGCCGCCGCAAAAGAACAGGCATTCAACGCCAGTGCTACAGAACAACCTCTTTCATGGATATCCATCAGCAATAAATACTTTGCGTCCATACTCCTGGCAGATGAAACTTTCACTAAAGGCAACTCCGTATTCAGAAAAATGCTTCCTCCAATAAACGGTACACCGTCAGACTTATATACAATATCCTCCTCAGGACGTTTCAATAATCTTTCACTGCCTCCCGGCAGTTCGGAAAATTTCAACCTTAAATATTTCACAGGCCCAAAGGAACTGGCCCTCCTGAAAAAACTTTCCCCCTCAACTCCTCTTATCATGCATCTCTCTTTCTGGTATCCACTGGAAATGATTTCCCAGTGGCTTCTGGTTGCCTTGGTTTATCTTAAAAATATTTTTGGTTCATACGGCATTTCCATAATAATACTGACAATTATCGTAAGGGCCGCTTTTTGGCCGGTTACGCAACGGGCAAATAAATCAATGCAGAAAATGCAGAAGATTCAGCCCATGGTTCAGGAAATAAGAACCAAATATAAAGATAATCCCCAGATATTAAACTCAAAGATCATGGGACTCTACAAAGAACAGAAAGTCAATCCTCTGGGCGGATGCCTCCCAATCCTCCTCCAACTTCCTGTATTCTTCGCGCTCTACTCAACTCTTGACGGCGCGGTTGAACTGAGGCAGACATCTTTCCTCTGGTGTCATGACCTGTCCATGCCTGATACAATAGCAAGTATTTTCGGTTTGGGCATACATCCTCTAATCATCGCAATGACCCTCCTTATGGTTGTCCAACAGAAAATAACTCCTGCATCCCCAGATCCGATGCAGCAGAAAATGATGATGTTTATGCCGCTGATAATGCTTGTCTTTTTATACAATCTGCCTTCAGGTCTAACTTTATACTGGACTGTCAGTCAGATTATAAGCATCATTCAGCTTTATATAAATAAACGCGCTGCCCAAAATGAACAGGAAAAGGCAGCAGCACTCTAAAAGAACTTCTCAAATCGCTAAGAAAAAAAGGAGAAAAAACAGAAATGAGCACAAACGAACAGCGCGAAGAACAGAAAAACAGAGTGTCTCAGACACTCGCTACCATGCTCGACTACCTCGGACTGGAAGCCTCTCTCAAAGTTGAAGACAAAGGTGAAAAAATCTCAATTCTCGTCACTTCTGACGATGCTGGGAGAATCATCGGACGCAAGGGACAAACCCTTTCCAATCTCCAGCTGATACTGAACAGAATGATGTTCAAAGGCAATACCGAATTCCCCCGAATATTAATCGACATAGACGGGTATTCCAGAAAAGGCCCGAGAAGAGATGAGAGAGACTCTGATGAATATTCCAGCAGAGACAGCAGAAGCAGAGACTGGGACAGGGACGAAGAAAATGGAGAGAATGAGGAAATGCTCACTCAGCAGGCACTTGATGCAGCTAAAGAAGTCAAGCGCTGGGGAGAGTCGGTAGTCCTTCCTCCAATGAATTCACACGACAGAAGAATTATCCATGTAACCCTTCAGGACGACACTGAACTTCAAACTACCAGTGAAGGCGAAGGTTCCCTGAAGAAAGTCATTATTTCATTAAAACAGCCTAAATAAAAGGCTCCTGAAGTTGTAAATTCGCTGTACTGTTATAATTTTATAGTTTTAGCGAAGTCGGGGCGTAGCTCAGCCTGGTTTAGAGCGCTGCGTTCGGGACGCAGAGGTCGAAGGTTCAACTCCTTTCGCCCCGACCATTTCTTTTTTCCCGCGCCCAAAGTTACGCTTTTTAAAAATCTTCTATATCCCTTTGTACCAAAGGGTTTAACAAATTCTATGTTCCTCCGGAGAACGCCCTGCAACCCACTTAAAAACCCTGTTTTTCCGGTCTTTGCTCTCCGTTTCTCCGTTTTAACGTAACCGGTTACGCACATGAAAAATTTGCATATAGAGTTTATCATTAACTGTTTAACCCTCCGTGGCTGAAAAAAGCGTTTTTGGTAACGATTTGTTTTTTAATGAATTTGGTGTCCCAAAACACGAAAAGGATTTAAACCGGAAGTTACGGCGAACAGCATTTTAACCTCAATTTTGCGTTTCAATGTTCCCCGTGACCGAGGTTTGTTTTTTGACGTGTTTGGAGTACCAAATTCATACTGTCTAATAAATTTTCAAACTAAAATTCTCTCGCCGTGACCGATGGAGAGAAAAAATCCATATTCCCAACTTGGACACCAAATTCAACAAAACGCAGAAAGCTCTTGGCTTAAAAAAATGAGATGGGGATATCAATACAAGTTTTTTGTTTTGGAAAAAGTTTATGCTTCACACCATATAAGATTCCTCATTATCCCTTGATTGATAAATCGTTTATGGTAAAATAGCGATGAATAAAAAGTGGTGTTCTTATGAAAGCTACAGTCATCGTCATGCTTATTGCGCCGTTTCCGCACTGACCGCACAAACGCTCAGGCATGCGTATCTTCGCTGGATACAGCCGCAGGATTCGGCGCTTGAAAAGTACAATCCTTCCTTCAAGGATAAAATCAAAAAAGCTACTTCAATTGAGGCTCTCGACAAAGAATACGCCAAGGCACAGGAGGAAGTGAAAAAGGCTGAGAAAGAGATTAAAGAATCGAACCGCAAAGTCAACCGCGTCACAGAAGAGCCTTTTAAGACTGAAAGGGAATTGAAGACAGCTATCCAGAATTGGGAGCGGCGTTCAGAAGAAATCCGGAAAACACGGTTTTTCTGGACTTGCGGTTTGGTTATCGCCATAGTCGGTTCTGTTCTTTTCGTCAAATGGACGTGGTTTGGCCTGAGCTTTGTTATTGCCGGGCTTACGCAGATGATATGGTGGATTTCGCCTTCGTTCAGTTTTAATGAAGCCTCTGCGGAATACCACAGGATGCTTGAAAATAAATTTTTTCTCTCGCTGCTGACACTGGTTTTCATTTTTGTTCTGTGGTTTTTATTCTGCAAATTTAAAATGGAAAAGAAATCTTCTGAAGCTGTAAAATGAAAAAGAAAATTGACATTCAGGTCTTCCAGGATTTTCTCAGGGCGAAAAGACTCGGCCTATTCAAATATTCGATCCGGGGGTACTGACAGATGATTTGAGGCGTGCATTTTCATTTTTGGAATCGACTTTTTGACAGAAAGTACTTTTGCAAGCAAGTTTAAAACAGAGAGAGACTATCCACAAGGATTATAGGGGCATTGCAGGATATTTGGACATGTCAGCTTGAAAACGCCCCCCCCAATTTGTATATTCGAGGCACGGTTAAGTTTGGAGCGGTTCGTATGGCTAAAAAATTCAATGTCAATGGGTGTTGTTTCCCTGATGAACATTATATGGTGGATATCTCCGGCAAACTCAATCAGGCAATGAAACTGATTGAACAGGGGGAATATTTTACTATAAATCGCCCGCGCCAGTATGGCAAAACTACAATACTTGAGATGCTTTTCAACAATTTATCCCCCAGGAAATATTTGCCTGTCTTTCTTTCGTTTGAAGGTGTAGGGGATGAACTTTTTAAAAGTGAAGCCAGCTTCGCTCCCGCATTCGCAAGAATGTTTTCAAAAGAGTTGCAGATAAAGCATTCCGGTATTGCCGAATTATTTCTGAACGCAACTTCAAACGTTAAAAATCTGGAAGACCTTTCATCATCTATAAGCGTCTTTACAAAAGAAATAAGCAAAGACATCGTTGTTCTGGTTGATGAGATTGACAAGTCCAGCAATAATCAGTTATTCCTGAGCTTTCTCGGGATGCTAAGAGACAAATATCTCAAGCGCAAGCGTGAAGCTACATTCAAGTCCGTTATTCTTGCTGGGGTTCACGATGTTAAATCTTTGAAACTGAAAATCAGAAAGGATACTGAGACCAAGCTCAACAGCCCCTGGAACATCGCGGCGGATTTTAATGTTGATATGAGCTTCAACCCGGCTGAGATTAAAACCATGTTGGTTTCCTATGCCAAAGATAAAAAAGTTAAAATGGACTTTGATGCAATTGCCGAACGCATTCACTACTATACGAACGGACACCCGTTTCTTGTCAGCAAAATCTGTAAAAACATTGATGAAGAGGAAGCGGAACAAACCCCGAATTACAATCCCAAACACTGGACACTTGACGATATCAACTGGTCATTCCGATGGCTGACAAGACCGATGTATACCACAACCAACTTTGATGACATGATCAAAAATCTTGAAAATAATAAGGATCTTTTTGCCCTGGTACGTGCAGTTTCAGTCGAGGGCAAGGAAGTCAGTGCCGCTGCAGATAATCCCGTTGTGAATCTTGGGATTACCTATGGAATTTTGTCTGCAAGTGAAGATAAAATAGTGGTTTCAAACCGTGTATATGAACAGCGAATTGCCACTTACATGCAATCCAAACAAGAGACCAGTGAATTAAAAGATTGTTCCATCTTCCATGATTATGGCTATCTGGAAAACGGCAGACTTGTCTTGAATTTTATTCTTGAAAAATTCCAGCTTTTCATGAAAGAACATTATTCCAATAAGGATATGGCATTCATTGAACGGGAAGGACGTCTTGTATTTATGTCTTTCTTGAAACCGCTTATCAATGGCAAAGGTTTTATGTGGAAAGAGCCGGTAATTGGAGATGAGCGACGCATGGATATTGTTGTCACCTACGGAAGCAAACAGAAAGAAGTGGTCGAACTGAAAATATGGAGAGGGAAGGAATACCATCAAGAGGGA
>Ga0154588_1105_pt1 | contig 20194 bp, 12 predicted proteins | sample RifGroF2_FD_116017 | JGI IMG/M metagenome (GOLD analysis project Ga0154588, IMG submission 116017) | Lentisphaerae bacterium GWF2_44_16
AGCCGAAGATTCATCACAAGTGTCCCCATCCCTTTTTTCTGAGCTATTAGCCGAAGATTCATCACAAGTGTCCCCATCCCTTTTTTCTGAGCTATTCTCATGGATGAAGCCAAGAGCGAAGTAGGTCCGTCCATGTCGGTTCCCTGCATAGCTCCTACGGAATCAGCAATCGGAGAACCTGAAATTCTACCATCGGGGGTAGCCCCTATATACGCACCCAATGGCGCATACGTGACAAACATTATCACTCCCGGAATACAAGGCCCGTCTCCGCGCCAAGACCTGTAGGAGTTTATTTCAGAAAAAATGAATTCGCTCAATTCAGATGCAATGCTATCAACTTCCTCACTACGATTCCCAAATTTCCGAAACTTCATTATCTGCCTGAATTCTTTCTCATATCCCTGATAGTTTTGATTAAGCATTTTGATAAAATCGGCTTTGGTAAGTGCAAGTTCGCCATTAAAAAGTTTCCGCAATGTAAACAGGGAATTAAACACATTGCTCATTCCAGCAACATTGATGACACTTCCATTATATCTGGCTCCTCCTGCATTGAATTCGACGCTCTTTTCAATGCAGTCGTCAATGAACAGGCTCCTTACAAGCTGGGGTCTGTACAACGCCATGTGCCGCTGGTTCATATTCGAAGCGTTAATCGCAGTTTTTATATTACGGGTAATATCCGATTTAAACACGGACATAAAATCTTCAAATGAAGCAGAAGTCTCCACATTCAATTTTATAGTATTATCAAGTACATCAAGAAGATTTATCCCGGCATCAATGGAACCTATGTTTGACAAACCATCCACCATCAGCTCCGTACATCCGCCAAACGCGAAATCATTCATGTCAGTGCTATTCGAGCTTTCCCTGAAGGGAATATTTTCAAGATACGCCTTCTCGTTATACAACGAAGGGTTCGGACTTCCGTTCTGCCAGCTGTCAAAGATAATGCCCCAAAACCTTTCAGGCATTGAATCGCATATCCTTATTCCTGTATTGGGGCGTCTGTATCTCTGTTGTGTTTTTATGCAGAGATACGTCAGTTCATTATAAGCATTTTTTCCGCCTAAAATCATATGCCATCCATTCTGAGCATCGACATTGCGCCACAATGCCTCAAGCAGTTCCTCTACCTCTTCTGTCGTGATAATTTTATTCTCCATGTCATAGCTGAAGTAATCAAACATATACTGATCGAAACGCCCGATTGAATCACATCCGTCAATGTAGTACATGAAATTAAAAGACAGCATAGCCTCGTAAAATGATGATGCCTTTTTCAGTGGTACTTTTTCAAAAGCATTGATGAGTTTTTCAAGCTTTTTATCAGGGGTCTTTTTCAATTGTTTTTTCAATTCGGAGATACATTTTCCATGAAAAAAGATTATACTTTCGAGCGTTTCCTTCACAGCTTCGTAGAAATCTGTTTTCTCTTTATTATTCAAGTGCTCTGAAAGCCTGGCATTTATCCTTTCCAGATAACATTCAAGACCTTCTTTCAAAATCCGCTTGTAATTGATTATGGAATGAGTATAACCGCCCCCTCCTATCCTGTATTTCTGCGGTATATTTATCGCGCTGATCAAGTTCAACTCGTCTATTACTCTTCTGAAAATATCCTTCTCTAAACCATCAGTAATTTTTTCACATATTTCAGTCAGAGCATTAATATTCACAGATAAAGAGAATGAGTAATTATAATTGATTTTCTGCCCCGGGACAAGAGCCCATACAGATTTATCAGTTTCAGGATAGAGAAGACCGCCTTCATACGGCGCCGGAAGAGCATATTCGAAATACCTCTTGAACGCCCTTGCAAACCGCGCACTGAACGAAGCGTTTTTATCCTCAAACAGTCCCGCACCGAATATTTCACCGGATTTTCTGAGTAATTGTGATTCCAATGTTTCCTGAATTTTCATACTTCTCCATTTATACGGTATTGCCCGTTTCAAAAAGTGATTTATCGAGTTTCATATTGAAAGCCACTCTTCCAATTATAGGCGAACACTGCCATGAGCGCAATTTTCCTAAAATTTCAGATTTTTAAAGAAATCACCGGTATATCCGATATCCTTTGAAATATTATCCGCGCAGTTCAGGACGGCTTCCTCAAAAAAAGTTTTCCGGTCCGGGCCAAAACGCAGATACATTCCGGTCATTCCTGTTCCGGCACACGCATTGCCGTTAAAATCGAAAACAGGCGCGCCGATACAAAATGAACCGTTAATATATTCCTGATTATCATATGCTATTCCTGTTTCATGGACAGTTTTCAACTCTTCTCTGAGCTTGTCAAAATCGGTAATGGTGTTTTCCGTCAATGCCGGCATTTTGCGGGAAAGAAGTTTCCTTACCTCACTTTCATCCATAAACGCCATTACAGCTTTGCCGAAGGCATTCGCATGATAATAAACCCTGCTCCCGGGCACGACATGAAGAAAAAAGTCCGCTGACGGATTCACCGTATCAACAACCAACATCTTGTCGCCATCCGGTATCTGGAGTTGACATGTTTCCCCGATCTGTTCACAGAGTTTTTCAAGGTGTTTCCGGGCCCTGCGCCTAATCTCAAAGTTGGAATACAAACTCATCCCAAGAGTAAAAAAACGTGTGCTTAATTTGTAAGTGCCTTCTGTGTTTACTTCCGCATATCCTCTTTCCGTAAGTCTTTTTAATACACGGAAGACAAGATTTGTAGTGATTCCGAGAGTGCGCGAAAGCTCCGTCGGGCCGAAAGGTCGCGGGTTTTTCGCCATGAATTCCAATATGTCAAGCATGCTGTCAACTGCCGGCGCGGCATATTTCTTTTTTTCTTTTTCGATCTTATTCATAAAAATTACCTCAATGAATTTTCAAGTATGCCTATCGCGTCATCAATACCATTTTCAACAGGATTTAGTTGAGTAACTGGTTTCATATAAGTATATGTGTCCTTTGCAAGTTCATCTATCTTCTTCTTCCCTGGATTTTTCTTTTTCAAAGCATTGTCAAAAGTAAAAGCTTCGAAAAAATTCTGAAATGCCCTCACAATGTCCTTGTTACCATTGTCAATCATTTCCGCTATCCGCCTGTGTTTTTCAGGCATTGCTTTCGAGTTGAAATTCAAGACTTCTCCGTAAATGGAATAAAGCGCGTCCCCATGGGCTATTTCAGGAAAATGCCCGCTTATAACATGCGCGAGAGCATGTCCGAGTGAAACTATCGCATGATTAATGGCAATACCTGAATATGTATCGGCAAGCGCCATCCCGCAACGCGCTTCAAGGTTGGCAGGATTCCTGTAAACTTCAGAAAGATTTTCCACGATGAGCGAAATCGCTTTTTCCGCAAAGATATCGCTTACCGGACTGGCGGCCCTGGACGTATATGCCTCGACAGCGTGAGCAAAAGCGTCAAATCCTGTAGCCAATGTCATATCAGGGGGCACACTGAGCATGAGTTCAGGGTCGACTATGGACAATGACGGAATTATGAAAGGCGAGCCCATGCCAGGTTTCTGATGCGTCGCATTATTTGAAATCACGGAAAAACAGGTGCAGTGACTGCCTGTCCCTGATGTGGTATTTATGGCGACAACCGGCAAAGTTTTATCTGTAATCAGCGCTCCATCCATCGCGTATTTCCATATACTCCCCTCATGTGTAGCCGCAACAGCAATCCCTTTTGCGGTATCTATGGACGAACCACCGCCCAGGCCTACTATAAAATCACATTTTCCAGCCCTTGCCAGGCATCCGCCTTCATCAATAATCTCCACTGTGGGATTGGGTGTCACTTTATCGTAAATATCGCATTTTACGTCCTGTTCAACGATTAACGCCTGAAGCCGCTCCGCCAGTCCCGATTTAACAGAATGCTTGCCACAAACTATAAAGCATCGTTTTCCAAACTGCTTTACAAGTATTCCGGCTGTTGAAAGTTTACCCGGACCGAAAATAATACCTTCTGACGGTATGCGAAACTCAAAATTCATAATCCACCCTTTATTATATATGTATAATGACATATTATATATGTATAATGACATATTATATATAAAATACAATAAAAGTCAATAGGAAACCACACCGTAAAGAACTTTTCAGCAAAGATTTTCGGGGTTTTCGGGGAAGTCGTTGTAGGCGTTCCTGAGGCTTTCGGCGTATTTTTTCCCGGCGGAAAGAACACGGCCTAAATCGGCAAGAGGGATTTTGTTTCCCGGCGAGTTGAGTGGATTCTTCGCCGCGCCGACTGAAACAAGGCGCGCGAAGCGTTCGTAAAAGAGCTTAAGAGGCAGTCTCGTTTTCGTCAGAGGGTGCATGCAGTCGTGCAGGTCAAAGGGATTGCAGACAAAGCTGTCTTTTTCCTTTTCCCATGCGGAGCTTCCGGGCGACGGTGTACAGACAGTGATGTTAAACTGCGCCGAAGGCATATTTTTAATATAGTTTTCCATTGCGTCGAAATCCTGTTCCGAAAAATCAGGCATAACCATGAAGCCCGCAACTACGGCAATACCGCTTTCACGCATGAGCCTGTGGGCGTTTTCATTGTCCGCCACGGTAGAATGCTTCGAAACGCTTTTCAGCGTAGCGTCCGTTATGGCCTCAAACCCCAGAAAAACAGCATCCAGCCCGATATCACGCCATAATTTAAAAATATCAGGTTTGCGCAAAACAGTTGTTGAACGGGCCCAGGCAAAATACCTTTTATTTATACGGCGCGATTTAATGGCTTCGGCAAGTTTAACTATATGTTCGCTATTGCTGAAAGTTTCATCATCGCAGAAATAAACATTGTCAGGCTTCAAAGATGAAATTTCATCGGTGATTTTATTGACGTCCCTCGTCAGATGACGCCTGCCGCTGAGGCGGGGAACTACGCAGAAGGAACAGTCCATCGGGCAGCCGTAAGACGTTCTGAGCAGGGCCACGCTCGGAAAAATTGTCTTCAACTCCGTATGTTTTTCGGCAGGCCATATGCAGGAGTAGTTTTCATAATTCCAGAGGTCTCTTCTCGGAACAGGTATAGCGGCCATATCCGGATATTCGGGAAGAATGGCAACTTTATCGCTTTCGAATTTATCGCCGGTAAAAAGAACGTCCGGAATACCGTAAGGCTCCCAGCCCTCAGAAATCCTACCCACAAGTTCGCCAAAAGCCCTTGTTCCCTCCCCTCTGACAATGGCGTCAATGCATGGGATATTATAGTCATAAGGCAAAATCGTCGCGTGATGTCCGCCTGTTACGACAAAAGTATTTTCGAGATTTTTTTTGGCCAGCGCCGCAAGCTGTTTCACAATGGACGCTTCATGGGTATAAGCCGAAAACCCGATTATGTCAGGCTTGAAACTGTTTATTTTTTCAGAAAAAAGCTCGAACTGGTTTTTCTCAGCTAGGCGCAAGTCAAGCACTTTGACTTCATGCCCGGGCGGAACAACAGCGGCTATATAACCCAATTCAAGGGGCTCCATGAATATCAGAGGTTTAAGGCTGATAATCGTCTCAAGTCGCGGCTTGGGTTTGACAAGCAGAATTCTCACACTAAAATATCTCCATGTTTATTAAAAGATAATTACACTTTGCCAAAGATAAAAGTAAAATAGAAAAGAAAAAGATGCTTTCAGAAGAAAACGGTAAAATAAAAATCCTGCTTGTAATACCGCTTTTCAACAATGCCGGGACCATAAAGGAGCTTGCAGTTGAAGTCCTGGAACAGGGATATTCCGTACTCATAGTAAACGACGGAAGCACAGACAATGGCCCTGAAATCGTAAAAGAACTCTGTCTGACATTGATAAATCATTCCGTCAACCGGGGAAAAGGCGCGGCAATAAAAACAGCCGCGGAATGGGCAGAGGAAAATCATTTCACTCATATAATAACAATTGACGCGGATGGTCAGCACCTGCCCTCCGAAATATCGATCTTCACCGAAAAGATAAAAGAAAATCCTCTTTCGATAATAGTGGGAAACCGCGATTTTGAAAAAGCCGGAGCTCCGGAAGCCAGCCGGGTTGGACGCGAAAATTCAAATTTATGGTTCAAACTCGCGACAGGCAGTTCACTCCCCGACACCCAAAGCGGCTTCAGAGCGTATCCCGTGGAAGCCATCCGCAAAATAAAATGTCTCGCGGAAAGATACAACTACGAAATAGAAATCATTGTGAGAGGCGCATGGGCCGGGCTTCCCGTCGTTCCGGTAAATATTTCAGTGAAGTATAATGAAGAAACAAAAAAGGCTTCTCATTTCCGCCCTTTCATGGACAGTCTGCGCTGTTCAAAAACTTTTGCTCTCCTTATTCTGAGAAATCTCCTGCCATGGCCCAACAAACTGCTCTTCGGCCCCTCCAGAAGCAAGACCATAAAAAATGCTTTCCGCAATCCGCGCGCCTTAGTGAAGATGCTCTTCACCGAAAGCACAAGCCCGTCTGAAATAATTCTAGCCTGCATGGCTGGAATACTTCTGGGAACGCTTCCGCTTATAGGCCTGCATCTGGTGGCTATAGCCTTTGTTTCGACACGGCTTCATCTAAACAGATTAATCGCACTGAACATAAGCCATATATGCGCTCCTCCCTTTGTCCCGGCGCTATGTATTGAAGTGGGTTATTACCTGAGGCACGGCGAGTTTCTATATGATCTGAACTGGCAGACCCTCGGCAGGGAATTCATGAACAGATTCGGCGACTACCTTCTGGGGGCAACTGTTTTCGCGCCTGTCTTCGCTGTCTTCACTGGACTGGTTATTTTCATTATATTATCGTCATCAAAACTTTCAAGGAAACTTAAAAATGGATAACGGCAAAAAATACAAATCTCCCAATTACGGAGGATATCTGGGATATAAGATATTCCATTGGGTAATCAGCTGTGCCGGTGTAAGACCGGCTTATGTCCTGCTTGCGTTTATAGTGCCGTATTATGTTATCATCCGTCAAAGCGCCAGGTCTTCCGCGTCATTCTATCTCAAAAAACGCTTTCCCAATGACTCATCCCTGACACGCTTCTTCAGAACAATAAAATACTTTTATATATTCGGACAGGTACTGATTGATCAGGCCGTCACTGGAATACTGGGCGAATCTGTCCTCTCCTTCGAGTTTCCGGAAGGACAAAAACTTCTGAAAATAATCAAACGGAAAAAAGGCGCTCTGTTACTGACCACTCATCTTGGCAACTGGCAGACCGCAATGGGCGCAATGGGAGATTTCGCTGAAAATGTATCTTTTCACTTCCAACTGGAAGAACATACTTCGGGGCGGCATTTTTTTGATCTCTCCAACAAGCGGGACAAGTTCAGAATAATATCCCCCTCGGCATTTCTAGGAGGCATGGTTGAAATAACAAGCACCCTGCTCTCCGGCGGCTGTGTAGCCACCATGGGCGACCGCGCATGGGGCTCAAAAACCAAAGAGGCCCTTTTCTTTGGGAAAAAAGCTCTTTTCCCGATAACGCCCTATCATCTGGCACATTCCACTAATTCAGAAATTTTCATGATACTCCCGGTCAGAACAGGACGTCTCTCATTCCGTATTGACGCCGTAAACCTTAGCGAAAACATTGATCTTTCCTCAATTTCAAAGGATGAAGCAATCGACCGGCTTCTGAAGCGTTACGTCGAGAACCTTGAAAAATGCCTTCAGCAATACCCCTACATGTGGCTCAACTTCTACAATTTCTGGAGCGAAAAAGACGAGACCCTGACAAAATGATGCTTCATTTTCCGTTTTTCTCCTTTGCAGGGTCTCCGAAAAGGGCTTCCACAAGTTCAGCTTTTTTTACGCCCTTGCCATTTGAAGCGGCTTTCGGAAATTCATCAGGATTGAAATAAAGCCCCGGCCCTGTCGCTAGATAAGAGGCAATTTTTTTACCGTCCACCATTATGGAAAATTCATTCTTTTTTCCGAAAGTTCCTCTGATAGACCATTCTTTTCCGGCGTCTTCCGGAGAAACTTTCACTTTAAGAATGCCCTTGCTGATTATGCCTTTGGAGCTTCCGTCAGGCCCTACAAGTTCCGCAAGAGTGGAACTCGTATTCATGAAAGTCGGTTCACGTGTGATTGTCAATTCAGCGATTTTCTCAGGAAGCCTGAAAAATAAACGGCGTCCTCCCGCACGCTGTCCGGGATTATTATTCCACAACTGTACCCAGCGCAAGCCGTGTGAAACGCTGAAGTCCAGAAGCTGGATTTTCACGTCATTGAACACGAATTTGTAAACACCCGTATTCCCGTCGGAAAGAGTTATACGGAATGGTATATAGCCCTCTCCCTTTATTTCTTTTTCCATGATGGTTTCACCGGACGGTCCGCTTATTTTCAAATGCGCAGGCGGCATACCTTTTTCATTGCACAAACCGCCTTGCACCGTGAAACTTTTCCCGTCATTGTTCTGTACGAATATTTCCGTAGGTCTTGAAAGCACAGCAGAGAGTCCCTTTTCTATGAAACGGATCTTTACAGGCTTTCCGTAATCATTCAGGGCCGCAAGGAAAACCGGGATTCGCAATGACATATAGTCAAAGCCCAGGGATACCGCCCCGATTGTCCCGAAGCCGTCAAACAAATCTCCCGGCTTGTCCACAATGCCGTTCAGATAGTAGGTCAGGAAAAACATTCCGTATTCAAGATATTTCGGGTCCTTAGTAATGAAATAGGCATAACCCATAATGTTGATATTATCTCCCATAACCCGCCATATACTGCTGGTATCGCCATAGCCGTCAATGTACGCGTTTGCCCATAGCACTATACGCTCGGCGATTTCCTTATCGCCTGTAATGTCATAATATTTTTCGAGCCACGGCGCATAATTTTCCCATCCGCCTCCGCCTGAAAAAGCGCCTTTGGGGATTATTTTGCCTTTAGCGTTAAAATATGCGAGGGTATGATGGCAGAATGTTTTGTCGTTATTAATATTCTGATTTTCAAGCGTGTTCCTGACATATTTTTCGGCAATATCGAAATATTCCTTATCTCCTGTCGCCATGTATAAATCCATCAATGCCGAAGATGTCCCTGCAGCGCTTCTGCCATCGGATGGTTTCCTGAATTTCTCCTTGACGGACCTGCCCCACATCTCGGCGGTATCAAGACCTTTTCTGTCCCCGGTAAGATAGTAATAATAAATCATGAAGTTCGTCATGCTGTTGTAATCCATAAGGCGGTTTCCTGAATGCCAGTGACTGAGTCCTTTGTAATCGCAGAGCCCGCCTTTTATCTTGCCGTGCGGATATTCGAGTTTCTCATATTCCGGCGTTGTCCAGTTGCACATGTCGATGTCCATCAGATGACGGGCGCTGACGACTCCCCAGCGCAGGTACTTCGGATCTCCGCTCCTGATATAAAGTATCCATGGGACTGTCCCTGAGCAATGGTGATAACCTCTCCAGCAGCGGTAAGCATCATCCCATCTCCGGGTGCTGTAATTCCATCCTGTATGACTGTCGCCATAATTGAATTTTCCGTAGTCTTTCGTATGATCCTGCAAACGTCTTTCGCAGTCAAAAAGTTTTGACAGGGCCTTTTCCTCTTCTGGAAATTTTTCAGGAGACGCGGCCAGAATGCGTCCGAAAACGCCGCTTGCGCACATCCATTCGGGAGTCGCCATCACAAGCGGACTGTTTTGCCATAACGCCGCCATTTTGCCGCAGTCCTTTTCCGGTATATTGAAATCAATGAATATCTCGGCGCTTTTAGCGACACCCATACAATTTTCATATCTGCCGTTCCTGACATAACGCAGTTTATACTCCTCCTTCTTATCTTTCGCGGGGGATGTGTAGTAAACTTCAGGCACCTTGAAATCAAGTATCTTCCCTTCATGACAATACCAGAGGTACTGGCGGTTGGCATCAACAATTTTCCTGTCGGGCATGCTCACACCATGGGCAGGCCAGAAGTGATATGTCAAACTTTTTCCTCCCTGCGCTTCCAGCTCGTTGGGAAAGGTCTGCCAGAAATCGCTTACATACATCATGGCGGAAAAATCTTTGCCGCCAGTCCATGCCCATCCAGGAGAGCGTTTTCCGTCACCTTCGGCTTTCCACTTGCCGGGATTCTTTGCATCGGAGAGAAGGAGTTTGTCGTTGTCATATTGAAGGAGATATTCAGAGCTTCCGTCTTTCAGAGCAATTCTCTTATCAGTTCCTCCGAAAAGGACGTTCTCTGTTTTCAACGGCAAAGATATGCCTATATCGCTGAACTTAGCCTTTTCCGTATTCTCCGTTATCAGGAAAGTATAAAGCATTTTCACAAAGGGTTTGCCCTTGAAAAAATTGAGACGCACGGTATAGCGGCACATCTTTTCGCCCGTCCCCGAATAAAACCAGCCGTCTGCCTTTATCACCGAACGGACGGGGCCTTTCAGTTCCAATTTAACTTCGTCAGGCGCGCCGAGGGATGACGCGAAGAGTTTTCCATCCTTGTCTTTCAGATAAAGGCTGTGATTTTTATCATCCGCAGAAAGAACGTTTTTATTATTTACAGACACTGTATCAAAAAGATTAAATTTTTCTTTGCTTACAGTGAAAACGGCCGCGCCTGTATTTATTTCAAATCCTTTCGGACTTTCCTTTACGATTATGCCGTCTTTTACTTCTTCGGGACTTCCATCCGCAAGTTCCAGTTTCAGTTCTTCAGCTTTTTTTCCCTTCAAATCACAGAGAAAGTCAAACATAAGCCACTGGATGCTTTTATCCTGAGGCCATGTACAAAGCTCTTGCATCTGATACGGTATTTCATTGCCTGAGCTATCCTTCAATTTCAGCGTTGAAGCGTCTTTCAATTTTCCCTTCGGAAAAGGTACACTTAGTGTAAGAGGATATCCCTTAAACTCTCCTTTTCCAGGGTTATCCAGTTTCAGTGCCACCTCATCACATCCCGCGATAAAAGCGACGGACATTAAAAAAACGGCAATCCCCAGATTTAATCTCATAACAGCATCTCACTTTTATTTTGTTTCTATAATAATTTTCAATTTATCTACCACTGTCCGTTAGGCCCAGCTTCGCTGCCGAACCAGAACAAATAGGCGGTAATTTTCTCCGTAGTAGTACAATTGTAATTATGATTAACCGCCCATGAATATGAAATCAGCTGCCTGTGCCCGTCGATAAATAAAGCGTTTGTGCTTTTCCCGGCGTTATGAAAAAACCCCATGCCGTGATTCTCATTGCCCGTAACATTGTAGATATACCAATCCTCTGAAGATTGTATTACAGATTTCGACTCCGATATTATCATTGTTGACGATGGAGAAGTAAAACGATTCAGCCGATAAGGTTTGCTTACTGATGTGTTCCATGTACCTTCAACGTAATTATCAGAAGGACGCAGATTATATCCGTAAGTATTATACGCGTCTTTGCGCGTTCCCGCGCCCCATTCACCTCCGCTCCAGAATAAAACAAGGGAAGGATTCGGATCACTCATACAACGGAACAAACCAGTTTGATTGAGATAATTGTCGTTTATATAATTCCCCCAGAAATAATACTGGTTAGACGTGGTATCAACTCTTGTCGGAGGGAGCCATCCATTGAAATCGTTCACGTAATTCACAAGCCCTAAATGCTGCTGTTTCAAGTTATTAGCGCATTTGATTTCAGCCGCCTTATCTTTCGCGCTTTTCAGCGCAGGCAGAAGCAACGAAGCCAGTATCGCTATAATCGAAATTACAATGAGGAGCTCGATAAGCGTAAAAGCAATTCTCGATTTAATTTTATACATTTCAGTTTCCCTTATAATTTACAGATATCAGTATCTACTCTTGTGGAACAAAAAATCTCTCCGGCCTGTCTGAAAAATAATGTTTTTTCGGAGGCGATGTCATCCTGATTGTCAGTGACTTACTCAAGCCCTGAAGACAACACCATATTTTTCCCCTCTGGTCTGCTTGAGGATATGCTTCAAGCTGAATCCATTGCCCCGAAACTTCAGGATAATACCATTGCCTGAAAGCAACGACATTGTCTTTGTCATCAAGAAAGGCCAGGGAATGCGGCATATTGAGGCGTCCCAAGGCCTCCGCCACAACAGGCAAACCATCCGAAGATACTTGAAAATACAACGCGGAACCCCTCGAAAAATTCAAATCATTGTCCCACGCACATACCATTTTTACCGGACGGATGGACTGCATGGGGAGGCCCATCATGAAAATTTTCCCGTCACTACGTTCAAGGGTAAACTTTACTTCGCCGTCAAGCATATCAGGGGGCAGGATAATTTTACAATAAGTATAAACAGAATTATTTTTTCCGTCACCCGAAGTAAAAATCGAGTCCTCAGACACCTTAAGCTCCTGTGCAAGCTTTTTGCCGTCATGAGAATAAATGACGGCTTTATCCGGAGCCTGTTTCTTATCCTTTATCCCGAACCGTAGCTCAAGCGGTTTCTTTTCCTCGCTCTTTACAAAAAAAGTTACCTTTTTTCCGGTAAGCTCCCAGCGCGGATAAACAGCGCGGAATTCGCCTTTATGTGCTTTAAGCAGCGGTAATATATACGGAACAGTCTGCTGATAGTAGCCTCCCGCCGAATGCCTGGAGTACATATCGCATCCGTACATGAAAGAAGCATTATCACCTAAAACGCTCAAGCCTACTGCGTTCGCACACCCCTGCGCCCATTGAAGGAACAGAGGATTTCCCGTACCGGCATACGCAACCATAAATACGTCGTAGAGCGGATACCCCATCTGAGGAATAAAACAGGTATCTGCACCGTATTCCATATTTTTCAGAGGGTTGTCTCGAATGAGGCGGCTGGCCCATGCAACAGCTTTTTCTTCCGCTTTTCCGCTGCCTGTCATACGATAATAGTGGCTGAGCCAGGGGGCATAATCATACCAATTGCCATGACGGAAATATCCGTCCTCAGTCATAATGTTATCGACAATATGATCGAACTGGCGCTCTGCTAATTCACGGAAGTCCATATCCCATGTATCCTCATACAGAGTAAGCAGAGTATCCAGCGTTCCGGAAGCGCTGCGGGCAGAACGGGGACTGAAAACCGCACGTGTACATTCGCCCCATTCCAGAGACACGTCAAAAGGCCTGCGTTCCCCGGTCAAATATGTGTAATAATGCATGAAATCGCTCATGCTGTTGTAATCCATGATTCTTCCGCCTGAACTCCAAGGCACTATCCCTTTATAGTCGCACTGGGCGCCTTTTGTTTTGCCATCATAACCAAGTTTCTGCATCTCGGGAGTTGTGTAATGGCAAAAACCGATATCCGCACAACGGAGAGTATTTCTACATGCGTAATCAAAGTATTTGCGCTGGCCGCTTCTGGCAAACAGTAACCATGGAATACGCGGGCTGCCATGGTGGGTCAGACGCCAAGGGCGTTCCAATTGGGAAAAAGATTTTTTTTCCGGATGAAAATAAGTATTTGATCCGCCGTAATTCCACATCCCGTAAGAATATTTCTCGAGGATGCGTTCCCCGTCAAACCGTGCGTCCAAGGCTTCCTCAATGACCGGGAAAGAGTTTTTATCAACCGGAGCAATAGGACCGAAAGCCCCGCTTTTACACATCCATTCGGGAGTGGCATATACTATCGGTGGTTGATTTATGCAAGTGGCAACAGCGCGGACATTGTCCTTTTGCAGTTTTCTCAGATTAACGAAAATCTCGTTAGTTTTGGACACACCCATACCATTGGTTTTCCGGGAATGCCTGACATACCTGTAGTTACCTTCTTTACTTTTGCCTTTAAAATTATAGAACCATTCAGGCGCCTGAAAATCAAGATATTTGCGGTGGTGCATAAACCAGAGTTCGCCCAAATTATCGTCAGTCAGCACTTTGACGGGCTGGTCTTCGCCTTTTTCAGGCCAGATGTGAAGTTTTATCCTTCCCCTTTCCCCTTCAAGTTCTTTTGGATAATTCTGCCAAAAATCCCGCATTCCGATTGCAAGGGCAGCATCGTTTTTAGCGGATTTCATCTCTATCCATCCGTCAGCTTTCTCCCCGACTGAACAAATCGTTCCAGTATTCTGAAATAACTTATATTTATCTTTTTCATACTGGAGCAGAGAGGCGGAATTTTCTTTCATGTACATGTCCTCCGGTACTGTTCCGAAGCGGTATTCAATAATCCCGTCCCTGAGAGAAAGAGGAATGCAGATGTCGGATATTTTGGTGTCCCGCGAATCGGCGCAGAAAATGAAAGTGTTGACTATCTTTATCCGGGACACTCCGGCATAGGCGTAAATCCTCATTACGTATTGCGCTATTCCTGTGCCGTCTGCCGCCTTAAACCAGCCGGATGCCTTTATCACCGCACACAGCGGCCCGGACTGTTCAACGCTCACTGCTGAATTTTTATCCAGACTGCTCTCATAAATCTTGCCGTGCCGGTCGGCAATGTACGGGGAAACCGCATCAAGCAAAGGCGCGCCCGCTTTGCCGCCATTCATGAACCAGGCCTGGTGAATGCCATCGAAGCCGGATTTCAGGATTTCAAAACGGGCATTACCGGTATCGATGAAAATACTGTTTGCCTGTTCTTTTACAGAAACACTAGCGGTTATCGCAGGCGCAGGCGGCATTTTTTCACCGAATTTAAGGGTGTATTTTTTGTCCACAGCCGATCTAAGCTGAAAATTCACTCCCAGCCAGCGGACACTGCCTTTAGGACTCCACGTGGAAAGAACCTGTGTCTGACACGGCAACTGGTTGCCGGCAGCATCAAACAGCCGATATTCGGTTTCCATGTCCGCAGTTCCCCGCGGCATTGGAACGCCGGCGTAAACAGGACAGGGCATTTGCGAAGATATATATTTTGCCGTTTCCGCCGGGATATCAGCCAGGAGCGGAATGCTTCCGGCTTTGTCAACCGGAGCAGCCTTGACGCGTTTTAACGGATATTCTTTTTGCAGGATAAGTTTCCCGGACGGATTTTTAATCTGAGCCAATACTGAATATTCACCGGGACTCAGAGAACGCGTGTCGAGTTCCAAATCCATAACTTCGCCCTGCAATGGCAGTGAGGCGCTTTTGACTACCTTACGGGTCTTAGCGTCAAGTACCGATATCACGAGTTCAAATTTAACATTATCTTTATTCCTGCCCTGATCAGATACCCCAAACAGGCGTATACGCCCGTATGCCGCCTCGTCCATATCGTCATAAACATTCTTGTTCAGGAAAAATCGCATATCTTTTATCATTGCTTCCGGATATGCCTTGAGATAGGCGTCTCTGTCCTGTTCCGTCCCGAATACCAGCAGCCCCATCTGTTCCGGATTGGCATATCCGGGAAACATGGAACTTATAATTCGTTCCGGCGCCGTTGCCCTCCCGATGTTAAATGTTACACTGCGCCCGGATTTGGCACGACGGCCTATCGCCTTCAGCGGAATCGCTATTTCCGCAGTCCAGATATCATCTCCTATCCTGACTGCGCTCTGCCACTCGGTATCCCAGGCCATGTTACGGTTTTTCGAATCGCTTCTCGCGCCGCCCGCGCCGAGGATAAACTGAAACAGGTCAGCCCCATTGACAAAAAACATATCAAGGCAATCGTCGTTGTATGCCGCCTTGTCGTAATTGTCCGGAGGCGCGTCATGCTTTATGCCCTTATCTGAAGCTGCCAGGCATTTTGCCGCAATATAAATATTTTCATCTGAATGTATTATCCGGATTTCAGTCTGCCCTTTGCTTGTGCCGCTATCATTCCGAAATATCCGCGGAGCAACATTCTCCCAGCACTTATCGTCAGGCATTCCGTCAAGTTTCGGGGCATCCTCTTTCTTTATGTGTTTTGAATAAACAATCTTATCTGCCTGCAAGTTTGCGAACGGTTTTTTTATTTCAATATTTTTTACAATGCCATCAGCCATGGCAGGCGCGAAGAGAAGCAGAAAACCCGAAGCATATATGAACATTTTTTTCAGCATCATACTATTTCCTTATCTATTCTGTTAATAGTTATTTTTTAATTAAGCGGGTCCCAATACTGATTAGTCCTATTTAAATCAAGCATTTTGACTGCATTAACATGATTATCACAAAACAGGATGTTGGTCATATCACTGTGAGGATATGCTATATTCACAAGGTTCCCGGCAGGATTTACATACAGATAAAGAGCTCCATCTAAAAGATTCAAATCCGCAAGCAGCGGCGTTGCCGACGTTTGCCGGACTTGTGTTCTTTTAATATTCAGCCATGCCGGACTTGTTGAAGGAGTGTTGCCAAGATAAGTGTTCTGCCCGTAACAGAAATATCCATCATACGTTTTTGTCGTTTCGTTCGTGTTTGAGGGACACCAAAAAATATGATCCTTGCGTGCTCTATCGGTATTCTTCAGATAAACTTCAAGCAGTCCGCCCCATCCATACCAGACAACATTGTATCCCTTTGACGGCGGATAGTAGTCACCATAGTCGGACATGTATGATTCATTGGCAATTCCAAGTTGTTTCAAATTATTTACGCATGCTATTTTTTTTGTCACATCCCTCGCCTTTTGCAATGAAGGAAGGAGCATTGCCGCCAATATCGCTATAATCGAAATTACAACGAGGAGCTCGACGAGAGTGAAAAGATAAATTTTCCACATAACTTTCAGAACTTTTTTATAAACTTTATTTTCCATATATGTTCCTTTACCATTGCTCCATAGTGCCTGCTTCTGTTCCATACCAGAACAATGAAGCCACGCTTTTTTCACTGCTGGCACAATTGTAATTATGGTTAACGGTCCACGAGTATGTCAGTCCCTGAACATGCCCATCGGTATACAGAGCGTTTACTCTGTTTTTGTTACCATGAAAATATCCCAAACCATAGTCATTTGACGTTGAATTGTAAACATGCCAATTCTCAGCAGATTGAATGTCCTGAAATTTAGCTTCTGAAACTATCATGGACATTGACGGCTTCAGGAATTTCCCGAGTCTGTAAGGTTTTTTTATTGAACCGCTCCATGGTATGCCTGTATAATGTTCAGATGGTCGCCAGTTATATCCATACGTATTATAGCCGGTTTTATAATTCCCGCTGTCCCATTCCCCGGAATCGCAGAAATAAACACGCTGCGGATTAGGATGGGAAGAACAACGTAATACGCCAGTATTTCTTATATAATTATCGTTTATATAATTCCCCCAGAAATAATAATGATAAGAAGTATTGTCAACTCGTATGGAAGGGATCCACCCGTTGAAGTCATTCGCGTAATTCACAAGCCCCAGGCCCTGCTGTTTCAAGTTGTTCACGCATTTTATTTCAGCCGCTTTGCCTTTAGCTTTCTGCAACACAGGCAGCAGCAAAGAAGCCAATATTGCTATAATCGAAATCACAACGAGGAGCTCGACGAGAGTGAAAAGCCAGCTCCCGAGCATACTGTTTTTATAATATTTATTTTTTATGCCCATATTTCACATTCTCCTGTCTCATTTCATGAAAATCAGTTTATCCACATGGGGATTAGAGCTGATATTCAATTTTCCGTTAAGATCATCAGCATATGCCAGACAATAAAGGCACATGAGCGTACCGAGCATATCGCTTATTGGCAATGCCTGGCCTATTCTGACTGAATGGTGCACGCCAAGGCAAAGTTTACCGCCAAAAGCAAAAGCTCCATCCGCTTTTCTGTAATCCTTCATAAGCATCGCGGCAAGCTTATCGGCGGCAACGGCAATATCATTATGCCTGTATTTTGACTTCGACTGTTTATCCATCAGCCACAGTACCCATATAGCGTCCCAGTTCATGCACATGCCGCCGTCCGCAAATTCGGCATTTGTTTTTTGCATGGCGAGAAGCGAATCAATCGCCCGTTCCGGAAATGGATAAGGACGCCCAACCAGTTTATATGTTACCATAAGTTTGAAAACGCCGCCGCAATGATTATTTATATCACTGCAACCCTTTTTTGACGGCATACCATCACTTTCAGAGAAAACTTCTTTTTCAATAATTTCAAAAGCCTTCTCTATTGGCGGAGTTATTCTTTTTCCGTTCCTTATAAAAAAAGCCTCAACAGCTCGAAAAAAACGTTCTCCGACAAGCCACGGTCTCTGCCAGTTCCATGAAAGTATCTCTTCTTCCATTTCAGGAGATGCCAAATCAACAAAAACATCTGAAGGCATCGGATAAAGAGGTTTCGCGCCAAGCAGATCAAGCGCGTCCTTAGCGTCCATCTGTCCCCAGATGTCAGGCCATGTATGGTGATGATTTTCGGCAAGTTCTTTTTCCCCGACAAGCTTGTCTTTGAAAAAGCCGTCCGAGGCATCCTGCTGCGATTGAAAATATTTTACGGCTTCCTGTTTTAATCTTTGCGGGATATCATTCAATTTATCCAGCACAGCCAATACCCTGATTGCAATTATTGAGGGAATGAGTCCATAAGGACGAATCATAACTGAAGAATATTTCCAGCGTCCCCAACTGTAATCTTTACAACGGACCGCTTCCAGCCAGTCGAGAGTGCCTTTCATGGCTTCTTCCAAATAACCATTGGTTCCTTCAATAGAGTTCATAAAATATCTTTCTTTTCAGATCCTTTACTATTTTCTTTTCCGTATTTGTCTATTTCAATATAATTCTTGAAAAAGATATATAGTTCATCAAGGGCTTTATCAAATTCAGTGTCATCCTTATGAAGCAGATTATTGAGCCCCTTGCGAAGCCAGTAGAGGATTTCAGGGCTTTCAACAGAATATGCCGCACTCATATTTGGTATTTCATCGAAAAAAAGCCTGTCTCTGGCATCCTCATTGCCCTCCATACTTTTCTCTGCAATGTCTCTTCTGACAGGTATCCCATATCTGCTCCGGGCAAAACAGCTCTGGATCCTATCGCCAAGCATGGCTTTAACAACTTTCCGCACCAGTTTCAAATCTGTACAGGATTTGCGGACACAGAGGCCTTCAGTGGTCTGCACGGTAGTTTTATTTCCGCCCTCTATCCGCGGGAGCGGCACACTGCCCCAATTGAATTTCAACTCGTCAGCCCGCGGCATGAATTCCTGCCGCGGTGAAAAGCCGAAGGCAAGAGTTCCTTCATTAAAATACCCTGACACTGTATAACTTTTATATTCCAGTTCATTCAGGAGACTTTTATAGAGCAGGAGCCCTTTCCTTGACTTATCTGAATTTATGAGCACCCTGCCTTCATCATTGAGAAAGCCGCCGCCCGCCCTGAAAACATATGCCATAATCATATTCGGCGCCATAAAGGGATAATAGCTGTAAATGTTTTCAGTTTTGTATTTTGTTTTAAGTTTTCTCACCACGCTGATGAAATCATCCCCGCGCCAGTTTTTTTCAGGCGCTTCACATCCGGCGTTCTTAAGCATATCAAGATTATAGCATATAACCCTGGGAGAAAAAATCAGCGGTATGGCATAGAGCTTGTTCTCTCTCCTGAAATATTCAAAAGGTTTCATGTAAAAAATACTTTTATCAGGATACAGCTCATCAAATATTCCGGAAAGGTCCATATATTCCTTATGATTGCTCTGCATGTTCAGAGTAACGTCAATCTCAAAATCGCCCCTGATGTTCGACCTGTTAATCCGGAGTTCACAAAGTTCCTCCCTGATTATTTTTCCCAGACCGAAAAGATTCTTATTATCAAATCCCGATATGAAGATACTGTTTCTGAGGTACTGCGAGTTCCAAGACGCCTTTACGAAAGTTCCCTGGCGCGGCACGGTTTCAAGTATGCCGTCAGAACGGAGGCTGTCTATGGCCTGCTGGACTTTTATAAAGGAAACTCTCTTTTTCAATGCTATTTCACGGGCCGACGGCAACCTATTCCCGGCTTTAATCCTCTCATCCTCAAGGAGATTAAGAATGTATTCCCTTATATTCTCGACCGCTGTAAGTTTTCTTTTCATAAAACCTTTATAAGTTTCGTATTACATTATATATACAATTTGTGGCTATGTCAAGACCTCTTGAAATAAAATTACATTTTTCTGACCGTTGACTGATCAATTTAATCCCTGTAATTTTAAATATTTGCGTTCAGTATTTATAAAGTATCTCCCTCAACACAGCATAGAGGAAGCGATTACAAAAAATCAGCTTTTTTTCAGAAAATCTTCCGCAAGACTGAAATCAGTGCGAAGAATTCAGATAATTCCACAACGCTACACACAGTTCGCGCTCCGACTCTGACTAGTACATCATAATCCTTAAAGTTTCGCTTCTGATTCCAGAGATACTTCTGATTAACT
>Ga0154588_1174_pt1 | contig 19967 bp, 22 predicted proteins | sample RifGroF2_FD_116017 | JGI IMG/M metagenome (GOLD analysis project Ga0154588, IMG submission 116017) | Lentisphaerae bacterium GWF2_44_16
AAATCAGCTTTTTGATACAAAAAAACTGATTTATACGGTATGATTAAAATCAGACAAAATACGGAAATATTTAATGACAAGCAACTTACAAATCGGCGAGCGGGGCCAGACCCCGCTTCAAAGCCCCGCTTCACGACCGCTTCACCGATCAACTTACAAATCAGCGAGCGGGGTCAGACCCCCGCTTCCGGGCGAGCGGGGTCAGACCCCGCTTCAGGCCCCCGCTTCAGGCCGCTTCAGGGATTATGGATATGGAAAATATAAGGGGATAGGTGCATATGTCCATGAAAAGTTAACTATTAAAGAATTTACGATTTTTGAAAATGGAAGTTCTACCAATAATCGTAAAGATATAAAAGTGTATATAGAAAAGGCTCTGGGAGAATGAAAAAGATACTTTTGATTTGTTCTATTCTGTTTTCTTGGATTAACATATATTCGGAAAATATTGAAACTACTATTGGCTTTAACGATATAGATTTCGGAGATGCCTTATGCAAAATCGAAAAAGTAAAAATTTTTCAAAAAGTTATTAGGAACAAAGAAATACTTCCAAATGATCATAATGAAAAGGAATGGGGGGATGGATTTATTTTTCTTGTTAAAAAATATTTAGGAGAAAATAATTTTCTATCTTTTATATTCTTAAATAACTTGTTTGACAAGAAAAAATTTGCTGAATACCTGATAACATGTGAAATTCCACATGTGACTAAAAATAGTACTTATTATAAACGTAATGATTTATTTATAGATGCGTTATGGGAATTTGAAATTGGTGAATATAATGTGATAGATAAAGAGAGTTTTTCCGATTTAAAAGTTATTCAGAATAATGCAGATAGGATTATTGCCGAATTTGATTTTGATATTTTTAAGATAGAATCAATTACCGGCAAATGTATTTTTTCTGCGACAAAAGGTAAAAATGGTAAATGGGTAGTACAGGAATTACGCATTAAAAAACGTGGTTCAGATAAACTTGAAGATGGTTTATTAGTTTACTCAAGAGCTAAAGACAAAACTGTAAATAAAAGTTCTACCAAGGATACACATCAAGTTAATGTTGAGTCTCAGGGGAAGTAGAGTATGTGGCGAGGGTATTCTGCCGCTTTCTTTGAATGGGGGGCGGCAGTGATGCCCTTTTTTAGCTGGAAGGGGTTTTAAATGGATCCTTACATGTACGAGACAGGATTAAAAGAGTACCTTGATCATTTCTGGGATTACGGGCGTAAGAAGCCGAACAAAAAAGCACTTGCTAAAATACTTGGAGTGACGGAGGGCTGTTTAAACCATTGGCTTTCAGGACGCCGGAAAGAGCTTTTCCTTATGAAAGCATGTGTTCATTGAAAATTGAAAGTACTGAAGGCTGTATCCCTGTCCTGGTAAAAGCCGCCCTCGTAAAACCGCTAGAGTCTGCCAAAGATAAAACGCCACGCGATGATAAACATAAAAATCTGTCATCCCACAGCAAAATGGAAAGCAGAAAATAACAATCCATACCCTGGCATCCGTGGATGCTACCCCCAGCGCTTGCAAGGTACCGGAATATTGCGGTAGCATCCAATCATGGGGGCAGCGTCCTCTACAGCTTCATCGGCTCATGCAAGGGCCCTTGACATCAATCCATACGAATATCTTAAGGACGTGCTCTCAAAAATAAATTCATACCCCACGCCAGACTTCACGAACTACTACCTCATAACTGGAAAAAACTCCAGGCGCAGAAATAATTTCCATTACCAAACATTTTGAAAACTTATCTGTCAACTATGTGTATCTACCGGATGCTTACGATGAGTTTAATATTAGGACTTAAATCATAAGACCTTACAGTATTATAAAAGAAGTTCTCAGAATTTTGAGATGTAGAATATTGTCCTCTCCTTTTCGATACATTTCCGGCAAACTGTTTGAATTTGCCTGAAAATGTCGCTATTTTCCCTTAACTAACAGGATTCATGTTTGATTAAACGATGAAATCACTATTGGCAATAATAAAACTTACCTGTAAATCGGCTGTAAGATCGCATATCTTTCAGCTGTTGCTGGTACTGCTTATCCTCTGCATAATACTTGTGCCTAATACCATATCGGGGGACGGCACAGCCTGGGGCTATATTCAGATTTCACTGAAATACAGTCTGGGAGTGATATCCTTTGTCCTTTCGCTTTCGACGGTCTGGCTCGGGTGTTTCGCGCTTACCCGGGATGTGGAAAACTATCAGATTCACATGGTCATAACCAAGCCCGTTTCGAGAGTAACCGTATGGCTCGGTAAATGTCTGGGCGTTATTCTCATAAACATGTTGCTCCTGATGATTTCCTGCGGAATTGTTTATTTTTTCATAATCTGGCAGTTCAGCAGGCAGAATTTCAGCAAAGGGGAAAGGAGCAGGATAACAAACGAGGTTCTTGTAGGAAGACGCGTCTACTATCCGGCTATGCCGAATATCGGCGAACTGGCCAAGGCGGAATACAGAAAACGACTGGAGGCCGCGCGGTCTTCCGGTACACCCATGCCGGAAACACCGGAACAGGTAAAGAAAACCCTGAGAGAACTGCGCAAAAACGTTATCGCGGGAATGGCAGAAGTCAGGTTCGGGCCTTCGGCTTCGCGGGCATGGGAATACAAGGGGCTGCCTAAAAACCTTAAAGAACCCCTCTTTCTCCGCTACAGGGCTTACATCGACAAAATATCTTCGAGCGACCAGAGGGAAACCTATGGGGCCTGGGCAGTCAAAGTGAATATCCCGGACAGGGAACTTGAGAAAAACAAACCTAAAAATATTTTTGAACAGCAGAAACAAAAAGAGATAATGAAAAGCTTTTTTGTTCCGAAAACAAATTACCCGGAACAGATAATGTGCGGGGTCTTCAATGAGTTTGTGCTCCAGCCGGATGTTATTTCGCCGGAGGGAACGGTAAGCGTGGCTTTCACAAATATAGACCCGCAGGGCAAGCCGCTGTTTTTTCAGGTGAGCGACGGCCCTAAACTGCTTATAAAGGAGAGCGGATTTTTCAGCAATTACTGCAGGGCGGTATTCGTAATTCTGCTGAGGATAATCATACTGGCGGGACTGGCCTGCGCGGCGGGTTCCGTCCTTTCGATGCCGACCGCTATTTTTACGGTTATATCGTATCTGCTTTTCGGAAGTTTTGCCGGTTTTCTCGTCGGCACCGAAATAGATATGCCGGGAGTCGAATTCACTGATGTGATGGCATATTACGTGAGCAGAGTATTGCTGATAATCATAATACCCATGCAGAATTTTGAAATGTCGCATCTGATATCCAATGGCGAACTTGTCGAATTTTCATATATCGGGCGGATATTTTTTCAATATTTCATTTTGAGGGGACTGCCGCTGTTTCTGATAGGGATATGGCTTTACTGGCGCAGAGAAATGGGACTGGTTATAAGAAAATGAGCAGATTCAGAAAAATTACAGTGATACTGGCGGCGGTTTTCATAACGCTGGCCCTGCTTTTCAGCATAAGCCTCGTGCAGAAAAAAATGAACTCCATCATCATTGAAAACAAGCTCACCGATACCGATCCGATTAAAAACGCGCCTCCCATAGTGGCATTTACTACTGTGGCGCTGGGCAGTTTCAGGGGAATTCTCGCCGATCTGCTCTGGCTCAGATCAATAACCCTTCAGGACGAAGGAAACTATTTTGAAATGGTGCAGCTGGCTTCGTGGATAACTAAACTCCAGCCGAGATTTGCCGGGGCCACCGCATACCTCGCATGGAACATGGCATACAATATTTCCGTTACCTGTTCATCGTTTGAAGACCGCTGGCGCTGGGTGCAGAGAGGCATAGAGCTCATAAGGGATGAAGCCATCCAGTACAACCCAGCCGACCCTCTGCTTTACAAGGAAATAGGATGGATTTACCAGCATAAAGTCGGAAACATTATGGATGACGCCAATCTTTATTATAAAAATCAGATGGCGATAAGCCTGATGAAAGCTTTCGGAGGCCCTGAGCCGGATTGGAAAAAACTTGCCGCAGCTCCCGGAAATGAAAAGGATTTTCTTGAGAAATTCCCGCCTGAAGATCTTTTCTGGAAAGCCCTTAAAGGTTCGGGATTCAATACTGTGGCGAAGCTTGAGGAAATATTCCGCAAAGAAGGACAGCTCCCGGAAGCTTTCACCAAGATATTGAATAACAGCGCGAAAGCCGAACTGATAAGCGATTATTTCAGGGCTTCATGGCTGAGAAGCGTTTTCAAACTCGACCCTTCGCTGATATACAGGATAAACCAGAAATACGGCAAGCTGGATTGGCGCCTTCCCGAAGCACACGCTATTTACTGGGCCGAACTCGGCTTGGAAAAATGCCCTAAAAATGCCGATATTTCCCTTGAACGCATGATATCGCAATCCCTTAAAGACGCGTTTATGAGCGGCAAGCTCCTGATGGTTGACAAGAATAATTTTCAGAGCATAATCACTGTCCCCAATATGGAGCTTGCGGACGCCGTAAAGAGAACTTATGAGGAAGCTTATGAAAAAAATAAATCCAACAGCTTCAAATCGGCACTCGAAAACTTCATGAAGGACGCGATAGTCATTTTCTATAACTTTGGAAACTACAGCAAAGCACAGGAGTATTTAGGGGATTTGAGAAAAGAGTATCCTGGACATCATTTGTACCGGCTGCCCCTTGACAACTTCGTTCTCCGCGAATGGAGCGAAGATGTTCAGTCATCCACCCCTAAACAGGCAAACGACATTATCAGCGGCCTGATATTCAGAAGCTGTTATTATCTGGCCTACGGCGACGCGACAGCCGCTCTCGCACATGAAAAGCTCGCCCGCCTCGTATATAACCGCTATCAGAAAGACCAGAGCGCGTCTCTGAAACGTACCGGCCTAGCCCCTTTCAATCAGCTGAAAGATAAAGTAACGCAGGCATGCCTGAAAAATTTTCCGCCTGCTCTAGCTGAACTTCTGAAGGCCCAATTGAAAATAGAACAGACAAAAACTCCAGCTCCCGCGGATGAAAAAAACAGCAAGGCCGAGACTGTTCAATAGAGCGAGGACTTTTACGCTTATAATAACCGGTTGAATATCGCCTCTGACGTTAAGGAAATTCCCGAAGGCGCGTCTCTTAACGGCAAGGCCCTTGAAATGATCAACAGTTTCGGCAATAAAGGCTATGACGGGCCGCAGCAGCCCTCCCGGAAGCGGACTCCATGAATACGTGTTTACCGTTTACGCGTTAAGCGCGGAACGCCTTCCCGTAAGTGAAAAGCAACTTTCAGAAAAGGATTTTCTCCAGTTGTTGAAAGGCAAAATTCTTGCCAAAGCATCCATTTCAGCCTCATTCGGAAGATGATTTTTGTTCACCTTTCCATTTTCTGTATCGGTCGAAATCTTTTTTTATCAGCCAGAAGCATAAAATGAGGATGGCTACATCGTCGAGTTGTCCCAGTCCCGGTATAAAGTCGGGGATAATGTCAATCGGACTGAGAAAATAGAAGAAAGTAAGCAGGACTATAATAAGGGTTGTCCATGAAATATCCCGGTATGTTCCATTATAGTAATCCCGAAGCATGGAAAATATATTTACGATATTTGCCTTGAACGACGCAAGTTTACTGCTTGAAACTGTTTCCTCCATCAGTTTATCTTCGGATGAAAAAAGTTTTCCGATAAGACGGTGGATTCTTTCCTTGAATTCTGTGATGAAATTCATTGTCAGGGCTTTAATTCTTCCAATTTACCCTTTGAACTGTCAATGACTTTAACTTTCGGAGTTGCAACGTCAGGGACTTTCGGTTCCTGATCTCTGGTATCTTGCGCTTTTATGGTTTTGACTTTCGGAGTATCAAGCACCGGGGTTTCCGGTTCTTGATTTTTAGTATCCTGAGCTTTAATAGTTCTTACTTTCGGAGTGTCAAGAACGGGGGCTTCAGGACGTTGGTCTTTAGTATCCTGAGCTTTAATAGTTTTGACTTTCGGAGTATCAAGAACTGGGGATTCAGGACGTTGGTCTTTTGTATCCTGAGCTTTAATAGTTTTGACTTTCGGAGTGTCAAGAACGGGGGCTTCAGGACGTTGGTCTTTTGTATCCTGAGCTTTGATGGTCATAACTTTCGGGGTGTCCAGTTCTCCTGAAGCGGTAAATCCGGCAAAGGCTACGGACACACAAAGAATGAACGTAAAAAATTTCATAATTACAAACTCCGTTATAATAAACAGTATTATAATTCAGGTATTTCATTTTGCATTTAAAAAAGCAATAAAATTTGATTTCTTAGTTTCAGAAGGCTATTTTCTAGCGGAAAAGGGGGAAAACTCAAACTATGGAATACTTACTTCGCAGAACTCCAAGCGCTCCGGCATTGGACACAGATTGGGAGAGTAACGACTGGAAAAACGCAAACATCGCCGAAATCAATAATTTTCGTCCTGAAAGCAGCGATCACCGCCCGAAAGTATTATTGAAGTTGCAATATAACGGGGATGGAATTTACGGTCTTTTTAAAGTTTCTGATAAATACATACGTTCAATTCAGACGGAATTCCAGTCCGGTGTCTGCAAGGACAGTTGCGTTGAATTTTTTGTTCAGCCAGGAACTGAAAAAGGGTACTTTAATTTTGAATTCAATTGCGGCGGGACTCTTCTAGTTTATTATATTAAGGACAATGAAAGAACACCGGATGGTTTCAGAAAATCGGTTAAACTCAACGAAAAAGACAGGGAGCTTATTGAAATATACCATTCCATGCCGTCTGTCGTCGAGCCTGAAATAAAAGAGGAAAAGGAATGGTATCTCGGCTTCCATATTCCGTTCGCGTTGTTTGAACGCTACAAGAACATGGATTATAAAAATATAGACGGGACAGAGTGGAGAGCTAATTTCTATAAATGCGGTGATGGAACTTCTCACCCGCACTGGGCTTCCTGGTCGCCTGTGTCCAAACTGAATTTTCACCTGCCTGAGTGTTTCGGGCGTATAGTATTTAAAAAATAAGCGGGGGAGATGAATTCTCAGAATGAGAAAATTTATTATTGCTGAAAAAACAGTATGTCTTCTGATTTTAATGCTTTTAATGTCTTCTCTTTTTGCCGGGGAGCAAGCTCTGATAGCTTCAGGGCATCCTTTTTATCCCCCGGTAATGTGGAGAGAGGGAGACAAAATCACAGGGGCCGCCGCTGAAATTACCGAGGCAGTGCTTAAAGATCTGAAAACCCCATGTGTAGTAAAATATGCCGGTTCCTGGGACCAGGTACAGAAAGAGGCAATGGAAGGGAAAGTTGATCTCATAGTCGCCATATACAAGAATGACGAGAGGATGAAATATCTTGATTTCAGCATTCCATACATTGAGGACCCTGTTGTGATATTTGTCAAAAAGGGAAAGACATTTTCTTTCAAGGTATGGGAAGACCTTGTTGGCAAGAAAGGTGTTACCGGTACAGGTGAGAGCTATGGTGAAAGCTTTGATGAATTCATGAATAAAAAGCTTTCTATGGAAAGAATAAGCAACAGAGATGGCTTCAAGAAGCTTCTTGACGGTTCGGCTGATTATATGATTGCAGGAAAGTATCCCGGATCAATACAGGCTAAACAGGAAGGAATACTTCACGAACTGGAAATTCTCATCACTCCGGTTACGACACAACAGTTTTACATGGCAATTTCAAAGAAATCAAAATATACCGGGCTCCTTCCTGAAATAAATAAAAAACTGAAGCACTACACTCTTAACGGCTTTACAGAAAGAGTGATCTTCAAGCACCAACTTAAGCATGAAGGGAACAACTCTTTTTAACTCTTTAAGCTAAAGAGTTTTCCGGTCCATAGATTTTTTCATTATTCGAAATTTACAGTTTATTTTTTAATAAAAGGAAAAGTAGTATATGGGAATCAAGAAATTGTACGGGGCTTTAATCTTTTTACTCTTATGCGGCATCTGGATAAAATCAGACGCTCAGGACACCAGGACGCTGACGCTGATAGAGGACTATGACCAGAAATACATGTGTTCGAGAGTATTTGAACTCAAGCATGTTCTCGCTCCGGACATTACGCCATTCATAGAAGGCTCTATCAAAAGATATAACAAAAACTCCAACATACAGCGCCTCTCATACAAGCCTGGAGAGAAACAGTTCATCGTCGTAAGCACGGGCGTGGATATGATGCCGTATGTTGTGGATATGGTGGCGAAGCTCGACAGGCCATGCGACAAAAAAGACGCAAATAAATCAATAGTTGACGGTGACGGCATTTACCGTTTCACTTACAATCCCAAGTTCAGGGCGACTGATAATATGCGTGACGTGTTGACACTTACCATAAGCGACGGCGCTTCATATTTTGATCCCGGCACAAACCTTTTTTATTGGAAAGATTCAAAATCCGACGGCGAAACACAGCTCAAATTTCTCAAGGCCCTCGACCGTCCGTTGCCCCAGGCTAATATCTCTATAAAAGCTTATGAGATAAATGAAAATGATTTTGCTGAACTCGGCATAGATTACGTGAGCTGGAAAAATGGCCCGGGAGCTTCACTGCTTGGAATGGGCTTCGACTGGACTAACTTCACCTCCTCCGACAATGTCAGCAGTTGGACGAACAATCTCAATATCGTTTCAAAAGGCCCGGCTTCAAGTGTAGGAGGACTGGGAGGTTTCATGGTGGCGCCGCAGTTTGACGCGACTTTTCTCAGGATGCTCAATCAGAAAGGCAAGGCTAAGGTAGCCACTTCAGGTTCCATAATACTGGTCAATGACGCGACATCCGATCCGGGTTCGAATAACTATTCCAACGCCAAATACCGCATACGTTTTACCCCGAATTATGATGTTATAAAAAAGGACTCCGACCAGAAAACAAGTGTTGACGCTTTCAATGAAAACTTTTATTTCTATCTCAGAAATCCAACCATCGGCTGTAACGATGAGGGGACTAAAACCGATGTCGTCATGTTCGGATGGGTGCTCTATATAGAAAACGAAGTGGAGCGGACAAATAACGGTACACCCGTCATAAATCAGCAGTTATTCAGGTCGGCCCTGACAATAGCGGCAGGTTCCGAAAAGCTTATCGGCACATATACCAAGGAGCACAAAGTCAAACAGAGCAACGCAATGCCGTTTCTGGGAGATATCCCCGGTTTCAAATACCTTACCGGGGCATTTGTGGAATCAAAAACGCGTTCAAGGGTTTTCATCACAGTCGAAGCCAGTCCCGTGCTTTATAACACCTCTCTTTCCGGATGGGCCGGCAAAGTCGTGGAAGCCGCGGAATTAATCAGAAAGGAGGATATTTGATTAACAGTCAAATATTACTATGGGAAAAAACATTATGAATAAAAATATGATATTCGGTACGATGGCGGCGGCAATCTTCTTTTTTCCAATCTTTGTGAAAGCCGACCCGGCAACACCATTACCGGAAAGAAGCCAGATGCAGACACATCTGAAGCTGGAACTCAAAGACGAAACCAGGGCCGTGCACTTCATCAACACAAACAACGACCCCGACGTTTTTACCAAAACTTACGTACTGAAACACGCGGACCCCTACGAACTGAGGCCCTATGTGATAAACGCCGTACAGGCAAAACGCATCAATGAAAAAGAAACCAAGGTTGAAGCCATAAAATATGAAGACGGCACGGGTGTGCTGATAGTTTCCGCTGAAGACTACAGGTTCGGAAAACAGGACATAGGAATGGGCATTGACGAAATAATAACAACTCTCGATTTGCCGAATGTTTCATCAAGCTCGGGACATAAATATTACTTCTACTTTCCGAAATACTGGAATGCCTCACTTCTGGCGGACATAATCAGGAAAGTCGGTTTGAACGTCAAGGATGACGCTACTGAACTTCAGGGCGGCAAGGACTATGTGAAAACCGATACCGGACTGAACGCCCTCTTCTTCTTCACTCCTCAGTATTCAATAAAGACCGTTGAGGAAATGCTCAAACTTTATGACACGCCCACATCAGAAGCTTTAATAAATTACACGATATATGAAATGGATACCGAAAATGACGGCATACTCGGCATCGATTTCCAGGCATGGAAAAACGGTCCCGGCTCTGATCTTTTCGCCATAGGCAGTAAGTGGACAAACGGCTGGGACAGCTCAACCATGTCCGTAAGCAGGAGGCCCTACGTAGATTCTTCTTATACCAAATTCATAAATTTCAGTCCGAAATGGAATTCAAAATATCTGGATTTTCTCGTCGCGAAAAGTAAAGCCCAGATAATAACTTCGGGCGAACTCTCCATAATGAACAATACTGAAGGGCGTATCGAAAATACAACCCGTCTTTCATCCATAGTCAACGGAGCGGCTTTCGGTGACAAAGCTACTTTGAGCCAGTACATCAGGCTGACAGGAGTGTCCTGGGACAATGGAGCTGGCGCGGCCGCCGGCAACAACAACAACTACCGGATAATGAATGCCATAGACGATAGCGGCAACTCAATTCGGATGTTCAGGTCTGACGGAACTACCGCAGTTGGAGACGCGGGAAACACCATTACCCTCAGTTTTGTCATAAGCAAATCCACAGTTAACGGCTCCATCTACTATTACATGAGCGTTGATCACGAGGCTGACGCATGGTTTTTTGACGTAAGCGGCACTAATCTTGGCAAAGAAGTAAGGTGTTTTGACGCCTCTCTGCAGCGTTGTCTCAGAACAGTTGTCGGAACAGGCTCGCAGACGGACAGTGTGGTTTACACCTACACATGGACAGACCAGACAACATGGTCCTCCGACAAATCATGGTCCATTCAGAGAGATGTCCAGCGCATTACGAATGTCGATGCTTACGGTTTCCAGATGAGCATTATTCCGGTTATATGCGATGAGGCGACAACGCTTGACATATCTATGTCAAATACAAACCTGATTGGTTTCAGAAACACCGGCGCTCCGAGGACTTCATTGACGGAGTTCAGCACCAAAGTCATGGTCAACAACAAGGGCGAAAAATTCGTAATCGGCGGCCTTGACAAGAAAGCCCTCGTTCGAAGTGTGAGCAAAGTTCCATGGCTTGGCAGCATACCGGGCCTTGGCTGGATCTTCGGAAGTGAATCTGAAACCATAAAGAAATCCCAGCTTGTCGCGGTGATAGACTGCATTCCCGTCCTGCCCTGTACAAAAGTCCGGCCTGAAATCAGTTCAACGATAAGTAAAATGAACAAGGATATAGACAATTTCGGCATCAAGGACAGCATCTTTGACGAAAATGACTACGGCTTTGATCAGTGGCTTCTGGACAGCAGTAAAAAAGGTTTAGATCCGTTACCTTAAACAACAATTTCACAAGGCTCCGCGTTATAAAAAAACGCGGAGTTTTTTTATTTAATTATATTGCTCCGGTCTTGAAGACAGAATTTTCCGATATACCTTAACGGTTTCTTATTGTTTAATTTCTAAAATAAAGAGAAATAATAATGCTTCCCTCATTGAAAATAAGGCACTTGGAGACAGTATACCCTGTGATACAGGCGGGGATGGGTGTGCGTGTCGGGAATGCCATGCTGGCCGCAAGTACTATTAATCTCGGCGGTTATGGCACAATAGCAAGCGTCGGGCTGGGTGATATTGAAAAATCCAAAACCGATTTTGTAAATGAATCGAACAGGGTTCTTATAGACGAAATCAAAAAAGCCCGTGAACTGGCAGATAACAAAAAACCGCTTGGCGTCAATATAATGGTAGCTCTCTCGAATTATGAAGAGATAGTCAGGGCGAGTGTTGCCGCGGGAATTGATTTCATAATCTCGGGCGCGGGCCTGCCGCTCTCTCTTCCTGAATACGTCGGCAATGCCGAAGTAGCCCTTATTCCGGTCATATCAAGCGGCAGGGCCCTGGAAATAATTCTCAGAGCGTGGCAGAGAAAATACAACAGACAGCCTGACGCCATCATAGTTGAAGGCCCGCTCTGCGGCGGACATCTTGGCTTCAGCCATGAACAGCTGGAACATCCCGAAACATGTTCTCTGGACAAACTCCTGATTGAAGTCAAAGAATCCATGGCAAAATATAATTGTTCGGTGCCTGTATTGGCCGCAGGAGAAATATCCTCAAGAGACGACATTGAAAAAATGCTCAAACTCGGTTATGACGGCGTTCAGATAGGAACGTTTTTCATAGGTACGGATGAAGCCGGGATGGACAGAAAGAGCAAAGAATATTTTGTCAATGCCAAAGCGGAAGACGTAGTGATAATAAAAAGCCCTGTAGGTCTTCCTGTGAGAGTATTGAAATCACCGTTGGTACGAAGGGTAATGAAAGGGGAAAAAAGGGAAAAGTTCGTTTGCCCTTACCGCTGCCTCAGGACATGCAACCCTAAAAAAGTGCCTTTCTGCATAGCCAAAGCGCTTCTCGCGACATGGAGCGGGGATATAGATAACGCCATTTTCATGTCAGGCTGTAACATAGACGCTGTAAAAGAGATAATTCCATTGAAGAAATTTTTTGATACTTTGAAAGACTGATTCATGGGAGAGGCTGATTTATGAAAAGAACCGAAATAGCGGTAAATCATTTTGAAACGGAGCCGTTCAGAATACTTGCGGAAGACTGGATGATACTGGCTTCAGGGGATTTCGGAAAAAACCAGTTCAACATAATGACTATCGGCTGGGGAAGCTTCGGCACAATGTGGCGTACTCCTTTCGTAATGGTTGCCGTAAGGCCGCAAAGGCATACTTACACGTTTATAGAAGAACACGACAGTTTTACAGTTTCCGCTTTTCCTGAAAAATATAAAAAAGCCCTTTCGCTCTGCGGCTCGAAATCAGGGAAAGACATTGATAAATTCAAGGCCGCCGGCTTTACTCCGATAGCATCGTCCAAGGTTAAATCTCCGGGAATTGATGAAGCTGAACTGATATTGGAATGCAGAAAAATATATTCAGACGGTTTTCACCCTGAAAATTTTATGTCTCCTGAAATAGAAAAATGTTATCCGGCTAAAGACTATCATCAGTTCTATTTCGGAGAGGTCCTGTCAATACAGGGTACAGAGAAGTATAGAAAAAAATCGTAAATCAGCTTTTTGCCGTTTCAATTTTCCAGCCTTCAGCCTTTGAAGAGTTATATTTACATTTCTCATCAGAAGTTTCAAGGAAAAATATGCCTTTCAAAAGTCCTTTAGAATACAATTCAGAGAGGGTATTAATTAAAAATTCACTTGAACGGCACTGGCAAGATTAGCGACGGCATGTTATTTTTCCCAATTAATGAAATACATTTACTCAGAAACAGCAGGGGTTTTCTAAAATTATGGACAAATCGATACTATGTATAGGGGCCGGTTATGTCGGCGGCCCGACAATGGCGGTAATAGCCGACAAGTGCCCTGATTATAAAGTTACTGTGGTTGATATAAACAAAAAGAGAATAGAGGCATGGAACTCTGATAATCTTCCTATTTATGAGCCGGGGCTTGATGAAGTCGTGAAAAGAGCGAGAGGCAGGAATCTTTTCTTTTCAACTGACGTGGCAAAGGGTATCAAGGAAAGCGGGATCATATTTGTCAGCGTGAATACGCCCACAAAAACATTTGGGGCAGGCGCCGGAAAGGCCTCAGACCTCCAATACTGGGAAAAAACCGCGAGGGATATCATAGAACATTCACAGAGCGACAAAATAGTCATAGAGAAAAGCACCTTGCCGGTGAGAGCTGCCGAAGCAATGTCCCGGATACTTCAGTCAAACACCAAGGGGTTGAACTTCGATGTACTTTCAAATCCTGAATTCCTTGCCGAAGGCACTGCCATCAGCGATTTGGATAATCCCGACAGGATACTCATAGGAGCGATGCGGACGGAGAGCGGGCAGAAAGCATTGAAGAGGATTGTGGACATATATGCCAGATGGGTCTCCCCGGAAAAAATAAAGACGACAAACGTGTGGAGCAGCGAATTGTCCAAGCTCGTTTCCAACGCCATGCTGGCACAAAGGATATCGTCAGTAAACAGCATCTCGGCAATCTGCGAGAAAACAGACGCGGATATAGAAGAAGTTACAGGGGCGGTCGGAATGGACAGCCGTATAGGAGCTAAATTTCTGAGGGCAAGCATAGGCTTTGGCGGTTCATGCTTCAAGAAAGACATCCTTAATCTCGTTTATCTCTGTGAATACTACAATCTCCCGGAAGTCGCCGCCTACTGGGAAGGCGTCGTAAATATAAATGAGTACCAGGAAAAGCGTTTTGTTAAAAAAATCATCGAGAAGATGTTCAACACCATTTCGGATAAAAAAATTGCGATATTCGGTTTTGCCTTTAAAGCCGATACTGGAGATACCAGGGAATCCCCGGCCATTTATATATGCAGATGGCTTATGGAGGAAAGAGCAAGGCTTATGATACATGATCCGAAAGCACTGGAAAATGCCAAAATTGACTTGAAGGATATTCAGGGAAATATAGAGTATTTTGAAGATCCCTATGAGGCCGTCAAGGGCGCGCACGCCATAGCGGTACTGACAGACTGGAAGAATTTCAAATCCTATGATTATGAAAAAATATACAGTCTTATGGAAAAACCGTCTTTCATTTTTGACGGCAGGAACATACTTGACCACAAAAAATTATATTCGATGGGCTTCAACGTCTTTCCCCTGGGAAAACCGGAACAGACCCATCTCAGCGAACGCATAATTTAATTCATTTAAACAATAACTATATTAAAATTCAGGAGAATAGAAAATGAGTATTCCGTTCAAAGCAAATCTGGAAAACAAGGTGGCAGTGGTAACAGGCGGCGGAGGTGTTCTCTGCGGCACTATGGCGAAAGCCCTTTCTGAAAGCGGCGCTAAAATAGCCGTGCTTGATTTGAGCGAAGAAAGAGCCGTTGAAGCCGCAAACGCGATAAATAAGGAAGGCGGGAAAGCGATAGGCATAAGCGCCAACGTATTGAAAATCGAAAGCCTTGCCGAAGCAGAAAAAACAGTATGCGAAAAACTTGGCCCCTGCGATATTCTGATAAACGGCGCGGGCGGAAATCATCCCAAGGGCACTACCTCCAGAGAATATCTGACAAAGGAAGATATAGAACAGCAGAACAAGGAAATAACTACATTTTTTGATCTTGACCCTGCCGGCATTGAGTTTGTTTTCAATCTTAATTTTCTCGGCACGCTGCTTCCTACACAGGTTTTCTGCAAAAAGATGGCTGCCAAAAACGGCGGCGTGGTGATAAACATATCTTCAATGAACGCTTTCTGCCCTCTGACGAAGATTCCGGCATACAGCGGAGCGAAGGCGGCGGTAAGCAATTTTACGCAGTGGCTCGCGGTGCACATGTCCAAAGTCAATATCAGAGTTAACGCGATTGCTCCCGGATTTTTCCTGACGGAACAGAACCGCGCTCTCCTAACAAACAAGGACGGTTCATTGACAGCGCGGGGCAATACTATTATAGCTCATACGCCGATGGGACGTTTCGGCAAGCCGGAAGATCTCGTAGGCGCTCTCCTGTGGCTTGCGGATGATAAGGCTTCAGGCTTTGTCAACGGGACAGTGATACCTGTGGACGGAGCTTTCTCAGCCTTTTCAGGAGTATAAAACAGGCGTTGAAAATGATTGCTCTGATTGATTACGGAATAGGGAACCTTCTCAGCGTGTCGAAAGCGCTGGAGGCTGTCGGCGCCCAGGTCAGGATTGTCGAAAAAGGCGCGGAACTCGAAAAGGCCGACGCGGTTGTTCTGCCCGGGGTCGGTAATTTCGGCGACGGCATGGAAAACCTGTGCTCCAGAGGCTTTGCGGATGCCCTGCTTTCATTCATCAGTACTGGCAGGCCTTATCTGGGCATATGCCTTGGCATGCAGCTCCTGATGGAAGCAAGCGAGGAAGCTCCGGGTGTAAAGGGGCTGGGTATTTTCAAAGGTAAAGTCCTTCGTTTCCCCGACCGCGGCCTGAAAGTGCCTCACATGGGTTGGAATAATGTAAAAATCAGAATGGAACATGTGAACACAAAGAATCTTTCAGACAATTCTTATTTTTATTTTGTGCATTCATATTATGTGAAACCGGATGATCCGGAAGTAACGGCGGCATCAAGCGAATACATTCTGGAATTTGCCTCGGCTATTGCCAGGCGGAATATCTTTGCCGTTCAGTTTCATCCGGAGAAAAGCCAGAATAACGGTTTGCTTATTTTGAAAAACTTTGTTAAATCAGCGGAGGTGTCAAAATGATTATTCTGCCGGCTGTCGATATTCGTAACGGTAAATGCGTGCGTCTTGTGCAGGGCGATTACAACAAAGAAACGATATATTCGGAGCGTCCCGAAGAAGAAGCTTTGAGATGGCAGAAAGAAGGCGCGGAGTTTCTTCACCTTGTCGATTTGGACGGTGCTAAAAAAGGCTGTCCCTGGAATATTGAGGCAATCCGCAATATCTGTATGAAAGTCAACGTCCCGTGCGAACTCGGCGGAGGCATACGTACGGCGGAAGACGCGGATAGAATATTTTCACTGGGAATAGTCAGGATAATCATAGGCACCGCGGCATGTGAAAAGCCGTCCCTTGTAAGGGAGCTTATTGAAAATTTTGGTACTGACAGGATTGTTCTGGGCATTGACGCTAAAAATGGGAAAACAGCCGTGCGCGGCTGGCTCAAATCAACGGAAATAGCGCCGGTCGCACTGGCGGAAAAGTTCGCGGAAGCCGGGATTGTAAGAATTATCTACACGGATATTTCAACTGACGGTATGCTTTCCGGCCCTAATTTTGAAGGGATAGCTCTGCTTTGCGACAAGGTCCCATCCTGCAAAATCATAGCATCCGGCGGGATGTCTTCGGCAGATGACGTCAGAAAACTTAAAGCTCTCGGCAAACCTAATCTTGAAGGAGCTATCGTGGGCAAAGCCCTTTATGACGGCAGGACTACCTTGAAGGAGCTGATGGCTTTCAGTGCCGTTCAACTCCAATCATAGAAATATCATCCTGCAGCTGTTTGCCCGAAACTATAAGGGCTTCCTCAAAAATCTTTTCGCAAGCGTCCTCTATGCCTTTTATTTTGAACTCGTGTGAACACGCATAGAGCAGAGGCTCTATTCCGGCCATTTCACCGGTGGGGCCGGTTATATCGGTAATACCGTCAGTATATGCCATAAGCTTCATTCCCTTAAGAAATGACCGTGAATATGTCCTGTAATCAGTTACTTCATCAACTCCCATCATAAAATCTTGAGTATCAAGAAGCTCTACATCATTTTCCTTAGTATAGAGAATAGGAGGACAATGTCCGGCACTGGCATAAGAAAGCATGTCTTCCTCGAGGTTTATTTTTCCCATGAATGCCGTCATGAACATGCCGAAACGGTCAAAATCATTTGCCATTATTTTATTTGCAAGTGTCAGAACTTCACCGGGGCTGATTTTCTGCTTGAGAAACAGTACACTTTTGAATGCCATGTGAGAGAGCATGGAAAAAAAAGCCGCCGCCATTCCTTTTCCCATTACATCGCATATCATGAACCACAGGGTATTATCATCTGTCTTGAGAAAAGCCAGATGGTCGCCGCCGACAAGCAGGGCGGGTTCAGTTTTTGAAAATAAACTGAGCCCTTCCATGTCAGGGGCTTTTGCGGGGAGGAAGTTTCTGTAGAGATTTACAGCTGTCTGCATTTCCTTCTTTGTCATATTTGAACCGGCTGTCTGCGAGGAAATGAAAGGGTAGTAGTCGCTGTTGTCTTTCAGTGGCACCGGAAGTTTCTTTACCATGAGAAGGATATTTGTATTTCCATCCTGAAAAAAAGCCACTTCATCCATTGAAGAATATATCATGAAAAGACCTCTGCCGTGTTCGGGAATGTCTTCAATTTTTTCCCAATCCATTTCCGGGATTTCATCCTGAGGAGGAGGCGTAAAAGCTATTCCCGTGTTTATCAGAGAGAATTTTATGGAATCCTGTTCACAGCTTATACTGAATTCTATGGGTTTTCCTTCAATGCATTTATAGGCGTGTTCGACAATATTATTCGCGGCTTCCACTACGGCAAGCTCAATTTCGAGAAGCTCTTTGGGCGTGAAATATTTCCGGCATGCCTTGAGGCAAAAATCCGCTATCTTCCGTACATTTTCGAAAGAACTGGAGACACATATTCTCCGTTGTTCGCCCAGCTCCATGTTCAGCCATTCATTATTTTTTCAGCTTTTTCAAGTGAGTCGTAAATATCGAATATCCGATATAATTTTGTAAGCTCGAATATTTGACTTACCTGCGGTGAAAGGCAAACCAGTGCCAGCTTTTTATTGGACTGGGCGGCTGTTTTGAGTATGCTTACAAGCGACCCAAGACCGGCACTGTCTATGAAAAGCGTATTTGAAAAGTTGACTATTATTCCTACGGGAGTCTGCTCCAACACTGAAAGAGCTTCTGTCTTGAACTCTGCCACATTGGAGGCATCAAGCCTTTTGGATATTTTGACCATATTTTTCTGGGCAGCCATAGTTTGTAATTCCTGTATTCATTTTAGTAAAAAATAAAGCAAAAACTTAAAGTGACGATAATAATAACCCTCTGCTTGAATTTATGCAACTTTAAGAATAATATAATATTGAAAAAAGGGCTATGAGAGTTTTTTGATTTTTGTTCCGTTTTTTCTGATTCGTAACTTAAACCAGAGGTGGTCGAAATGCAGGAAAATAAAGCAGAAAGTCTATGCGGCGTAAAAAATTATCTCCGGAAAGAATTTGAGCTTGATGATAATGACGTAGAGGAGATGATAGATGAGTATTTTAAAAACATGGACTCTCTTATAGAAAAAGGCGGGGAACAGTCCCGTGGCGCCGCCTGGGGCGAACTTGCGCGTACCGGACATTCAATCAAAGGAGCTTCCGCCAATATAGGCGCTAATATAATGTCTGAAACAGGCAAAGCCCTTGAGCTGGGCGCCAGAGAAGAAAAAAAAGACGAATGCGAGCAGGCCCTTAAAAAACTCAGGGCGGACTTTGACAATTTAAGGGAACAGCGGGTGAATGAATAACAGTGAGAAAGCTCCTAAAAGGCTTCTTGAGATTTACTCTGCCCTGAATGGAAAATACGGACGTCTGCTTTGTCCTTTAAAATCTTCAAATCCCCTGCAATTGATGGTCGCCACAATACTGTCCGCGCAGTGTACGGACAAAAGGGTTAACCAGGTAACGGAACTGCTTTTCAAAAAATACAGAAATGTGAAAGACTTTGCCGGCGCCTCACAGGAAGAGCTTGAAGCGATAATCAGGCCCGTGGGATATTATCACGCCAAGGCATCAAATATAATAAAAAGCTGCCGCATGCTGATAAAGGATTTTAGCGGCAAAGTGCCAGCTTCGATGGAAATGCTGATTTTGCTTCCCGGTGTCGGACGCAAAACAGCGAATGTAATATTGGGAAACGCTTTTGCCGTCCCAGGTTTTCCGGTGGACACCCATGTCAAAAGGCTTATGAACAGAATTGGAATTGTTAAAAATGAGGAAAGTCCGGAAAAAATAGAATTTGCCGTCACAAGCCTGATGCCCGATAAATATTGGACAGATTTTTCACATCTCCTCATTGCTCACGGCAGAAACCGCTGCAAAGCCAGGCGTCCTGACTGTGCAAACTGTGAAATAAGGAAACTCTGTGATTACAAGGAAAAAAAATCATGAAAGTTCTGAAACATAAATTCCGCCAGATAAAAAAATTACCTGTATGGGCGTTCTTTCCTGTTGCCGTGCTGCTCAAGTGCTTCAAATCATGCATGAGAATCCAAATTTCAGGTACGGAACACTATCTGACTGGAAAACCCATAGTTTCTGTCACCTGGCATAACAGGCTTATATTTTTCCCTCTTATGTTTCCCCGCCGGGAGAGGAAAAAATCAGTGGCGCTTGTCAGCGCTTCCAGAGACGGACAATACATAACCGATCTTCTGAAACACTTCGGAGTGAAAAGCATAAGAGGCTCCACGTCCAGAAAAGCCGCGGCTGTGCTT
>Ga0154588_1189_pt1 | contig 19919 bp, 15 predicted proteins | sample RifGroF2_FD_116017 | JGI IMG/M metagenome (GOLD analysis project Ga0154588, IMG submission 116017) | Lentisphaerae bacterium GWF2_44_16
CATTGCTGTCGCCTGAATGTGACATGTTTGCTGACATGATTCATGTGACATCTTTGCTGGTTGACGACAAGACCGTTGACAAAATGGCTGTTTTAGTATAATATCCTACGTTCGCAAATATTCAGTTTGCGAAAAAATTTTCAGATAACCCCAAGAAAAGGAGCAAAGAGCGATGATGCCCAAAAAATTTCTGGTCCTTCTCATGTGTTTGTGTTTGTTTCTGTTTTCAGGAAATCGAACGATTTCAGCTGAAGAAACGTCCGAGGAAAATCCCTCGACCTTGAGCGAAGCAAAAGCTCAATATCGTCAGAGAATAAGGAAGAAGCTTTCCGCCCGTGAAGAACGGGCGAGAGGACCCTTGGGAGACCTTCCTGGATCTCGAATTCTGGATGGTCAGTGCCTGACAGCCAAACAGTCCTATCGTAAAGCGGAAAGAGGGTATGCGGAAATCGAAGCGGCTCTTGCTAATGAGAACGGAGACGAAACCTACAAGCAAGACCTTCAGAGATTGAAAAAACAAACTGCAGATGCTCTTCTCTTGGCAAGACAAACCGCACTGATGACTGGCTCTCAGATGACCAAACGCGCGGAGATGGAGACCCAGTTGGCTTCCATCCAAAAAGAACGAGAAGACTTTGAAGCAAAGTGGCGAAAAGAAGATGAGCCGCCTCAAGCATACGCTATGGGAAGATGGCCTCCTGCCTACAGAGCTTATCAAGAGACAGGCGACGCGGAACCTCATCGTGTGGGATGGGGAGGATCGTACGGTCGTGGTAGCGGTATTGAGTCACCTCCTCCAAAACTTCCTTGGGAATTCTCGGTTTGCTTCCCAGCAGAATCTGAGAAGAGAGACGAAAGGGTGAACGAACTGACAAACGCGGTTCCAAAGCCCATCATAAAGGTTGTTTATTTCGCTGCGAAAGGAACCAATCCAGATCTGACGGTGATTCGCAATCGTATGAACCAGGCTAAAAAATGGTTCCAGAGCAGAGACATCGGAACATTCGAGTTTCGAGTCTCAATGGTTTACGCCCAGAAAAATAGATCATTCTACCAGGCAAATGTCTGGGACAAGGTAAACACAGAGCTGGGTCTGACCTGCAATAGTGGTATTTCTCTGGTGATCGTCGATCACCCGCCTCTATTGAAGGAGGACGCTTTAGGACTAGGTATGCACTGTGGCACTGACTATTCTTCTGGATGGAATGGCCATGCCATGATTGCCTATGAACAACTGAGAGGGAAGGACGGACTCAACACCCTGATCCATGAGATGGGACACGCATTGAGTCTCCCACAAGGAGACGACAGTGTTCCCAACGCGATCATGAATCCCTACTGCGGGATCAATCCTGCCACAGCTGTCCTGCTGAGAAGGGAGAGGATCGCGCTGAAAAACTCCCCTTATTTTTCTGAGAGATAACGGTCGTTCAAAACCAAGGAGGAATACTCGTGTTCGAAAAAACCAAAGAAAACGAAGTGTATGTACCAGAAAGCTATTCCCTGGAAGATGCAATCAAAATTGCAATACAGGAGGCTCAACATGCCTGGCAAACCATGTGGTTCGACTTCAACGGGTTTACGGTCCTTGTAACCAAGGATTCTGATCCGGAGAAAATCCTCGCCGCATACATGCAAGGACAGGGAGGCGAAATCGGTCCATGCGAACGACCGAGGGCTTCGCCGCCGATAGACCAGCTCTTCGACTTCATTATTCGCGAAGAAACAGAAAGTCCGGCTGCAAGCGCGGCGATGGAGGTTGCGAAGGGTCTGGACTGGACCAGTCTCAATGAAGTCATCCGTTGGCTGGAAAGCTTGAGTGACGTAAATCTCACACGCGTCTCTCGAGAAAAAGCCATTCGGTTTCTAGAGGATGCAGGATATATCGATCGCGAAAACAGCGGGGCGAACTACCTGCGAGACGACCTCGTCAACTCCGGCAGATGGCTGATCGGAGAGGCTCTTATTGAAATCAAGATGATGGATATGATCCATCAGAGATTCCCCGGCCTCGCCAAAAAATGGCGAGAACGGTTTCATCTTTCCTGATCCCTCACACATGAGACATGCCCTACTCAATGGCATGTTTTTTCTTTCAAAAAAGGCTCTTTACTTTAAAAACTCTCGAACCAACTGGTCTATAGATTGCCCTGGTTCTATCCACATAATCCTCTCATCACGTTTGAACCAGGTCATTTGACGTTTAGCATATTGATGAGTGTCATTTTTTACTTCTTCGATCGCCTCACATAATTTTTGTTCTCCTGAGAGAAATCGACAGATTTGTTGATAGCCTATACCTGTCATGGACTCAACCTCACATCCATAACGATCTTTGAGAGAACGCACTTCATCAATAAGTCCGCAGGCGATCATTTCATCCACACGTATATCAATTCGTTCATTCAAAACCTCCCTGAGAATAGATAACCCTATTTGCAATACTTCATACAAAGACTCCCCTACGGTTTGCTGTTCACTAAAGGGTTTTCCTGTAAGTTTTGTGACCTCAAGCGCGCGCACTAAACGACGTTTATTTTGTTTATCGATGAACTCTGCCCCTAGCGGATCAAGCTGCTTATATTCATGAAATAAATCCCCAAGGGTTCTTGTTTCTAACTGTGATCGAAGACCCTCATCTGCTGGTGTTTGCGTCAGATCAAGATTATCAATAATGACTTTAAGCCAAAACCCTGTTCCCCCTACGAGAATAGGAAGATGTCCGCGTAACACAATTTCTTGAATCTTTGTTTGAACATACGTCTTAAATTCTGCAACAGAATAAGATGTATCTGGATCAATTAAATCGATTCCCCAGTGTGGAATACCCTCAACAAGAAAGGTTCTTCTTGCTCCAAAAAGCTGATTAATAGATCCTCCTTTTTCAATGTCCGTCTCAATCCACTCCCCTTCGGGTTTAGCTGTGCCAACATTCATTCCGCGATAAATCTGGCGCGAATCAACAGAAATAATTTCGCCATGAAATTTTTTTGCTATATCAATCCCAAGACTCGTCTTTCCAGAAGCGGTAGGTCCAACAATGGCAAGTATTTTTGGTTTCATACGACATCTCCATCCAACACCCACATATCGGCTTTTGTAATCTTTACGTTCACCACCTCACCGATCATTTCTTTTCCACCCGCAAAATGAACCAGCTTCATTTCACGAGAGTTGCCATAACACATTCCTGGCTGACGTGCTAAAACCTCTTGAATCTTCTCAGGCATCAAAAGCATTTCGTCTGTGATTTTTGGTGGTTCGTGACGATCGACCAAAACAGAAACAACCTGGCCTACATATCGTTGATTTTTCTCGTAGACGATTTGTTCTTGGATTTCTTGCAAGACATTCCAGCGACGTTTCTTTTCATCCTGACTGACATCATCCTTAAATGCACGCCATGCTGCGGTTCCGGATCGCGTGGAGTATCGAGCGGTATAGGAAATATCAAAGCGAACCGTCTGATAAAGTTCCACGGTCTTTTTAAACCCCTCGGAAGTCTCTGCGCAAAAACCCACAATAATATCTGTTCCAATCGCAAGATTTGGGATCTTTGCTCTCAAACGATCAATGACTTCCAAATACTGTAGAGCGGTATAATGTCGATTCATGCGTCGTAAGACCTCATCATCCCCTGCTTGTACGGGAAGATGAATATAATTTAAATGGGCGGGAAGTGTCATTGCATCGATCACCTCGTCGGTCATATGTAGTGGATGAGGTGCAGTAAAATGCAAACGAGAAATCCCTTTAATTTGGTTCACTTCCCAAAGAAGAGCCGCGAAATGATCTTTATAGGGATTGTCTTTTGAAAAAGATTCTGGATCTGGTGCCTGATAACTATTGACGGTCTGACCTAAAAGAGTGACCTCTACACATCCATGTAACGCAAGATCCTCAATTTCAGAAAGAATATCTTTGAGTGACCGATTCTTTTCTAGTCCGCGAGCAAAAGGCACCACACAATACGTACAAAATTTATTGCATCCTGTTTGGATAGAAACAAACGCCTGGCGCATAACTTCCCGATCCGGATGGATTTTTAGATAATCCTCAATCGTATCTTCACTATTCACAAGTTCAGGCCGCAACTCTCCAAGCCAACGCGGAAGCTGGCCCATATCCTTGGTCGGAAAATACAAATCTACGATGTCGAGCTTCTTTTTAAACGCTCTATCACGGTCTCGACCCGGCATACAGCCAGTAATACCAATAATAAGGTTTGATTTTTTTTCTTTTAATGGACGAAAAGAATGAATCAGTCCAAAAACGCGATCCTCAGCGCTTTGTCGCACAGAACAGGTATTGATAAGGATCAGATCAGCCTCTTCTCTTTTGTTTGTCGAAATCAAACCCATTCCCTTAAGAAGGGTTTCTATACGCTGCGAATCATTCTTGTTCATCTGACACCCGTAGGTAATAAGATGGTATTTGGGTTGCATACAGTCTAAAGAGTAACAAAAACACTTAAAATCACAAAATAAAAACCGGCTAATATCAGTTCATTAGCCGGTCGCGCGTTGTGGAATCTGTTCTTGATGTCCTGTACAGAAGAAGAATAGAGCGGCACACAGAAGTTCTCGACGAAAAAATGTTTGATTTGTTGTGTGTTTAACCTGAGTAATTTTATCTTGTAAATCACTCAACAAATTCTGCCCCCAATGTTTAAACTGGAGGGTCTTATTAGCCTGATAAACATAGTTCTTTAATCGCTGATCATTCCACCCCTTCTTCTTATCCTGCGGATCAATCATCCACAAAAATTCTACGGCTTCCCGTAAACGCACTGGAGTGTAGACTCGACCTCGAAGGACTTGAAAAAGAACTTCTCTTTCTTGTCGCAAAAGCACATAACGCCAATCTAGCTTATCCGTATAAGTCTTCGTAGAGTCAACCAGTCTCTTTGTAACCGAGTCGAGCGCTCTTTCGAGCGGTCCGTCATCGATTAGGTCGACAGGTGGACCTGTCGACTCTCCATGCACACTCACGAGCCTTAATCTTTGCATTGGGACCTCCTTGTTTGCTTGGGGAATTAGATCTTTTCAAAAATAAGCCTACTTGTCAACAGAAACCTAGACAGGTTCGTTGACAAAAGACAATTTTTATGTTATTATTTAGCTATAATTTTAATGTTTATTTCATAAACATCAAACAATATGGGTCTATTTAAACGATTCGCTCGTGGAGAAAGTAATGAAGCTCCTAAACCAGAAAAGGATGCGGAAGATTTAGTCAGTGATGAGATTATGGAAGTGATGGAACCCACCCATGCAGAAAGAGGTCGTGAATATTTTGATAAAGTCATGGGGGGAGCAAAAGAACTGTGGTCAAAAATGACCGATAAACTTTCTTCTGTCACAGGAGGGGCAAAAGAAAGACTTTTTTCTATTTTGGGTTTTGCTGTAAAAGATCTCAAAGATACAAGAAAAGATGCAAAAGCTATCTATAACTATGCAACCGAAAGCGGTCGCGAAGCAGTCGATATCGGAAAAATGAGTTTGGTAGCTACTAAAGAAGCTATAAAAAATACAAAAGATAGAGCGATTGAGATTGGTTACACAGGCGCAGCACTGGTCTTTATGGGAACAGAGGCCGGATACCGGATGGCAGTAGATCTAAAAAACAAAGGAATCGAACTTGGAACAGATGCTGCTAAAAAAACAGCTGACGCTGCTATCTCTTTGCGTGATATGGGCGTAGACGCTACGGAAGTTGTAAAGCGTTTTGGGGCTGATAAACTGGAAAAAGCAAACAACGCAGCAAAACGTTTAAAAGAATCCGGTACCAATCTTGCTGTTGATGGTATAGTTTTTGCTCTTGAATCACTTGTGAAAGCAGAAGAAATGGGAATCGATGCTAAAAAATGGTTAGAAGGAAAGGGACGTGAATATTTGAATAAAGGAGTAGAAATCTACGGTCGTGCTGAAAAAGGGACAAAGGAACTCTACAGAAAAGGTATTGAAGCCAAAAATAAATTTTGGGATCGCGCAACCGCTGCTAAAGACCGTTTCGTGAATTGGGTAAATAAAGAAAAATTACGAATGGCAAGAGAAGCCCAAATGGAAGGTAAGATTGAATTCCTTACCGAACAAGTCTCACGATTAACAGCTCTTGTTGAAGCAAGAAACAGACTAGATTCAGTCGAACCAGAAACAAATTTAATTTCTATGTTTGATGAGGAAGAATTTTCAGGAGCAGCCGCTCAGGAAGCTTTAGCTTAATTTACAGAGTCCTAATTACACTAACCATAAACCCCCTATGACACGAGAGGAAGTCATCGCACTCGTTCAGGACTCTGATCTGAATGAGACCGTTAAAACAACATTGATTAAACGCGTAACAGAAGAAGGATTAACACAAGATGTCTTAGATACCTTAAAAGAAGCATTACAAATGGAAATTGATAAAGGCTTTGATGCCTTAGGCATTGATATCTCTGATACACCTGAGTACAAAGAGAAAGAAGCCACTATGGTGAAAGAGGTAGATTCAGCCAAAGCGGACTTTGACACAGCCATGGTCGATATTGATCAACAGACCAAGACCTTACAGCAGCAGACGAGTAAGGCGTTGGATGAGTTGGAGGCGGAAATGATCAAAGATCAAATAGAATAAAGATAAAAAACCACCCATTTATTTGGGTGGTTTTTTGATTCTCTAGACATGCCCCTTCGACTTCGCTCCCGTGGGTCGCTTCGCTCAGGGAATATTCGGTGTTCGAAGAATTTTTTCGTTCGAAATTTAAAGAGGAAGTTTTGAGGATTGTTGTGCGCGGTCAATAAGTTCAGCAGATGGAATCATCAAGTCTTCCTCTTGTCCAAAAACATTCACTTTATAATCCCCTCCTTCAACCTCTTTGGCTCCAAGAACAATGGTCCAAGGAATTTTTGAGGTAGCAGCATCACGAATCTTTTTACCGACTTTATCATCGGAAACATCTATATCCGCACGTATACCCTCTTGTGTCAATTTAGCGTGTAAGGCTTCTACGAAACCAATATGGTCCTGTCCTACACTCACAAGACGAATTTGTTCAGGAGCAAGCCAGAATGGAAACGCGCCGGCAGTGTGTTCAAGAAGGTTAGAAAGAAAACGTTCAATAGAACCCATAATCGCTGCGTGAATCATGACGATTCTTTCCTTCTCCCCCACCTCATTGACACAAATCAGATTAAACCGTTCTGGAAGATTGCGATCAACCTGAATAGTAGCTACTTGCCACTGGCGTCCAATAGAATCTTTTGTAATAAAATCAATCTTTGGTCCATAAAATGCTGCCTCCCCTACTCCTATAAAATAATCAGCCTCACGTTGTGTGAGCATCTCTTTCAATCCTGAGACAGATTTTTCCCACACATCCAATCCTCCGAGGTACTTTTCCATGTGTTGAGGATCATGCGTGGAAAGTCTCAACTGAAGTTTAAACCCAAAGGCTGCATAAAATATTTCAATAATATCCCAAATCTTCATGGCTTCTTCCTTGACTTGAGATTCTCGACAAAAAACATGCGCATCATCTTGGGTAAAAGATCGCAAACGTGAAAGTCCATGCAACTCCCCTGTTTGTTCATCGCGATAGCACATCGTTGTGTTGGCAAGACGTTGAGGCATTTCCCGATAACTATGAGACTTACGATCAAAAATCTGCGTATGATGAGGACAATTCATCGGCTTCATGGCAAAAATATGTCCTTCTCGCGTTTCAATCTTAAAGAGTTCATCTTTAAACTTATCCCAGTGGCCGGAGGTTTCGTACAGTTCTTTTTTGGTGATATGAGGAATTTCAACCCGTTGATATCCACGAGCCTGACGTAGCGTCCAGACAAATTCATCTAATTTATTGCGCAATAAGGTTCCTCGAGGGGTCCAGAGAGGCAACCCTGGACCCACAAGGTCTGAAAACACAAAGAGATCCAGTTCTTTTCCCAATTTTCGATGATCTCGCTTTTTCGCTTCTTCTAACATGACAAAATACTGGTCCAGCTCTTCTTGGGTCTCAAAACACAATCCGTAAATACGCTGCATCTGGGCATTGTGCTCGTTCCCTCTCCAATAGGCACCGGCCAATTTCCAAAGCTTAAAGGCTCCAACTTCCTTTACATTATTCATATGAGGACCTCGGCATAAATCGACAAAATCTCCGGTATGATAAATAGAAGCCGCATCCGGATGCTCTACATCAATATCCTGTGCCTCCTCTACGTTAATTTTTGTCGTGCCTTTTTCTCTCAAATCTCTTAATAACTCAACTTTAAAACCCTGACCTTTTTGTTCAAAAAGACTTACGGCTTGATCCAAGGATAATTCCTCCCGGATCATCTCGTGACCTTCTTTAATGATGGTGTGCATCTGCTGTTCAAGTTTTCCAAGATCCTCTTCGGTAATAGGTGAAGGAAAAAGAATATCATAAAAAAAACCGTTTTCTATGACAGGTCCGACTCCAAATTTTACTCCTGGATACAGACGCTCTGCAGCCGCTGCAAGAACGTGCGCAGCCGTATGACGCATGACATGTTGTTTATCGTGCATAAAGATCAATAAAAAAAGCTCCACTTATTCGTGCAGCTTCGGGACCCAGTCGTGTGACCAGGTGGTTCCACCCGATTTACTGATGTCTCTTTCTCAATTCATCAGTCTCTTACTTTGTGTCCACTCCAGGACACGGGTTCACTCAGAAAGCGGTATTTAGAAGAGATTCCATAGAAAGGCTCTCAGTCTCGACCTTTCTTCCCTATGTTGGAAGTTCTCTTACAAACATGTCTTTCATCACGGTGATAAAAAAACGATAACTCTCTAAACCTCTTTCGTCAAGAAAAATTGATAAAAACTCATTTTATGCTATGATTTATTTATAATTTGCTTATTAAATTATCTATGGAATCATTTAATAGCGTTCCACCAGGAGAAGATTTTTCTCATTACGAAAAAGAAAGACCAGACATAAAAATTTTTACCGATGACACAGATGAGAACGAAAATCCTGAACATGATTTCCGTAGAAAACTTAACAAACAATACGACGAAATACGACTTGAAGATGAAGATGAAGCCGGGGCAGAGGAAACACTAGCTCCAAAAGGATCATCAAGCGAAGATGAAGAAGATGAAGAAGATGAACTCATTGAAGAGGGTGAACGTGATGATGAAATACCTGATGAAGAAGCACAAATGGTCCTATAAAAAATCCTAACTTACACTAACCATAAACCCCCTATGACACGAGAGGAAGTCATTACACTCGTTCAGGACTCTGATCTGAATGAGACCGTTAAAACAACATTGATTAAACGCGTAACAGAAGAAGGATTAACACAAGATGTCTTAGATACCTTAAAAGAAGCATTACAAATGGAAATTGATAAAGGCTTTGATGCCTTAGGCATTGATATCTCTGATACGCCTGAGTATAAAGAGAAAGAAGCCACTATGGTGAAAGAGGTAGAAGCTGCCAAAGCGGACTTTGACACAGCCATCGTCGATATTGATCAACAGACCAAGACCTTACAGCAGCAGACGAGTAAGGCGTTGGATGAGTTGGAGGCGGAAATAGTGAGGGAACAAAATTAAAATCCAAAGAAAAAACCATCCAAATTCCTGGATGGTTTTTTGATTTTCTTTAACATTTCTAGCGAATATCAATATAGATGTGATCTTTCAATCGTGGAACTGTGTGAACCCAGAAAGGAAAGAAATCTACTTGGACGTCTGTGGCGACTCCCTCTGCAAGAAGAAGATCGCGAATTTCTTCCTCTGTCATACCCACAAATCTGGCTACATGCAACGCCTCGCTTGTTTGAGAGGTAATTGCAGGAGCAGAAAGAGTGACATGAATATTTGCCTCTTGTCTTTCTTGATTTACCCCATCAACCGCGACAACCATCGTGCCTGGATCTACTTGGACAAATTCCTGACCTTGTCCTAACCCTTCATAGAGTTTAGCAATCGCAATTTTCTCTAAAGCTTGTTTGTCATAAAAAACAGCCGTCACTTTAATCGTCAATGTGAGATCAAAGGCTTTTACTTCTGTTCCAGGTTCAATGCTAAAGGTCTGTTCAACAATTTCTGAATCATAGGAAGCTCCAGAAAATGTTTCATCGGCTTCTGCGACTAACATCTCTTTTGCATCATTCAGTAAAGTTTCTTGAAGTGTGAGAACGGCAGCATCCATTTCCTCTTGCGAGACAATCGCTATGGTTGAGACGCCTCCGGTAAAAGCTTCTGAACTTTGAGCATAGACAGACTCTCGACGCACTCGTGATAATCCAGGAATAGTAAATCGTGTTGGTTTGATATCTCCTGAAGCCCCTGGCTGATCTGCATACACTTGAGCTTCTACACTGCCGCCTGAAGGAACTATGACAGCACTTTTAAGACGAAAGAGCACTCCCTCTTGAGATAAAAGACGTGTGGTTGCTACAAGGGCTTGCGTAAAAGAAAGATTGTTATAGATCGTTACCGTTCCTGTGGCAATATCTTCAATCGTTTTAGAAGAAGTTCCCGTTGAGGTAAATGACTGAGTTTTCCCAAGACTGCCAGAGAGAACTTGTCCATGCACATCGGTTTCACGAGTGGGAGTGGCAAAAACATTGGCGACAAATTCAGTCGTGACTTGAGCTTGGGTAGACTCCACATGAATTACCGCTTGAACGGTTGAAAGATAGAGAACAGCCAAGAGCGCGCAAACAACCAAAATAATAAAGGTCAGAGCAATACGTCGATACATGATGAGCGGAATAGCCGCAGGTTGATGAGGATCAGACTTCTTGTTAGCTCCTCCTGTCACGACGGCCACACGCTTCTTAGGAACAATCTTCTTGGTGGTCATATACATCAGTATAACAAAATTTTCTATTCAACGGAAACATTTTGCCTGCCGACCAGTTGTGCAATGGCACTGATAATCTCCTCTGTAGGAGCAACTGTATAATCTGTTTGGATACGCCTCATCTGTCCTGCAGATTCAATAAGAAAACACACAGGCTTAACTCCAGGAGATCCCAAAAGGATCTCACGCAACTGTTCAATCATCTCTGGTGTGGGTTTCCCCTTCAGTGCAATCGAAAGTGCACCTCGATGAAAAACAGCCACGGGAGGTTGTTCGACCTCAGATAACGATTGCCTGAGCGTATCTGAAATCCACTGTCCTCCATTGAGCATGGAGACGACGTCTGGAATTGTCTGCTCATCAAGAGAAATAAAACTATTAGCAAGAAGTTTAGGGTCTTCTTCTTCGCGAATAGAAACTTTGGCGGATACCAACACCATCTGATCTGGAATTAGAACAGATTTGACTTCTTTAAATATTCTAGGAAATACGATGATTTCTGTCTGACCTGTCAGATCTTCAAATCCGACAAATGCCATAGGATCTCCTTTTTTGGTCACAATCTCTTTCACGGTTGTAATGATTCCCCCGCAACGAACAAACTCTCCATCTCGTTGCTCAGAGACCTGCACACAATCCAACAAAGCTCCTTTAAAAGCCTGAGCAAAAGGTTCATAAGGATGGCTGCTGACAAATAATCCCAATAACTCTTTTTCCCAAAACAACAGCTCGCGCATAGAAGCAGGTTGTACTTCACGAAGGGTTATTTGCTGTTGCATGACTTGTGGGGAACCAGAAAAAAGACTTTGTTGTTGAGAGGCTTTTTCTTTTTGAATATTTTTATTGTAGATGAGCATTCGTTCTGTATTTTCAAGCAACTGTTTGCGTTCCCCAAAACGATCTAAGGCTCCCACTTTAATAAGGGCCTCAAGAGATTTTTTATTAAACGCCCTATGGGAAACACGCTGCGCAAAATCTGTGAGATCTTTAAACGCTCCTCTCTCTTTTCGTTCTGTAATAATAGATTCGATCACTTCCTCTCCTAAGTTCTTAATCACTAAGAGACCAAAACGAATTTGCGTATCGCTGATAAACGTAAAATCTTTTCGTGATTCGTTGATGTCTGGAGGTAACACAGCAATGCCCATGCGTGTACACTCTTTCACGGCTTCCGCGATCTTTTCCAAATCTCCTGACTCTGCGGTCATGAGTGCCGTCATGTACTCCGCAGGAAAATTCGCCTTCATGTAAGCGGTCTGATACGCCACCATCCCGTAAGACGCCGCGTGGGCTTTGTTAAATCCGTAGGCCGCAAACGGCTCGATCAATTTCCAAAGCTCTTGAGCTTTTGTTTTGGAAAGACCGTGTTCAACGAACCCATTGATCAATTTTACTTTTTGCTGCGCCATTTCCTCTGGAATTTTCTTTCCCATGGCTTTGCGCAATTTATCCGCCTCAAGCCAGGTATATCCTGCCAAATGAATGGCTGTAAGCATCACGTCATCCTGATACACCAAAAGACCATAGGACTTTTGGAGAAAATTCTCCATACGAGGGTCCATAAAATGAACCAAAGAAGAATCGTGCTTACGGCGGATGTACTCTGGGATCACTTCAATAGGACCCGGGCGGTACAGCGCCACCATGGCCATAATGTCCTCCACACGTCGAGGCTTGAGATCCATCAAGTACTTAGTCATGCCGTCTCCGTTGAGCTGAAATACCCCCATCGTGTGACCGGCCGCAAGCAGATGGAACGTTTTTTCGTCATCTACTGGAATCGTGTCTGTCACGACATCGATGTCTTTCACAGCCTTAACGAGTGCGACCGCATCTCCCAAAATCGACAAGTTACGGATCCCTAAAAAATCCATTTTCACGAGTCCTGCAGCTTCTACAGATTTCATTTCATACTGGGTAATAATTTTTCCCTCCCGCGTATCAATCTGCAAGGGAGTAAAGTCTGTCAGATCCGTTGGAGAAATAACGGTTCCCGCCGCGTGAATAGAAACGTGCCTGGCACAGCCTTCAATTTGTCTAGCCAAATCAATGACCCGACGGATATTGGCATCCGTATCAAACTTCTTTTTGAGATCAGGGGCTTCTGACAACGCCCGAGTGAGCGTCATAGGAAACCCCTGAGAACCCATTGGGACCAGCTTTGCCACTTCATCAATCATTCCATAAGGAAATCCCAACGCACGTCCCACATCGCGCACACTGCCGCGAGCAAGCATGGTTCCAAACGTACAAATCTGAGCGACTTTCTCATATCCATATTTTTGACGCACATAATCCAAAACCTCGTCTCGTCGATTATCGGCAAAGTCCGCGTCAATGTCCGGTGCCGAAGGTCGCTCAGGATTTAAAAATCGCTCAAAAGGCAATTGATAGAGCAGTGGATCGATCGAAGAAATGCCAATAGAAAATCCTACCAATGACCCTGCGGCAGATCCGCGCGTGGTAGTCACAATGCCGTTGGTACTGGCCCAAGTAAGAAAATCAGAAACAATGAGAAAATAAGGACAAAATCCCTTTTGATCAATGATATCCAGCTCATAATTCAACCGCCCCACCTCTTCTTCAGAAAGTTCGCGCTTACGCTTCTCTTGAAGATTTTGAAACGCACGATCTGTCAGTACTTGTCGAAATGACTTCCCTTCCTCAATTTCAAATTTAGGAAAATTCCACTTTCCCAGCTCCAAATCCACCTGACAACGCTCTGCAATAAGACAGGTATTTTCAATGGCCTCAGGAACATCTTTAAATCGCTGTTGCATGTACTCCCCGCTCACCATGGACGCGTCGTAATCAAACTGGTTCATGCGATCAAATTGCTCTAGTGTCTTGCCGCCCTTGATACAGTTCAAAATTTTCCAGGCTTCCACGTCCTGGGGTTTCAAGTAAAACGTATTTTTTGTGGCAACCACAGGAACTCCCAACTCGCGACCTAATCGAATCAATTTTGTATTCGTCGCTTCTTGCTCAGCAATTTCAGGACGATCGACGAGCTCAAGAAAAAAATTCCCTTCCCCAAACGTCTGTACATACCAAGCAATCACCTCTTTGGCTTGCTCCTCTTGATCCATTTTCAACAAATCATCGATCTCACTCAGATGACCACCGGAGAGAACAATCAATCCTTTCGCATGAAGGGCAAGCACCTCTTTATCAATACGAGGCTTATAATAAAATCCTTCTAAAAATCCAATCGAAGAAAGCTTAAGAAGATTTTTGTAACCTTCATTATTTTGCGCCAAACAGACAAGTCGATAGGGCTTGGTATCAATGTGCGCTCGCTTTAAGTGCCGTCCTTCACGTCCCAGGTAAAAATCAATCCCTAGGATAGGTTTAACCCCTGCGTCTTTTGCTTTTTGATAAAACTCAATGGCCCCATACATGGCACCATTATCTGTGATGGCAACAGTGTCCTGTCCAAGTTCCTTCACATGCTTCAAAATTTCCTTTGTTTTAGGCAAAGCCTCAAGAAGAGAGTAGTGAGAATGGGTATGAAGGTGGACAAAACGCGACATATATTGACCCGAGCTTATCATTTCAACGACACAAATTCAAAACCCACCAAAGCATTCACATAAGGTGGGTTTCACCCTACCAATAACCACGTTTTGATACAAATTCTATTTGAGAATCTTGAATTAATCGTTGCAAAATTTCGCTATTTTCTAATTCTGAAATAAATTGAAGATCAATAGATTTTTGTATGAGTTTAGAAAGATCAACACTACTGTCATGTGATTGAAACAATTCTAATGCCGCGCGACGAATGAGAGAGACGATATGAGATTCGTCAAATTTTTTCATTCTATTTTTATTCAAAATAAAAGACCACCTCTCCAGTTTATCTTCCCAATTCTCGTAATAATATCCACCCCCAGAGGTACTTTTAAAATAATATTTCTTTAACTTGTCTACGATTTTCCTATCCGCACGCTCAAGTAGTGAAAAATGTTCTGCATATTTTTTAAATAATTCATCTAAAGCAGATCTCAAAACAAAAACTTTTTCTAAAGAAAAAACATCCGCGTAAGTTCTATCAAGACGTCGCCATCTACGAGCCATCTGACCATAAAACTCAATCGTCAATGGAGTAAATGAAAGAAATAAATCACTGAATTTAATAAAGGAAGCAAAGGCGTCTTTGTTTGGATACTCTCTTTTTTGAAATTGTTTTTCAAACATCTGTGACAACACAAAACGCAACGCTGGTAAAAGTTCTTTTGAAAATGTGAGATCAAGAATATCTCTTTGCTCACCCAAAAAAGAAAAAATCTGGTTAATATCTCCTGAACGTAAAATTTCTGTAAATCGTCCACGCACCTCCTCGTTTTCAATACCGTCTCCAATTTTCTCAATGACCGGCAATAACACATCCTCTGAAGAAATGGTTCCTTTTCAAAATTCCTCAAATAAAGATTCTTCAATAGAAGACAACCGTTCTTTCAACTTCTGTTTTACTTCTTCAGGGTTTGTAAACCCTGACACTTCCAACTCGGCAAGATAAGCCTGCAAAAAAAGACGTTTCGAATCTCTTCTCATTTCATCTCTTCTGTGTTGATCCAGTAACTGTGCCTTGTCTCGAATATCATTATCCGTTTTTAAAGCTTTTAACATTTCGTCTTTTGTCCATAATCCACGTTTATCCAACTGTTCAATCACTCCATCAATTAAAGAATCTAGATCATTCAAATCTGTATAAAATTTCACATCCGTATACACTTGACCTTCCGAAGAAATTTTTGGTGTCATGAGTTCAATAAGAGCTCTTTTTGCAATATCAAATTCTTTTTGTTTTTCTCTTTCGGGATCAACAATCGTTTCTTTTTTTGCGAGATCTCTTGCGAGTCTTTCATACCCTGCTTTTGTCTCAAGAGGTCTACCCTTTGGTTTTAAAGCTTCACGAGCAATGGTTTCTTCCGCGATTCCTTTAATGCGTCTATTTACATCTAACATATCTTTGTCCCTCCTATTTCTTTTTCTTGGTTGATTTTTCTTTCTGAGACGAAGCGGCTTTCGCAAACTTCTTTTCGATCAAATACTCTACCGCTTTTGTAGCCGTATGCATGATGGCACCCAGGGCTGTGGAGGTGTGGTCGAATTTTTGTCGGATACCATCAAGCGCTAATTCCATTTTTGTCATGGTTTCTTGTACTTGAGAGACCGTGTCATTAGCACGTTTAAACAAAATAGCGATTTGCCAAATGAGCCAGAACACTGCGGCGGTAAACCACAAGGCACAAAACGCCAACACGATGTATAAAATATCAAGCGGTGTAAACATATCCTCCTCAATGATTAGTAACTCAGTTATGTTACCTCTTTCAGAAATTAAAATCTATGTATATCTACCTTCTAAAAATTGCATTTCGTAATCTTTATCCAATTCATGTTCTATGACGCTTCTTTGTTCATCTGTAATAAATCCTAATTCTTGAAAATAATCCCCGAGAAAATAATAAACATTTTTCTCTAACTGAAAAATCTCAAGAGTGGCACGACGAATGAGTTGTTTCATTCTAAGTCCATCAAAGGTTTTAAATTTATTCCAATTTCTCGAAAAGAAATAATTTCCAGGATGTTCTCTTGAAAAATAAACTTTCTTTACACGATCAACAATTTTACGATCCTCTTCTGACAAAGGAGGTAATTGGTCAACATATTGGTCATACAACTCTTTTAAAGAAAAACGAATGGAGTCAAAATAAATACGTTCTTCCTTCTCCTCACCATGTTCATAACCAGATGCATCACTCCTTTTAAGAAAATAACCACCCTTTTTAAAGTAGTCACTTCGCGCAGTTCGAATGAATAATTCAGTGGCAAGTGGAGTGAATTGAGGAAAAAATTTACAAAATTGAATAAAAAAAGAAGAGTTGTCTATATATTTCTGTAAATCAAAAGTTTGATGCTTTTTTAATTGTTCTTCCTCTTTTTGTCTATCTCTCCTTCCATGTGAATTTTCTACACATATGGTTGCAAACAACTCATTCTGTTCTTTTAATTGTTTTTCAAAAGCTTGAGATAAAATGAAACGCAAGGTAGGCAAACTTTCTCTTGGAAACGCTAACTTTAAAACTTCCGCCTCTTTTCCTAAAAACTGAACAATCTCAGAAAAATCTCCCTTACGAAAAACGGCACACAACGACTCGCGAACCTCGCGGTTGGCAATCGCCTTCTCTATGGGTTGGATAAACGGTTCAAAAAAATCTTCTGATGAAATCACCTCTCTCCAAAACTCTTCAAAAAATACTTCTTCGATAAATCCTCTTAACCGTTTTTTTAACACTTCTTTAATTCCTTCAATATTGGTTGACTCTGTCACTTCTACTTCCGCAGTATACACTTCAAGAAACAATTTTTTTGCTTCCTGCTTTTCACGCACAAGACGTTGGGTTTCTTTCGTTTGAACCATTATCTGTATAGCAGAATCTTTTTTTAAAAACTCGCGAAGTTGCTCCGGGGTCATATCCTCCCGACTCTGATATCTTGCAACAACACCTTCGATGATTGTATCAATATCTGAAACCTCTGTATAAAGCAATCTTTCATCCTCCAAAATATCTAATACAGCCTTTTTTGCCGCTTCTCGTATTCTTAAAAAAGGCGGAACCTCTGGACTTTTCAGCATGATCAAATCTCTACGGAGTTTTTCAAAGTTTTGTTTTACCTCAAGAGGTCTTCCATCTGGATTGCTAAATTCTTTGGCAATACGTTCCTGCTCAATTTCTTTTATCCTTTCATGAACATCTTGAGGAGGAGGTACAGAACGTTCTACTGACGATGATCTCATATAAAAAATTTGAGGGAATATAATGAGGAAATTCACTACGAGTCATTTACGATCTCATTATAGCTCCAAACATGTTCTCAAGCACCTGACGGATCTTCTCAATCTCTTCATCGACTTCTGCTGCTTCGAGTGTCCGTTCGCTAGACCTAAAAGAAAGATGTACTGCCAGAGACTTCTTTCCCTCTTCAATTTCCTTACCACGATACACATCAAATAATTCAAATACTTCAAGAAGTTGAGAGGTTTGATGAACCGCTTGTGAAATAGATTCCCATTGCGTACGTTCCTGAACTAGAAATGCCAGGTCACGTTTGACGGATGGAAATGAGGGAATGGATTTATATGTTTTTGCAAGAGTAAAAGAGGAAAGAAGCGCTTCAAAATCCAGATCAATCAAAACCGCAACCACATCTATCCCAAAAGCTTGTTCAACGGCACGACTCACCTGTCCGATAGTACCTACATGTTTATCTCCAACCACAATGACGGCGGATCGTCCTGCGTGCCAACGGGTTTGATCTGTCCCAGAGACAAGCGACCATTGACGAATTCCTGTCTGTCCAAATATTCGTTCTAAGATTCCTTTTGCATGAACAAACAATCCTTCTTCCTCTTTGCTGTAGGATCCAATTACCAATCGCAATGATTGCTTAGGAATCGCTCCGATCTGTGCAAGATAGATAGGAGCGAGTTCAAACACATCTGCCTGTGGGATCCTGGCTTGATTGGCTTCAATAGAAGTCAAAAGACTAGGAACAAGACTCGTGCGCATGTATTCCTGTTCGCTATTTAGGGGGTTGCGAAGTTTTACTGCTGTGTGCACATCAATCCCATATTTTTCCAATTGAGACTGCGAGACAAACGAGTAGCTGTAAGATTCTGAAAGACCAGCACCCGCAAGCAGATGTTTGACTCGTCTCTCCCACATAAGGCCTTGATTGGAAAACGCCTGGGGAAGCTCACCCGAAGGGAGCTGTGAAGGAAATTGGTCATATCCGTACACGCGCGCGATCTCTTCAACAAAATCCACGCTGGCTTCTATATCATGATCTCGCCAGTAAGGTACGGTGACCTGATTTTTTTGTACGGTAAATCCAAGACGTTTCAAAATAGCGATCTGGTCTTTTTTGGGTAGCTCAATTCCCATGAGTCGGTTTGCTGCCTTTTCATCAAATGGAAAAACGATGGGTTGATAGCTTTGAGCACTCTCATCAAATATTTTGGAGACCACTTCGCCTCCTGCTACTTCCTTAATCAGTTCAATAGCCCGCAAAAGCGCAGGTTCAAGAGCTTGGGTAGATAAGCCCTTTTCAAATAACAGTTGAGAATCAGAATATAAATTTAACGCACGAGCAGTCCGACGGATAGAGACAGGATCGAAAGCCGCACATTCGATGATGACTCTTGTGGTTGCTTGGGTCGTCCCTGTATCCAGCCCCCCCATCACTCCAGCAATGGCAACGGGTTTTTTTGCATCTGCAATCACCAGCATGTCCGACGAAAGCTCATAGGTCTTTTTATCAAGAGCCACAAATGTTTCTCCTTTGTGAGCACGACGTATCACGATTTTTTGTCCTTCAAGCATATCTGCATCAAACGTGTGCAAAGGCTGACCGTATTCATGCAAAATATAATTGGTGATATCAACAAGATTATTGATTGGTTTGTGGCCGGCAAGAAGCAATCGTTTTTGTAGCCACCAAGGAGAGGGACCCACAATGACTCCCTCAATCACCACAGCGGTATAGCGAGGACATAAGTGAGGTTCCTGAAGTTCAACAGAAAATCCCGCGTCATCTGAAATGTCTTTTCTTTTAGATGTTTTCCAGGTGAATGGGTCTTGCGTGACAGCCGCTCCTTCGCGCGCCTGACCAATGACAGACTTACAATCTGGACGATTGCTTGTCACTTCAATATCAAAAATCACGTCATCCAAATCCAATGCTTGAGCAATAGGTATTCCAGGTTGAGCGTTCGTGATGAGAGAGATGTCCCAAATATCTTTTTCGCCTGCTGGTAATTTATCAAAACCCACTTCTGAGGCAGCACAAATCATGCCGTAACTTTCAACGCCACGAATCTTGGTTTCTTGAAGCTCAATCAAATCCCCTTCTCCGTGCCAACGAACACGAGCACCAGGCAAAGCCACGACCACTTTTTGACCTTCAGATAAATTCTCGCCTCCACACACAATCTCAACGTGTTTGGTTCCAATATCAACAACCGCTACACGAAGTTTATCCGCGTTTGGATGTGCCTTTACTTCAAGAACTACGCCAACAA
>Ga0154588_1092_pt3 | contig 18851 bp, 15 predicted proteins | sample RifGroF2_FD_116017 | JGI IMG/M metagenome (GOLD analysis project Ga0154588, IMG submission 116017) | Lentisphaerae bacterium GWF2_44_16
GATGAGCAAATCCAAGGCCTTACATACGCCTCCGTAACGGCGGAAGAAAAGCGCGAAAACCGGGCGAATTGGAATCGCATTGACGTTATATTGACCTGTGTAGTACTGGGCCTTGTAGCCGGAATGTATCTGTATTTCAGTTTCTGGCTGAACTGATATCTGCGTTTTTCAGAGCATCAAGGCGCAGTTGAAGGAGCCGCTTGTCGGCGGAGGCGTACTTGCGGGCAAGTTCCATCTCAAGCGTTTCGACGGCAAGGGCATGTTTTCCGTTTTCCATGCAGATATCCGTAAACATAAGCACCATATCTACATCATCGCTGCCGGGTTTTTCTCTGCCGTTCAGATAGTTTTTTATGCAGGCCAGGGCTTTTTCAGGAAGCATGAGTTTTTTCATATAAAGGCCGGAGGCCATTGAAACGGCGGTATAGTTGAAAACGTCTTCAGCAAGTATTTTTTCGAGTTCGGATATTGCTTCCTTATATTCCTGTTTGACTATCATCGCCTGTATTTTATCAAACATTATGGTCGGCATTTTGTTTTGTGACGAGGGACAATAAACTCCTCCTGAAATACGGTCCGCCAGCGGCCAGAAGATTGTCCGGAGAAAACAATATCCTGCCGCAAATCCGAAAATAAGCGTTACCGGGGGAAATACCGTGACGGCAGAAGCGGCAATTATAAAACAGAATATTCCGATCACAAGTAGAAGTATTTTATAAATCACTTAAAGTTCTCGCCTTTTTCCGATTTTACTGACTTCCTCTAACGGATCAATATATAATAGTTTTTATGAGAAAAACAGAATTTATGTAACTTTTTTGTTCTTTTCAGCGACTCAATAGAAAGAGAAGAAAAGGATTGAGTTATGAAAACTTCAGCTGTCAGCTCTACCGGGAATATAATACTCATCAACTCCACAACTCAGGACGAAGAGGAACAGACCGCCGCGGCACAGACAGAAAGTAAAAAACAAAAACTGATTTACAGAATAGGCGATGAAATCGTCACAGAAACTGTTTTCAGCCGTTATGACCTGAACAAAGACGGCATAATAAGCGACTCTGAAAAAGCCGCTTACGAAAAAGCCCAGGGAAATACCGGCAATATTATCAATATACAGGCATGATTCCAGCAATAAACGCAAATAACGCCAAATGATAGCTTCCGGCTGATTGAATTATTCCCGTTTCACTCTATTTTAAGTTACCTAAAATGGAGTGAAGCATGAAACTTATACCGCTTAAACTTCTTTCCGGGATATTCTGCCTGATATTGCTTGCATCATGCGCTTCAGGCACCGCTCATATAGCGCCGGTCCGGGATTTTGAGATGAATAAATACACCGGCATCTGGTACGAAATGGCCCGCCTTCCGAACGATTTCGAAGAAAATCTCTCAAATGTATCCGCCTCTTACACTTTAAGAAGTAATGGATATATTATCAATGTATTGAACAAAGGATATGATGTCAAGAAACGTGAATGGATTGAAAAAAGCGCCTACGCTTTTCCGCGTTCCGAAAGCGATATAGGGGAACTGAGCGTTGTTTTCCACTGGCCGCTCAGAGCGAAATACAAGATAATATTCCTGGATGTCAATTACAGATACGCCATCGTAACGGGCAGCACAATGTCATATCTCTGGATTCTCTCACGCAGTCCCATGATGCGCCAGGGTGTTTTTCCCGAACTCGTCGAAAAAGCACGTTCATGGGGATACAACACAGAAAACCTGATTATAGTAAATCAGGACATGAACATTATGGATTACTACAACAGAGACGACATTGAGCTTCCCTCGGAAATCCAGTCGAGACTGTTTTTTGAATAAATGACGGAGGGCATTTACATGAAATTCTGCTTGCTGTTTTTTTTATGTTTATGCTCCATCTCTATGCCAGGCGCAAATACCAACCCTCAAAAAACGGAGACGAAAATGGGAAAAATCATTAAAACCGATGAGGAATGGAAAAAGATACTTACCCCCGAACAGTATAAAGTTACAAGGCAAGGCGGAACGGAATGCGCTTTCACTGGGAAATACTGGAACTTCAAAGGAGGCAAGGGTATTTTCAAATGCGTATGCTGTGGAAATGAGCTTTTCAAAACTGACGCCAAATTTGAATCCGGCACCGGGTGGCCGAGCTTCTGGGAACCTGTTTCCGAAAACAGCATAGAAAAAATCAAAGACACAAGTCACGGCATGATAAGGACGGAAGTACGCTGCAAACGTTGCGACGCTCATCTGGGACATGTCTTCGAGGATGGTCCCAAGCCGACGGGACAACGTTACTGCATAAATTCCATAGCTCTCGAATTCGTCCCTGAAAAAGCTGTAAAAACATCTGACAAAAACTATGCCGCGGCGGTCTTCGGCGGAGGATGTTTCTGGGGAGTCGAAGAGGCGTTCCGCACTCTTGAAGGAGTGAAATCAACGGAAGCCGGATACATGGGCGGCACTCTGAAAAACCCCACGTACAATGACGTATGCGCAAATAAAACAGGACACGCCGAAGTTGTAAAAGTCGTTTATGATCCGGCCCTGATTTCTTATGATAAACTGCTTGATGTTTTCTGGAAAATCCATAATCCGACAACATTGAACAGACAGGGCCCCGACGTCGGCACTCAGTACAGGTCCGTAATTTTTTATTATACACCGGAACAGAAGGCGTCCGCCGAAAAATCAAAAGCCGCCCTGAAATATTCAAGCCCGGCAGTTACGGAAATACTCCCTGCCCCCGAGTTCTACAAAGCCGAAGACTACCACCAGCAACACCTCAAGAAACGCGGCATCAAAGGCTGTGGCTATCACAAAACTCAATAAGTTTTTCGAAACAAAGAGGCCCGGAAAATTGACTGTATCCTTTTTCAATCCCGCATATATCTCATTAGTGATAAATGCCTTGCTTGTAATCCAGTGCTTAGACGTATATATTCATATTAGAATTTTTAAATCAGGGTGGGAGGGGGCTCCAAAATGCGGAAATTCAAAAAAAACCGTTTTACTCTCGTCGAGATCCTAACTGTTATCGCAATAATCAGCATACTTTCAGGAATCCTGCTACCCAATCTGGTGAAAACCAGACAAAGGGCCAAAGAAGTACGCTGGCTGGCTTTCAATTCAGTCATTAACAGAGACGGCGACACCATACTTAACTACAATTTTATGTATGATGATTATGAAATTCAGAGCGGATCATCACTTGTTCCCGCTTTGCGTAATGGCGCAATAGGATGTACTATCAATGGATTTGAACCTAAAGATTATGACGGCATTATCATAGGCTCATACGAATGGCGCAAGGGCGCTGGAAGATGGAATGGCTTCAATAACGCTTTGCAGTTTGATGGAGTCTCGACATACATAGAGATACCGGGCGAAAAAGTTCTGGACTTTGATCCGCTGAAAAATGATTTTACAGCCATGACATGGATATTCATAGATAACCTGAGCATACCGCAGACCCTGCTTTTCAAAACCCAACTTCCCTCAGCGTCACAGTATGAACTGACAATATATCCTTCAAAAATCGATGTGACTTTAAACGGAGTCACAAAATCATGGAACCAGTCCCAAATTAAAGAAGGAAAATGGACACACATAGCTTTGCTTGTCGTAAATGTTTCATCTAAAGTTTATATTAACGGAGCAGACTTGAATGGATTAGCCAATAACACATCCATTGGGGTATCGAGTATATGCAAGTTCTCCTCCCCTGAGCTTCCTTTGGCCAACATACAAATGGCGTCACTCCCTGCTCTACTGGCGGCAAGCACAAACAGCAATGCGAACAGCAATGCGAACAGCAATGCGAACAGCAATGCGAACAGCAACGCAAACAATAATAACTCTCCGGGAACAACAGTCACACCGCCCAGCGGCGCTGACACTCAGGGACAGGGCAATGCGTACGGCACATTAAAAAATAAAAAGGCTAAAACCTCCCCCGCCCAGCCAAGCACGTCCATCACGCCGATGCGCATCGGCTCCAGCACCCTGCAAAACGCAGGAACAAGCCTGAATTTCTCCGGAAAAATGGATGAATTTATTTTTATAAGGAGGGCACTGTCTCCAAACGAGATAAAGGGTTGTTGGCAAATGGGAAATCCTTACTGAAAAAACTGGAGTTATAGAAATGTCTAGAATATTAGCGGCAGACGACAATAAGTTGCTCAGAGTCTTCTATGAAGATGTCCTTTCTTACCTCGGACAGGAATATGAAATATGCAAAAACGGACAAGAAGCACTGGACGCATTCAAAAGGCAAGCAGCTGATCTGGTGATACTGGATGTCGATATGCCCGTAATGAACGGTTTTGACTGCTGCAGGGCCATAAGAAATACTCCCGAAGGCGTTTCAGTACCTATTGTAATTGTCTCGTCACACGATGATGAAAACCATATTGCCATGGGACTCGATGCCGGCGCAAATGATTATCTGATAAAACCTGTCAAAGAAACGCACCTGATAGCTAAACTCAAGAACTTTCTGAAAAATTCGTCCTTTCTGAAAGGTGAATGCGATCTGATAAAGGGACATGCGACAATCAGCGGAAAATACCGCGTTGAAAAAATGATTGGCAGCGGAGCCCACTCGACTGTATTTCAGGTCACTGACATACAGAGCAATAAAACGCTCGCGCTGAAAATGCTTAAAGAAAGCGCGTCATCCAATGATATAAGCAAACCGTTTTTTGAAACAGCCGCAAAGATCAGAGAGCTCCAGTCTGATTATATTGTAAAAATTCTGGATATGGGCCAGTTCAGTGAACGCCTCTATATAGTAATGGAATTCATTGACGGGGGCGATCTTTCTGAACTTCTTAAAAGGAAAAAAATTCTCAGCGAGCATGAAACCGCAAAAATGGCTGAAGACATAGCGCTGGCATTGAAAACATTTCACAGCGCAGGGCTCATACACCTTGATCTCAAACCCGAAAACATACTCATAGATTCAGCCACAGGAAAATACAAACTTGCGGATTTCGGTCTCATAACCGTACGCTCAACTACCACGATGCCCTTAAATGCGGAAATATGGAGTACACTGGCGTATGTAGCGCCTGAGTATTTCAGCGAAGAAGGCGTCGTATCCGGGGCAAGCGATATTTACAGTCTGGGCGTAACTATGTATCAATGCATAAGCGGAGATAATCCGTTTCTGTCTGAACGCCCGGCAATAACAATGTCCAGGCACATGAACCTTATTCCTCCATTGCTTAAAAGCAGTAACAGCATTGTTTCTTCGGGCATCTCATGTATTGTCGCAGATATGCTGAACAAACCGATGGAACTGCGGCCTAACGCAGAAGAAGCGGCACGAAAAATTGAAGAAATTATCAACAATCCTGAAATAGTCACAAAGAGCATGGACAATGTTAAAGCCCTCTCTTCAAAAGCCAGAGAAATATCAGGGCAAATGCCTGTGGAGGAAGTAAAGGCCCAGATAAGAAAAGAGAGGAGAATCAGAGCAAAATTTGAGACTTCGCAACAATGGAAGTCTATAGCTTCGGCAGGTTTAGCGACTATTTTTATAGCGTTGATTTTTATGCTTCTTGGATATGGCCTGAATACGATTTTTTTCGAACAGAAACAACCTGCCCAAGGAGCACTTATAACTACAAATTGCTCAAAATGCGGAACAATTGACAGACTCCGGATTGCAGACATCACAAAAAGTAAATGCGGCAAATGCGGCAGCACGCTGGGCTATGCTATGAAATGTGAAAGCTGCAATAAGATTTTCCCGTATATACTTCCGCCTCTGAATAATTTAAAAGATAAAAATGCAATTATGGCAAAGCTGGAGGAAGCCCGTAAATGCCCGGCCTGCGGCTCCACCAAAGTTGCTCTGCTTCCGAATACAGAGAAGAAAAAGGCTGGAAAGAAAAATCTGGTGAAATAAAAACGTTCCTCTTTCAGCTCTTCAGTCTATTGATTTTTTCAATCTCAGGAAAAAGGTTGTTCCTGAGTTTTCTCCAGTTTGGAAGCTGACTTTTCCCTTAAGATATTTTTCTCCGAGAAGTTTCATACTGTAAGTACCAAGCCCCCTGCCCTCGCCTTTTGTCGAAAAAGACCGCTGAAACACCTGCAGCTGGGCTTCGTATGGAATATATGCCATGTTGCTGACGTAAAACTCCAATTCGTCTGAGTCAGCAAAAGGCACACAACCTATTTTCACCTTGCCTCCGGAAGGAGTAGCCTCCAATGCGTTTTTGAGCATATTGCCAAGAACTCTCATAAGAATTGTTTTATCGTTCTGAAATTCGATAGGATGCTCAAGGGGTTCCAGGCTAATGGTTTTTTCTTCAGCCACTTCATGGCTGCTGTATATCATTGCCAGATCTTTTATAATCCTGAGAGAATCCAATGTTTCCACAGCCGGCGACAATTCACCTCTCTCCGCCATTTTAAGTTGTTTCTGAGCCTTGATTTCATCTATGAGTGAACTGGATGCCGTCATTATCATCTCGGCAAGATCTTTAATCTTTCCTGTTGTGTCACTGGAATTAAGTATTGAAGATATGCCTTGTATGCCGCCAGCGATATTCATTATATCGTGAAAAAATATGCGTTCAAGGGCCTGTCTGCGTTTTTCATCACTTATGTCTGCAAGGGATATTTTGACAAATTTCTCGCCTTCGGCTTCGAGGAATGTCGCGGTTACTTTCAATTCCAAGGCCTCACCTGTTTCATTCGTCAACCTGTATTCACGCTCGGAACTTGTACCACTCTTCTGAATATCAAGAAAAGCATTCATCCATCCACAGGCTTTGCAATGTTCGGAGGTTCCGCAACCGGATGGAGCTGCGGCAGCATGCTTGCAATGAAAAACTTCACCCGGCCTTAGTCCGTAGATTGCTTGGGCATTTACAGGTCCGAGTATTTTGAAAATAGCATTATTCAGATAGATAATCTGTCTATTCTGATTGATAATCAGAAGTATTTCCTGCAATGTATCAAGAGTATTGGTAAAGAGCTTCATAGACAATATTTTATGATGCTCCTCTTTTATTTCCATCTCTGATGATCTTTCAGGAGACCCAAAATAAGTTACAGCTTTTTGTGTTTCATTGTCCATTGCAATTCTCCCCATATATACATTTATCCACTCATTTATATATTAGTACATATTGCAGATTTTACCACATGGTATCACTCGTATCATAAAAAAACTCATAGTAATACATCTTGTGCCGGAAGGAATGCGAGGGGAAAATATTGAACAGTCAAAGTTTCTCCGTCCTCCTGAAAAACCTGGAGTCTTTTATAAACATCTGGCGGTAGTGCTTCTGAGGATAAGTTCCGTGCCTATTCTGGTTTCGGGGGCGGGTGATCCGCCTTTTAAAACCGTCTGGAGATTTTTCCAGACGGCATCGGCTATAATATCGCAGGGCTGGGAAACCGTGCTCATATCCAGGTCTTGCGCCGTCATAGTATTGCCGAAACCGACTACGGAAAATTCAGAAGGGCATGATATACCTGTGGATTTCAACATTCTCAGCGCGCCCGCGGCTATCGTATCATTGCCGCAGAAAAGCGCGGTCGGGGCCTTTTTCTCTTTCATGAGTTCCTGCATGGCATAGTATCCCCACTGTCTTGTATAATCTTTTTGTTTGATATACGACTGCTTTATTTCAATATCATGTTTTTTCAATGTCGCCGCATATCCGTCAAAACGCTTTTCAGAAGTTTCATCGCCCATGCCGCCGATATGCGCTATCCTCGTGTGCCCCAGGCTTATCAGGTGTTCCACCGCGCTTTCCGCGCCGGAAAAGTCATCGACTATCACATGAGGAGTTGAAAGTCCTTCAATAAAAACATCAAAGAAAACAGTCGGTATATTGAGTTTTTTATACGCTTCCGCACAGCGTTTATCAGGTACGGCTATCAAGGCGTCGAGATTTTCATTGCGGCAAAATGAAAGGAATTCCTCTTCCCGCTCCGTACTCCCGTGGCTTATGTGAACTATCGGATGAAAACCGAAAAATCCCATTTTCTTTTCAAGCTCGCTCAACACTTCAAAAAAGAATATCTCCATATCCGGAAACAGAAGCCCTATCATGCCGTTCTTCTTCTGCGCAGGAGGTTTTTTGCCTACGAAATTCCCGTGGCTCGGCACTTTATAAAGCATCCCCTGCCCTTCCAGTACTTTCAGCGCCTTCCTGACGGTAAGATGATTCACTTCAAACTGTCTCGCAAGCTTTCGTTCGGAAGGCAGGGCATCATTCTGCCTCAACTGACCGGAATGTATCAGCTTCCTTATCTCTTCGGCTAAGGCCAGGTATTTTTCAGGTTTTCCTCTTTTCATGTTTTTATTATATATCGATATATTTTAAAAGTCAATATCAGTTATTTTAAAAATCAATAAAATCTTATCAAGATCCCAATATTAAGTATAAAAATGTTTATTTATTTATAATCAGCTCTTGACTTCATATAACTATATTGATATAATTATGAAAAAGCAATACATGGAGATTAGATGAAAAAATTGCAGGTCGTACTGGGCTTTGATATGGAAACCGACATAGGAAGCTGGACGCCGTATTATGAAGGCTTCGTCAAAGGTACTCCTCAGATACTTAAGGTATTGGGGAAAAATGAAATCACCGCGACGTTCTACTTTACAGGGCACAGCGTACAGAAACATCCCGGAGTAGTGAAAGACGTAAAAAAAGCCGGACATGAAATCGCCTGTCACGGGCTTTTTCATGAAACCATAGGCGATCAGCTTTTTGAAATCCCCGGCATTTATCCCCTGCTCCCGGAGGAAATATATCCCCGTCTGAAACTCTCAACGGAACTCGTCGAAAAGGCCGCCGGGATCAGGCCAGTTTCATTCAGGGCGCCGAGGCTTTTCGGTTCGACCCCCATGCTTAACGCGCTTGAAAAATTGAAATACAAAACCGACGCCACTTATCCCATGTATTTTTATAAGAAACAGCTCGCGCCCTATCATCCGTCAAAAACGGACTGGACAGAAAAAGGGAATATGAAAATACTTGAGCTCCCTAATTTCGCGGACCTTTCGATGAAATCAAAGGACAAATACGGACGCGACATGGACCAGTGGCCGCTCTTCAGGACGGAAAGCGCGGACGCCGTTCTGAAACATATCGACGGATATATTTCATTCTGCCGCAAAAAATCAATTACGCCTTTTCTCTGTTTTTATTTTCATCCCTGGGAGTTTTACAAGATGCCTGAAGGCGCGATACATTACGGCGAAGGCAGCGTAACTCCCGATCCCTTCATTGTAAAAAACTGCGGCGCTTATGCCGTCAAGCAGCTCGATATACTCGTAAAGAAGCTGCTAGCGCGCGGAGCGGAATTTAACCAGGCTAAACAACTGAAAAGTGAATAGATAAACAAGGCCTCTTAATATGAGAATTGAAAAAAATTATGAATTTCGCAAAGAGTTGAGGATTGTGCACCGTCCCGGCAGAAACAAGCCAGGCGCAAAGTCAGGTAAAGATGAAATATGCGTAAAAAAAGGCTGGTCTATAGTCTGGGACAAAAACGCTTCACGCCTGGTTGAGGACAGCGCGAAAGACTTGCAGGATTATTTTTTCACCAGCATGGGAATTTCAGTCCTGCTTGAAAAATCAGACGACATAAATTCGCTTCCTGACAATTGCATAATCCTCCGCGGCAAAAAAGATTTTCCAAAACTCGGCAAAGACTTGTCCGTGCCGCGAAGCTACGTTCTGAAAGTTACAGATAAACAGATAATAATTTGCGGCAATGATGAACGTGGCGTAATGGCAGGGTGTCATTATCTTGAGGATTTGATGAATCTCAGGGAAGCGCCCATCGTAAGTAAAACACAGGCGCTGAAGAGAGAGCCGCTTTTTTCGCCCCGCATGATGCATTCAGGCTGGGGAATAGATCAGTTTCCCGACGCGCATCTCAACGCCATTTCACATGCCGGCTTCGATTCGATACTGCTTTTCGTAAAGGGCATTGACAAAACAACAACGGGCTATCTGGATTTCAACGATCTGATAGACCGCGCCGCGTCCTTCGGGTTGGACGTGTATTTCTACAGTTACCTCAACAGCTGGAAGCATCCCGATGACGCCGACGCCGAAGAATATTTCGACAAAATCTACGGGGAACTTTTCAGGAATTGCCCCGAGGCAAAAGGTTTCTGCATGTGCGGAGAGTCCTGCGAATTTCCCAGCAAAGACGTTCATACGACTGGAAAAAAGTGGAGAGAAAGTTCATGGCACGGCATTCCCGATACACGTCCAAGTCCGGGCTGGTGGCCATGTGAGGATTATCCCGGATGGATTTCGGCGGTGGCTAAAAGCATTCGCAAATACAAGCCTGATGCCGATATCATGTTCTCAACATACAACTGGGGATGGGCATCCGAAAAAGACAGGATAAAGTTCCTTGAGAAGATGCCGAAAGACATAACATTGCATATCCCTTTTGAAATGTTCCAGACCATAAAAAGAGGCAAAGCGACAAGTGTCGTGATGGATTATACTATGTGCAGGCCGGGCGGAGGAAAGTATTTTGAGAGCGAGGCAAAAGCAGGCAGCAAACTGGGATTCAGGATTTACACGATGAGCAATACCGGCGGCATGACCTGGGACTTCGGGGCCGCGCCCTATGAACCTATCCCCTATCGCTGGGTTGAAAGGCATAACGCCTTTCATGAAGCCCGCAAAAAATACGGCCTTTCTGGAATGATGGACGCGCACCATTACGGATGGTATCCCTCGGCCTCATGCGAATTGGCTAAATGGAGTTACTGGACGTCTTCCGAAGCACCGGATAAAATTATCGAAAAAATAGCTCTGAGGGATTACGGGAAAAGCGCCGCGCGCCATGCACTGAAAGCATGGAGAATATGGAGCGATTCCATGGATGACTATATACCATCAAACGAAGACCAGTACGGGCCGTTCAGATGCGGACCTTCTTATCCTCTGATATTTCATCCGAACATCACGCGCACCATGCAGAGCAAAGAAATGGAGTTTCCCACAGCGCCCTATGCTCATTTCGGCGGAGCGATAATAAAGACGTTTTATCATCCTTATGAAAACATTCAGCAGAGCGCCGGGCCTGTAAGATACGCCGAGGAAGTCAAATGCCTCGAAAGATTCCTGACTAATTGGAAAAAAGGCGTTGCCGAATTTGAAAAAGCCCTTGCAAAAGCGGAGGCGGGAAAAGAAACCGCCGCTGAAAAAGAACTGGGAGTCGCCAAGTTCATCCTTGCGACAATAGCCACAGTCCTGAACGTGAAAAAATGGTGGTTTCTCAACCAGCAGCTGCTGGCGGAAGCAAACCCGGCAAAGGCCTTGAAGCTCCTTGAGAAAATTGAAAGTACAGCTTTTGCTGAAATAAAAAACGCGGAAGCCGCAATTCCCGTTGTGGAAGCTGACTCACGTCTCGGCTGGGAACCGAGCATGGAATACGTAACTGACAAATGGCATCTGGAATGGAAAATAAAACAGGTCAGGAACGTTCTGGAAAATGAAATCCCAGTCTATCGCAAAATACTGAAAATATGAAGGGACAATATTCACGATGAAATACGAAATAATGCTTCCTCATCAGATCAGAAAAGCCATTGATGAATCATGGCCCGTCGTTCTTTCTTCCGGGGTGCTCGAATATCATGCCGAGCAATGTTCCGTGGGCACTGACGCGCTGATAATAAACAAAATCGTCGATGAGCTTGAAAAAGAAATGGGCATGGTGGTGCTTCCCCCTCTCTTTTACGGAGTATCGAGTTATGCAGTAGCGCCGCCTGAAAGAAACGGCACTGTCAATGTAAGCGCTGAAACTCTGCATCTCTTCGGCCGCGATATTTTCAGAAGCCTTCTGCGAATAGGCTTCCGCAACGTCCATGTCCTCTGCTGGCATCAGTCCGAAAATTTTAAGGACGGCATGCCGACAGACCTCGCGCTGAAACTCGCCGCAAGGGAAGCAATTTTCGAATTCCTCGAAAAGGAGAACGGCGAAGGCTGGTGGGGAGACAATAACATGAAAAACTATTACTCCGACCATGAACACGGCAAAAACCCTTTCAACTGGATAAAATTTCATCCTGTACACAATGAAGAGAACCATAAAAAATACCCGGGCGACCATGCGGGAAAAGCTGAAACATCACTCCTGATGTCCCTATGTCCCGAAGCCGTCGACATGAACTACTGGACAAATGAAATATGGTATGCCGGAACCGCAAAAGAAGCATCGCCGGAATACGGCAGGGCCTTCGCTGAATCGATAAAAGAAAATCTCAGAAATATCCTGACAGTTAAAATTTGAAACCGAATATAAACTAAAACAAGGAGAAGAAAAATGAATTGCGTACCGGACAGTGAATACAGGGAGAGAATGAAGAAATTCCAGAAGAACATCGCGGCGGCGGGACTTGACGCGGCGCTGGTTCACGCGAATGAAGCCGATTTCGCCTATGTGCGATACCTCACTGAATACTGGCCGACCTTTGAAGCAGGCGGAGTATTCGTTCCGGCAAAGGGCAATCCCGTTCTCATAATAGGCCCAGAAAGTGAAAATTACGCAAAGGGCAGAAGCAAAATCAAAGATATAATGAAGATGGTCGAATACAGGGAATCGGCTGAACCTCAATACCCCGGAATAGCTGTCGCGAATTATAAAGATGTCGCTAAAAAAGCCATGGGCGGGGCGAAACTCAAAAAACTGGGCCTCGTCGGTTATCAGATTATGACGCTTCCCGTTTACATGTCCTTACAGAAAGACCTTCCAGGCGTTGAACTGATAAAGGCTGATGAAACATTGGTAAGCTTGAAGGTAATCAAGTCGGCAAACGAAATAGCCCTCATGAAAGAAGCTTTCAAAATCAGCGAAAAAGCCGTTGACGCTATTCTTGGCGAAATCAAACCAGGCATGACGGAGCTTCAGGTGATAGGCATCGCACAGAGGGAAATATACAAACACGGCGGAGAATACGAAGGACACGCACTCTACTGTTTCAGCGGCCCCGCCACTAACAACGCCATCTCGCGCCCGACCCATAAAAAAATAAAAAAAGGCGAAGTCATACAGCTCAATATCGGCGCGAGGGTCGGCGGATATTCTTCAAGCGTAGGGCTCCCCTTCTCCATAGGGAAACTTCCGAAAAACCAGCAGAAACTTGTCGAGTTCGGCCTTGAAGCCCACTTCAAAACAATGGAGCTGATGAAAGCCGGAAAACCGGCGGCAGCCGTAGTCAAGGAATATGAAGAATACGTCAAAAAAAGCGGTTTCGCCCAATACATGCTTTACGGCCCCTGCCACGGCATAGGCATGATGGAAGTCGAGCGTCCCTGGATGGAATCATCCTCGACTTACGACTTGCAGGAAAACATGACGTTCCAGGTGGACACGTTTTTCTATGACAAGGATTTCGGCCTCCGCTGGGAAAACGGCGTAAGAGTTACCAAGACCGGCGTCGAAAAACTTTCAAAGAAATTCATGAAAACAGTACAACTCTAAAAAAACATTTTCTCCTCTCAGGCGGCGCGGAATCTTCCCGCCGCCTTGTTTTTCCTGCCTGAAATAAATTTTCATTTTTTTATTTTACCCTATTGACTTTCCGCGAAAAATGCCTTAAAATATGTTTATGATTTACCGATAAGTCAAAAAGGGGCAAAATGAAAAGAAACGGGACACAGACAAGACTGATTGATATAGCCGATAAAGCAGGAGTATCAAAGGTGACAGTCGCGAAAGTCCTCCATAAGACGGGAGGAGATAATACCCGTGTAAGCAAAGAGACCGCCGAAAAAATCCGTAAAATAGCCGCGGAACTCAAATACATCCCGAACAATGCCGCGCGTCAGCTCAGCGGCAAGAAAAACAACATCATAGGCGTTGTAATAGACAGTTTCGCTCCGCAGGTGCACATGACACAAGTCGCCCTTATGGAACAATATGCCGCGGAAAAGGGCTTTAAGCTCATGGTCGGACAGGCACACAATGACACAAAACGCATTTTAGGGTATGCCCGGGATTTCGCGGCGTACCGTCTGGACGGCGTTATATGCATGGCGCACCTTTATCCTCAAAACGCCACTCTTATCGCGGAAGAATTCAACTCCCTCCTGAAAACAGTTTTCATAGGGAAACCACTCTCTGAAAGTAAAAATTTAAACTATGTACAGGCTGATATAAAAGCTGGAATGCGCCAGGCCGTTTCTTATCTTTTAAAACAAGGTCGCCGTAATATAGCCGCTCTTCTGGTGAAAGGAACTTATGAGAGCATGGGAATGAACGAGAGGGAAGCGGGATTTCTGGACGCACTGGCGACTAACAATATTCCCGCAGAAAAAGCGATCATAAGAAAAGTCCCGCTTTCGGAACCCTTATCGCCGGAAACAATACAGCCGCATCTCGAATATCTTGTCAAAACAAAAAAAGCCGATGCGATAATAGCGTCAAACGATATCATGGCCGCGATGATTATCCGATGCCTTATGCGCATGAAAGTAAAGATACCCGGAGAGATGAAAATCATAGGTTATGACAATATTGATATAGCGTCTCTCATGATACCGTCAATAACTACTTTCGACCAGAACAATCACCTCATCGCCAAAGCGGCCATCGACATGCTTACAGACATGATAGAAGGCAAAAAAATCAAAGAGAACGTAACAATAAAACCCTCACTGATAATAAGGGAGTCAACATAATATGAGAAGAAAAAAGAAAATTGCCTTTACCTTAGTCGAGCTCCTCATTGTGATAGCGATTATAGCAATTCTGGCAGCATTGCTTCTTCCTTCCCTTGGCAAAGCCAGAGAAATAACAAGAGCAAGCGTCTGTCATAATAATCTGAAACAAATAGGATTGGCAATGGATAATTATGCGTCAGACTTCAACGGATGGGCACCGGCATACTACAGCATAGTTTTACCATCTCCATATGATCCTGTACTGTGGAATACAGCAATTTGGTCATATTTATCATATGGAAACAAGGACACATTTGCAGGTATCCCAGGTTTTTTAAACCAGTATGGCTTCAAGAAAGGAACAGTTTTCTATTGTCCTGCCAGAAACGGACAACCATGCAGTGAATACTCCAGTTGGTTTTTGAGTTATGGATATAATTATCTTTTTGCACCGCGCAACACCAATATGAGTCAAGCAACAAGCCCACGTTTCTGGATAAACGCTAGTACACCAAGCGAAAAATCCATGATCATGGATTATACGGCACCAGGTGCAGTACATGAATCCTGGTCGGGATATAATTACTTAGTAGAATCTGCGCGTCATCTTAAAAGTATTAATGTTTTATTTGCTGATTTACATGCGAAAATGATAAAGCTTGAAAATATTCCATTGAGTAAAAATGACAATTTCTGGAAATATTAACATTTAATTAAAATTCCAACAGAAAGGATTTTCAACATGTTAAAGATTTTTACGGGAATTATAATTCTGGTTATCTATGTGGGGTCGATGAAAGGGGATACCTTGGGAAAACAATATCTGATAAATCCGGTTACAAGCCCAATTTCAATAGATGGATATCTTGAAGACTGGAAAGACATACAGCCTATAGATATCAGTTCAGGCGATAATTTACGAATAATAGTACCCACCGCATGGAGAGAAACAGAAGATGATTTGAATGCAAAAATATATCTGGCTTTTGATAAAAACAACTTGTATTTTGCCTGTAGGGTCAAAGACAATATCCATAACAACCAGTGGGATGGGTTCAATATCTGGCAGGGGGATTGCATCCAGTTTGCATTTGATACTTTAGTCAACGCAAAAGAAAATACATCGTATGATGAAGACGACTGTGAATACGGTTTGGCATTGTTGAACGGCAATAAATCATATCTTACCTGTTATCATAAGAATAAAGAGCGTGCCAAAGGGAAAAATATAAAATATGCCGGCCGGCGAAATGAAGAAAAAAAAGAGACTGTCTATGAACTTATGATTCCATGGGAAAGCCTGAAACCTTTTGATATGAATTCCTGCCCGTTAATCGGATTTTCTTGTATAATAATGGACAATGACGGCAACGGACTGGAAAAAGGGCTGGAATTAACGCCAGGCATAGCAGGGAATAAACGCCCCAGCCAGTTTGCCAAGCTGGCTTTTTCTCAATATGATCAAAAGAATACCAATAAAGAAAGAGGATATTTTCCACCTCAAGGAACTGAACTTTGTTCTTTAAGTTCTCAAACTCCAGTTTTCAGTTTTCCTTTCGCTTTTATAAGTGATAGCGAACCAAAGAATGTCCGATTTTGCTTTGAGATAGAAAAAGACGGGAAGAATATATTTTCCCAAGAAAAAGAAATAAAACTTATTAAAGGGCTTAACAATATTTCTTTCGAGTATAAAGCCGACCCGCTTCTTCTTCCCGGAAATCTGCATCTCGCTGTAAAAATTAATGCTAAACTACTGACAGAAAAAGATATTAATCTCATAAATGATACTTCAGCCCTAAAAAATCTTTCCCTAATTGAACAGGATATGGAAGCATTAAGAAAACTGCTCTCAACAGCAGAGGAAAAGAAGATTTCACTTCCATATCAAAAATCAAGGCTTACTTTGCTGGAAGACTTTTATGACTACATCAAACTTGAACTTTCCAGAGAAAAAATTATGCAGGATTATGCTTTGCGTCCAATGAGCAATCAAGACCGTTGCAAGATGCTTAAAAGAGCGGAGGAAAACATAAAATATCTTCTTGATACAGGCAGGAAAACAATAACTGAAACAGAAGAATTGCTTAAATCCCCGGAAAAAGCATTGCAAGTTCCTGCATATGATCCTCGGAAAATTACCATTAAAAACGGCAATTTTTATGTTGGCACTCAACCGCTTGTTTTAATCGGAGCTTGCACTGGTTTCGGAGAATTCAGATTCTTCAAATTCGACAAAATGTCTTCCCATGAAGAAATAGTTAAAGCCACTATGGAACGAATAGATACAGACAGTCGTTACGGCTTCAATCTCAGCGATTATGGGAGAAGTACTCCAGAAGAAGCAAGGGCTTACATAGCAAAAGCGGCGGAACATGGTAGCGCAAGTTCCATTATAGGTATGGTCAAATTAATGGACAAAGGACTGACAACTCCATGTGAAATTGATAAGAGACTGAGAGAAAAAGAAATTATAGTAAAAGAAAATGTACCGATTTACACAAAAGATGCGGCGCTTCTTTCCCTGAAAATTGCCGGAGAAATTAGTTTGGCTTTCAAGCGTTGCGCCTGTCCGGTATGTACGGAAAAATACAGGGTCTGGCTTGAGAAAAAGTATGGTACTATAGATAATTTGAATAAAAGATGGGAAAGCGATTGTGCTTCATTCAATAATATAAATATACCTGAACTGAACAAGCAATTCCCTTACCCTCCTCTTTTCGATTACAGTTCCTATATGCAGGATATTACGACGGATTATTATAAAAGTGTAAAAGCTATTTTCAAAAAAGAATCTAATAAACCGGTACAGAGTTATCAGCAGGTATGGCGTCTTTTCTGTCAAGTGGATAAAGTTGTATCGTTGAACTTTGAGGATTTGGTAGATGAGGTATTCAATGAAATTATCGGTTTTGACGGCTCCATGTTTTTTGAGGATGAAGAATACGCTTATGGCTGGAACGCCATTTCTGAAATCCTGTCTTACGATTATTATAAGTCGCTGAAGCCCGGACGTCCTCTTTGGCAGGGGGAGTTTCATATAATCAAAGATGCAGACCCTTCTTATTATTCCTACGATTATATATATGCCTGCCTCTGGCAGTCGGTTCTTCATGGGGTAAGAGCTATCCAGATATGGCAGTGGTCCCATGGAGACTTCGCTCATGTTGTAGCCAACAATATCTGTACCAGAGCGGAAACATTGGATGCCGCGGCAAGAGCATCTCTGGATTTGAGGAGATTAGCACCTTACATAACAGATTTTCCTCAAGCAAAAAGCCCGATTGCCATATTCTGGCCTTCTCCAAGCATTTACAGTAATGACTACTATATTCCTATGTTGAAAAAGTGTTATGAAGGAAGCTTTTTTGTCGGTTTTCCAGTCAGATTCATTACAGAAAAACGAATTAAACAGTTAAGCGAATATAAAATTCTGGCAATCCCTCATGTAAGAAGAATTTCAAACGATTCCTTAACACAGATTCTTGAGTGGGTAAAAAATGGCGGATACCTTTTCGTGACCGGCCCTGAGGCATTGTCTCAGGATAATTATGGCAAAAAACGGGATACGTCTGATTTTCTGAAAGATGGAATACACTCATTTGGAAAAGGCAAAATATCTTTTTTTAAGAAACCTTATGATAATATTAAAATAACAGATTTCTTTAATGAATTCGTCAAAATCTTTAAAGATTTGAATATAAAGCGCGATATAGAAGTACTGGAAAAAGATGGAAGCTTGCCTTGGGCTGTAGAAACAAGAGAAGTGGAATCTGATGAAGGAAAAATAGTTTACATACTGAATTTGAGTAAAAATACAAAAAGCTTGCAATTGAAATCAGGCCATAAACTTATGACAATAACTAATCTTATTAAAAATCAACCATTTTCCGAAAATTTTATTATTAAACCGATGGAAATACTCCTCTTAAAAATAACAGATACACACTGAAGATATTCCCTCCCGATGGAAGCGTCAGCGCGGAACAAGCGTTTGTAAACGAAAGCTTCAGGATTGATTTCAACGTACCTGTTTTAAGAAAAAGTCAAACATGGCAGTTGGCTTTGATCAATTCAGCTGACAACAGCAAAATCGACACTTTTGAAATCCCTATCTCGGAAATAAGAAAATCGGTAGACGTAAATGCTCCTCCGATGAAAGTAATTTCCGGAGACGATCTCAAA
>Ga0154588_1120_pt1 | contig 18346 bp, 11 predicted proteins | sample RifGroF2_FD_116017 | JGI IMG/M metagenome (GOLD analysis project Ga0154588, IMG submission 116017) | Lentisphaerae bacterium GWF2_44_16
TGATAGGCGTGATAGGGATAAGGCCTGATATCTCGTACTATTCCGAAGAATGGGCGGCAATGGAGGAGAAAGCTAAAGAGAAAGGTTACAGGATAATAGGGATTGCGCATAATAATGAACTTTTTATAAAAGATATGAAGCTTCTGCTTCAGTTTCCTGTTGACGGCTATATTTTCATGTATTCAAGCATGACAGCTGAAATAGCGGCATTTCTCCGCAAGAACGGCATAAGTTTTGTAGCGTGCAGCAAAACAGTCGGTCTTTCCGGAATAAATTATGTTGACTTTGATCCTGAAAGCATTTTTGAAAAAGGCATGAGACATCTTATCGAACTTGGGCACAGGCGCATTGCCTATGTCGAATTCAACAACCCCAATTACAGCTACAGCGAGAGAATATTAAATCTCTATAAAAAAATAATTTCCGAAGCGGGATTGCCTCTTGATGAATCGCTTTTCATTTCAAGAAGCCAGTATTATTATTACAATATATATAAAGAAGATTATTGCCGGGAGTATGGAAAAATTTGTGCTGAAGAACTCATAGCGCATGGGAAAAAGCCTTCCGCGGCGCTGATTTCCAGTGTGAACATGGCGGATGGTTTTATTGACGGTCTGAAAAAATATAATTTGAAATGTCCTGATGATGTTTCGATTGTCGCCTATAATGAAAGATTGAGAGCTGAAACGTTCTTTACAGACATTGAGTTGGACCATAGGGGCAGGGCCTCTGAAGTGACTGCCATGCTTATAGAGCTGATTGACAATCCCTGGAGCGGTGCGAGGCAGAAACTCATAAAAAGTAAGCTCGCCGTGCGCAAAAGTTCAATTCCCGCCGAAAAAACCGATACAGTTAAATATGCCGAGGTGAGAAATGAGTACATTAAAATTTGACGGGAAATATTGTCGCTTCACTCTTGTGGAGTTGCTTATTGTCATCGCGATTATCGCCATACTTGCCGGGCTTCTGCTTCCGGCGCTTAGAAAAGCGAAAGACAGGGCAAGCGCCATCCAATGCGGAGGAAACCTCAAGCAAATAGGGCAGGCCGTAATCTCTTATACTACAGATTTCAATGATTATTTTCCTTACGGCAGTGTTACCGGAGGTGGGGCTTTCTTTACTAATATTGAACCTTATACTGGAATAACTACTCTTAATTCCGCGACTCCGGCCCAAGCTAAGATATACTGGTGCCCGAAAGATACTATAAGGGCAAGCGTCAACCTTTCGCGATACAGTTATGGGCAGAATTTTTATATGGAGAACGCCAACTGTTCCAACATGATGAAAATAACTCAAATAAAGAAACCATCAACTGTTGTTTATATGGCTGACAGCATACGAACCTCGGCGGGACAATACGGATGGCCCACGACTTTATCAGGAAACAGTTTTCCGTTTCTTGCGACGGCTGACCCTGCTATTGGATCTGTTGATTTCAGGCACAGCCCGACTGCCAACTGTCTTTACGTGGACGTGCATGTGAAGTCGGAAAAACTTAACAACCTGCTTGGACAGACATATATGATTTATCAGACCCCGTAATTTATTTAAAACCAAATAAAATATAAATTCGTAAAAGAAAGGATTCAGAAGATGAGGAAAAGTTTTTTGTCGGCATCAATGGGTATTCTGTCTATGCTGGTTTTCGGATGCGACAGTATTTCAGGTACAGGCGCTGATTTGAAAATAAAACTCAAAGAGGATGGAAAGATAAATTGTGAGATTGTCGTTCCTGAAGAAGCGGGGCCTGTCGCGGAATTTGCCGGAAAAGAATTACAGGACGTTGTTTCTCAATCCCTTGGCGGAAAAGTTGAGCTTCTGAAATCTCCCGGCGGACAGAAGACCGCAATCATACTTGGAAATTCAAAGCAACTCAAAGAAGCTGGCGTTGATATTTCCAAACTGTCCAGAGACGGCTTCGTGATAAAATCATACAAGGGAAATATTCTGATTGCCGGACGCGACAGCATGAAGGACAATCCTGAAAAAGCAATGAATGGCGGGTGCTGGGGATTGTATTTTGAACGCGGTACTTTATTCGGGGTTTATGAATTCCTTGAACGTTTCGCGGACGTTCGTTTTTATTTCCCCGGCGATATAGGCACTGTTATACCGAAGCATGAGAAGCTGGCTCTGCCTGAATGTGATATTCTCGAAAAACCCGATTATACTGTTAGAAAGTTTTCGTGGCTCGGTGCTACAAGCGGAACAGTGGGCTGGATGCCGAAGGTGGCGGGATCTGATTTTAAATGGAAAAACCAGATGTACTACCGCTGGCGCATGGAGACTGAATATCTGCCATGCTGTCATGGGCTTTCGCGCCTCACATTTTTGGAACGTTTCTCGGAAACTCATCCCGAATATTTTGCGTTGACTCAGGACGGGCGCAGATACAAAGAGAAGGATATGGCCCATACCGGACAGTTGTGTTTGAGCAGTGGTATCAGGGCGGAAATCTACAAGGATGCCGAAGCATTCCTCACTGGCAAAGACGCAAGCACAAGGAATATGAAACATTCAAAATACGGCAACAGATGCTTCTGGGACCCCAGCGGTTTCCAGCCGGGTTATTTTGATATCATGCCGCAGGACAGTTTTTATCCGTGCCGCTGTGAAAAGTGCCAGGCGCATTACAGCAAGGGCGACCAGGCCACATCGGATTATGTCTGGGGAATGGTGGTAGAAGTGGCGGAAAAACTGAAGAAAAACGGCATTCCGGGATGCGTCAACATGATGGCATATACTCCATACAGGCCGGTTCCCACTCAGGAAATACCTGACAACGTCAGAGTAATGGTAGCTGTCGGCGGCCCATGGTATATGGACAAAGGCGACGCTTTTAAACGGGAGACTGCTATTATCGACGCATGGAGAGACAAACTGAAAGGTAAAAAGCCATGGCTCTGGAACTATACCTGCAAATTCGCAAAACTCGCTATACCAGATATCCCTGCAAGCACTCCGATGATTATCGGCGAATATTACAAGGCAATGTCATCTCATATCTTTGGCGCGTACATGGAATCCAACGCTCTAAACGAGGAAGTCGCCCATAACCTCTTTATACAAAATTATCTGAACCACTATGTCTTCGCAAAAGTAGCATGGAAAAATTCAACCGATGTGAATGCCCTTCTGAAGGAGCATTATCAGAAGATGTTCGGCAGCGCCGCTCCTCAGATGGAAGAAGCCTTTAAAATGTTTGAAAAGAAATGGCTCGAAATAGTAGGGAAACCGATTGATACGCCGCTGGGCCCGCAATCCATTACCCTCTCGGATTACGATATATGGGAAAAAGTCTATTCTCCCGGGGAACTTGAGAAACTCAAAGCTCTTTTCGATAAGTCCGAAGAGCTTACCGCGAAAGATGCCGACTCACTGAAAAGGGTCAAGTTTATCAGAGAGAAATTCCTTGCCCCCGTTATAGCGCAGAGAGCACAGTATGCCAAGAATCAGGAAGCCATAAATGATCTGCGCTTTTACGTAAAGGAAATCCCTTCAGGCGAAAAGATAAACCTTGACGGTAAACTTGACGACCCTGCGTGGAAATCAGCCGCGGAAATATCTCTGGTGCCGCATGCGTCTGAAAAATCTAAAAAGGAAACAGGAATAAAAACAAAAGTAAAAGCCTTGCGCAATGGTGAAAATATTTATTTTGCCTTTGACTGCGAAGAGCCTGAAATGGACAAGTTGCTTTCTTCAAAAAGGGAGAAGGACGACAAGGAAATCTGGAAAGATTCTTCCGTTGAAATATTTCTCAATCCCTCCAATGACAGAAACATTTATTATCAGATGATGATAAATGCCGACGGCTCAATTTCAGACCTTTCCGCCAGCAAAAAAGGCGGCAAATATTCCATGGACTGGAAATGGAACAGCGGAGCTGAAATCGCGGCATCTAAAGGCGCTAAAGGATGGACAGTGGAACTCGCTGTACCGGTAAAGAATATTCCCGGCCTGAAATATGACAGGGACTTTCCAGCTAATTTCAACAGGAACCGCTGTCTATCCAAAGAAACGAATGATTTTGCCATCCTTTTCACATGGTCTCCTTTCCTGAAAAACGGTTTCCATGATATTGACAATTTCGGGTATATAACTTTCAGTGAACCGAAATCCTCCAATATCATCAAAAACAGTTCGTTTAATGGTGAGGTTAAAAACAACCTGCTCGGTGGAAAAAGCGGCTGGATATTGCCGGGAAAAATGAAAGACACCGAAGCTTTTTCGATAGTTGATGATCCGTTCAGCGAAAGCGGAAAAGCCCTTCTGATGGAAAGAAAATCCTCTGAAAATGGTTCATTTACGGCAACTCAGTACCTTCCCGATTTGAAGGCGGACACGGAATACCTCCTGTCATATGCGGTGAAAGTGGAAGATCTTAAACTGGGCGGCAATAGGGCTTCCGGCGCGGTCGTTAATATATGGGATGACAAAAACGTATGGTTCCCGAAGAATTATTTTGTTTCGAATATGCCCTGGTCCCGGCAGGGCTTCAAATTCAAGACAGGGCCGAACACCAATAAGCCCCCTCATAAATCATATATCACACTGCGTATAATGAGCGCTTCGTGCAAAGCTTATTTCAGTGACGTCAAACTCATTCCGGTGGAATAAGTCAGCATAAGGTTTCTGCTTACTCTTTCTTGCTTTGGCAATATCTTTTTGGAAAAACTTGATTTTTTTCTTGAAAAGCTCTTGCCAAAGCTTTTTTTATTTGCTATAATATAGCGTATAACATATGTAATAGGGTTTGGGTATGATAGAGACAAGATACATAAATTTGAGCGAGGAAATAGAAAAACGCATTAAGGAAGGCCACTGGAAAGGCCGTTTGCCCGGAGTCCTGAGGCTCAGCATGGAACTGAACGCCGGGCCCGCCACTGTTTCAAAGGCTTTCAAAATCCTCGCCGAAAAAGGCCTCGTTACCATTGACGGCAAAAAAGGCACATTCATAACCCAGCCCGGCAAAGGCGTAAAACACAAAGTCATCGGCGTAATTGGAATAAACAGTGAGCATCCGAATTGCTTTGAAGAACTTTCCGCGATGGAAAAAACGGCTGACGCAAACGGTTACAGAGTGATGGGAATAGCGCATAAGAATGATTTGTTTATTAACGACCTGAGCTTATTTCTCAAACTTCCGGTTGACGGATATATTTTCATGTATTCGAGCCTGACCTTTGAAATAGCCGCGTTCCTGAAACAGAATGGAATTCCATTTGTCTCCTGCAACAGGCCTGTAGGTCTTCCCGGCGTGAACTGGGTTGATTTCGATTCTGAGGGCGATCTTGAGAAAGCACTGTGTTATTTTATCAGTCTTGGTCATGAACGAATAGCCTATATCGAATTTTACAATCCAAACTATAATTATGCGGAAAGAATACTCAACACTTACAGAAAAGTATTATCTGAGACTGGAATTACCTTTGACAAATCCCTGTTTATTTCCGATGATCAGTACCGTTATTACAACATTTACGGAGAAGATTATCTGAGGGCACATGGTGCTGATTGCGCCAGTAACATTATGAAGCTGAAAGAAAAACCGACCGCTGTTTTGATAACGGATACTAATACTACCTATGGTTTTACTGAAGAACTCAAGAAACACAATCTGAATGTTCCTGATGATATTTCAATTATAGCTTACAATTCTAAAAGCATTAAAGATGATTTTTTTACAACCTTATTCAATGATTATAAAAAGCGTTCTGAAATGGCTGTAAATGTTTTGTCTGATTTGATTGACACCCCGTGCATGGAAATAAAAGAAAAATTGATAGAAGGTAAAATTATTGTTAATAAAAGCTGTTCTAAACCAAAGAGGAAGAGCAAATGAAGAAAAATAAAATTTTTACGCTTATCGAGCTTTTAATTGTGATATCTATCATAGCTATACTTACTGCCATGTTACTTCCGGCACTTAAAAAGGCAAGGGATTTGACGTATCAGACTGTATGCAAGAACAATTTGAAACAGCTCGGAATTGGAGTATCACAATATATTATAGATAGCAATGACTGCTTGCCGTTTGCGCATGCGAGTGGCAGCAATAATTATGTTTGGCCCAATGCGTTAGGGCCGTATTTATTCAATAATTATCCTGCTGGCGCTACTGTTGTGAATGGGGGATGGCAATATTATACCTCGCATACGGGAAGCATTATTACCTGCCCCAGAGGGTTGACTGAATTGGTCAGTGGTGATTACTGGGGGAAAGTATGTGGTTATACATATATTTCCTATTTGGGTGGATTGAAACTTTCTCGGTTTACTAAGACTGATTACTGGCTGCTTGCCGATAACAATGGAAATGGGTCTAACGCATATGCATGGGGTGCTACAAGCTCCATCAATATGAGTGATGGCAGACGCCATGGCAGCTTCAACTGTTTTCTCATGCTTAATGGACGTGTTACCAGCATGAAGCCCATTGCCTATGGAAGCGGATATAATTCCAGTCCGGAATATTGTACCGCCACTTATGAATGATTGAAAATGGCTGTAAAGAAAACTGAAAAACTATTTATTATATTCAGAATCTACTAAAAAATTATAAAAAGGAGAAGTTTAATGAGAAAATCTATCAAGGTAATGCTTATGCTTTGTATAAGTGGATTATTCGCAGGGAGTATTTGCTCTGAAACATTAGCTTTAGATGCTGGCCATGCTGTTAAAATATCGACAGAACGTAATGTCTGGTCTCCCAAAATCGATAATGAAACAATAAGGGTTGCTTCTGACAACAAAAATACTTTCAATGATGAAAAGACAATTCGTGTTACTGTTTCTAAAATGGAAAAAGATAAAACGGTAATATATACGTACGTCAAGGTTAAACCGGATACGGAATACATTCTGGAATTTTATTATCGTGTTGAGAAAATTGAGCCGCAGGATTCAAACTTTAGTATTATACTATGTTGTAATAAGGACGGCGGCGGAAACGGCAGTGACGGAATTATAAAAATTCCAATTGATTCGTCAAAGGCAAAAAATGAATGGATAAAAATTTCAAAGAGATTTAAAACTTATCCTGAAACTGCCGTGATTCAATTCTGTATTAATTTTTCCATGATCATTTTCGAAGGCAATATTTCATCTATCAATATTATTCCTGTTCAAAATTCGTTTACAGTTGCTCGCCTTGGCGCTGATGAAAAAATCAATATAGACGGAATACTTAATGAACCAATATGGCAAAAGGCGGATGCCATGACGCCATTTTTTCATAACAAGTTTTCTGATTCCATGCCCCCAAATAAAACTGCGGCTAAGATGGCTTTTGACGATAAAATGCTTTATGTAGCATTCAGATGCAATGTCGAAAAAATTGAAGATACAAAGGCAAGTGCAAAGGAAAGGGATAGTAAGAGCCTATGGCAGGATGAAGGGGTGGAATTTTTTATAATGCCGTCAGCAGATGACGGAGCTCATTTCATAATAAACAGTAATGGAGTCTTTTCTGACTACAAAATCCGTTCGACTACATGGGAGAACGCAAGCGGATATATTCAGGACATTAAATGGAACTCAAACGCTCAGGTCGCTGCAAAAACTGAAGGTAATTCTTATTGTATTGAAATGACTGTCCCACTGTCTGAGCTCGGATTGAATACGGAATCTCTGAAGACAGCGCTTGTAAACTTTTGCAGAAATGATTCCGAAAGTAATGGGAATGACACTTTTTCGCAATTAAGAGGCCTTTTCATGGAGCCCATGAGTTTCTCTGTAATGAAAACAGAGGGTGAGCAATTGTTTGTAAAAAGGTTTATTCAGTCTGAAGATAAAAATCCCTATGCCGTAGAACGCAAAACAAAACTTTTTTCGGAACTTCTCAGTTCAGGGCCGGGGGATTTTACTGTTTCCAGTTGGAATGCATACGGAGGCTTGAAAATATCATTGAAACAGGATAAGACCCTTTCACCTGAAGATATAAAGCGGATACAACAGGAAACAATTGAGGAGCTTTCAAAGGGGAAAGAGTATTCCCTCATGTATGAAGCAAATTTCAGGGATGAAGGCGGACTTTCCAAGCTGCGTGAGATGTATGAAAAATATGGTATTTGTCCGATGATTTCCATAGAAAACAGCGGAGTTTTTAAAGGGGCAATCAATAGAGGTGCAGAAATACTGCATCCGGCAGGTTTTGGCGCGTGTCCAAATGGAACTCCGTCAGTTATAAGCCCGCAGTATACTGAAGTTGCTATCGAAACAGCAACAAAAATTATTGAAAGATATAAAAATGAACCTTACCCGTTAATCATACATGGGAAGGATGAGCCGGAGAATGGGGAGACGATAAAATTCAGCAGAACGCAAAATCCGAAATCAAAACTGATTGCTGAATTTGATGCAAAAGTCAAGGCTTCTTTCGGGTTTGGAAAATATGGCATACCTGATGTAAAAGATCCTAAAACCTATGAAGACCTTCTTAAAATGCGACTTTCATGGATTGCATTTGCAAGGGCTTGGACAGATGAATTTATGAAGCAGCGAATCGCGATATATTCTGCAATAAAAAAAATACGCCCTAATCTTAAATTTATATTTATGAGTCTGAATACGATGGGATCAATAGGTGCGGAAGACGCGTCTGAATACGATGAACGACTTGGGGATATTATCAGTTGCGACCCGTATGCGTCTTCGACTTCCAGTATTATCAGGGGGAAATATAATCATGGATTTGCAACAAAACTGCTTAAAGATATAACTCATGTTCCGGAAATAATGACAATAGTACAGGCGTTCCCATACAGGGGGTGCGATCCATGCGCCGATGATATGAATGAATGGGTTTCTCAATCTCTAAAAGCTGGAGCAAAGCATATACAGTATTACGATCCTTTACTTGTTGTTCCTGATACATATAAACTGAAAAAGCCAAATGTCTATAAAGAAATTTTGAAGATAAATGAGCGCATATCCAAGATGAATGCCTTGAATATTCCGCAAACTTCAGATATGGCTGTCCTGTATTCACTTTATTCCTATATGTCCGATGGCCCCACGGATGCCAACGAGGCATATACCGCACATGTCCTTCTAGGCGAAAATCTGCACAGCTGGTTTAAGTTTGTAAGCGATCGCGATGTCGAAAAAGGCAAGGTTGATTTGAAAAAATATAAACTGATTATTGTGCCTTACTTTAGATTTGTGACAGATAAAATATCGGAAGAAATACTTTCCGCATTGTCATCTGGTTCTACGGTGGTGTTTTGCGACCCGAGGTCTTTTGATTATGACATTGAAGGCAATTCAAAGGCCGGAACGCGAGAAAAGGTTTTCGGTGTTAAACGCGGAGAACCCATCAATCAGAAGCGAATGATTTTCTCATCGGTAAAAGGAGAATTCCCGTTATACAAACGCTGCCAATTCCTTTCCCAGAAAGAAGATAATGTTTTTTCCATTAACGTCAATCCGGCATCAGCATCGGTAATAGCAAGATATCCGGACAATTCGCCCGCCGCAGTAAAAGGAAAATATGGGAAAGGCACTTTTTACTACTTCGCCGCAAACCCGCTTGTGTCGGATATTCTTTCCGGCGGCAACAACTGGTCGGATTTCTTCAGAACTGTTCTTGCTGAAAACAGCATTGATATGAACTGCCGAATATGGGATTTTCATATCAGCGGTAAATAAAATACAGGAAATATTTACGCTGAATAAAATCAGAGCTAAACTAAAAATAAAACAGGATTAATAATATGATAAAATTCGGTATAGTCGGAGTTGGCACACATGCCAGATGGGCTGTGATGGACGCTATAAATAAAACGGCGAAAAATTGCAGACTGGTCGCGGCGTGTGATATTTGCGCGGACAATTTAAAGGGCCTCGCCGAAGAGGGAATTAAGACATTCACAGATTTGAATAAGATGCTTGACGGCGTAGAAATGGACGCCCTTTATGTGGCGACAACCGCAAAAACACATTATGAACTTACAGTAAGCGCATTACGGAAAGGTTTGCATGTGATATGTGAAAAACCGATGGCGGACTCCATTGAGAAATGTGAGGACATGATTAAAGAGGCGGAGAAGGCAAACAGGAAACTCGCTATAACTTTCGAGAACAGGTATCACCCTGAAATCAGGAAAATTAAAGAATGGATAGATGCGGGTTATCTGGGAAAAGTGGAGGCGTTTCATTACCATCTTTTCACAAGTGCTTATAAAACTTTTGGCCCCAGGGTTGACAGACGGAAAAGGCTTCTGGATTTGGCGGGGGTGCTTGATTGCGGAATTCATACGCTTGACCTTGCCAGATATTTCTTTGGCGGGGACTGGATGGATATCTGCGCGCGCGGGGCATGGTTTGGAGAAGACCTCGCAAACGCGCCGCATATCAGTATCCTGGGACGCATGACAAGCGGAGTGATGTCCACCATTACTTATAGTTATGCCTATGGAGCGTATTTTGAAGCGGAAGCAAAAAACCACATGTTCACAATTGTAGGGAATGAAGGAATAATTGATTATTATTCAGGAGGACATACTCCCTCGGAAATGAAACTGATTTCAAAAAATCATAAGGAGAATTTCCTTATCGAAGGTACTGCGCATAAACTGGCCATCGGCTGGCTGGCCGACGACTTCGCGGCTGTTATTGAAGGAAAAAAAGAATGGCCGCCGGAACTGGCAAGCGGATATGACGGACTTAAAGCTCAAAAAATCATGGAAGAGGCACTTAGCCAGACCCGTAATACGAAATGCGCCGTGGATGCCGCGGTTCCTCAGCCTTTGACTGTTTCATAACGGGTATGTTTTTTCGGACACCGGATCTCCTTGATGTAACCGGAGTCAACAAAAAAACGGATGTTGCGGAACACTGTAGTCTGGGCGTGAATTGCGCCTTTATTTAATGCTTTCCTGTAGAACTCAATAAGGGAATAATGTCCCTTCATTGTCTTCAGTACCCGGAGCATTGCTTCGCGTTCCACTGTGAATTTCCGCTTGTGCGCTTTTAGTTTGTGTCTCAGTTCTCTCATGGTTGTTTTTCTCTTGGGTTATTTCCAATATAATATAAAAGCCTATAGAAAAAATCCAATTGCAATATCATAAGCTTGCGTTAAATTTAAAATGCCATTCAGACAGTCTATTACCAGAGAGAAATATAATATATGAAGAAAATAAATGCCATAATACTTGCCGCAGGTTTCGGCACCCGCCTCAAACCCATTACTGAAACCGTTCCCAAACCGCTTGTCAGAATATGCAATCACCCCCTGTTGGATAATATAACCGCCAATCTGCGTTCCGCCGGAGTGGAGGAATTTGCCGTAAACACCCATTATCTTGCCGATAAAATCGAAGATTATATTAAGGCGTCCCCGTCTGGCGGCAGCTTTCATGTTTTTTATGAGCCCGAAATTCTAGGTACCGGAGGGCCTCTCGTCAATGCTAAAAAGCTTCTTCTGAAGGGTGATTGTTTTATCCTTCACAACGGGGATATCCTTACAGATATGAATATTCCGGCGCTTGTCGAAGAACACCTGAAGAGCGGAAATATCGCGACAATGGCCCTTGTTGACGGGCCTGAAAATAAAGTCTGCGTCAGTCCGGACGGGATAATTTTCGACATTCTGGACAGGTTGCAGGGCGACACCCGTCAGGGGGCCAGAAAACTTACTTACTGCGGTATAACGGTTTTTTCAAAACAGATATTCGAATATCTCCCCGAAAAGCCCGTCAACTGCTCGATAATTAAAGCTATAACCAGGGCAATCGACACTGATCCTGGTTCGGTAAAAGGGTATATTCAGGAAAATATTTACTGGAATGATTTGGGTACAGTGTCCCAATATTTCAAGGCGCATGAGGATATACTCCTGAAGAAAGCGCTGCTTCCGAAAGCAGGAGATTTTTCATCTTCCGCAAGCATCATAAAGGGAGAAAATTCTTTCATTGCGGAAGATGCTGAAATATCGGGCTTCCTCGTCATGGGGAAAAATTGCAGGATTGACGCCGGGGCCAGTGTTTGTAATTGCATACTCTTTGACAATGCCGTTGTTAAAAGCGGTGATTTCAGGTACAATGAAATTATCGCTGAAAATTTCAGTCTTCACAGGCATATACAGACGCTCAGGGAACTGAAAATCATAAAGAAGCTCAAGCTTCAGAACTACCAGATAAGTTCTCTGGTAGAACAGGGTTCCGACAGGGGTTTTTACAGACTGAAGAATAAGAAGGGTTCGCGTGTGCTGATGCTCTCTTCGGAGATGGATGAGGATTTCGGGCGTTATATCGGCATAGGGCGTTTTCTCAAAGGACTCAATCTTCAGACGCCTGAAATTTACGAATACAGAAACGATGAATACAGCGTTCTTATGGAAGACCTTGGGAACCAGACAATCTATAAAGTCGTCAATGATAAAAACAAGAATACTGACTTTGAATATCTTTACCGTAAAATCATTGATAATCTTCTGGAGTTTCAGCTCAAAGCCACTGACGCGCTTAATAAATCACCGCAGTTCCATGTCCGGGTTTTTGACTATTATTATCTCCGTTGGGAGACTTCTTATTTCAGAAAGAATTTTTTTGAAAACTACTGCGGGCTGACACATGAGGAAACTGAAGGGCTGGAAGACGAACTGCACCGTCTGGCTGACAGTGTATTCAAGCACCCGCAGATTTTCATGCACAGGGATTTTCAGTCGCAGAATATCCTGCTTCAGGACGATGGCAGGATAAGGTTTGTGGATTTTCAGGGTTCCAGGAAAGGCCCGCTTGCCTATGATCTTATGTCACTGGTTAAAGACCCTTATGTGGATATTTCCAGGGAAACGCGCGCTTCGCTTATAAAATATTTCTTTGAGAAATTCAACGAATGCGGGGGCAGGGAGATACTTTCATTTTCTCCGGAGGACGTGGCAAGGCCCCCTGAATATTTTACAATTACCGCCGGACTTCAGCGCAATATGCAGGCGCTCGGCGCATACACATTTCTCTCTCTGAAAAAAAATAAAATGAAATATCAGCAGTACATTCCACTGGCTTTCAAATATCTCACGGAAGGACTTGAGGAATTCAAAGCCATTGAGAATATGGCCGGATTTTCGCTTGGAAAACTGAGTTCCATCTGCGCTGATATGAGGCGGAAAGTTTTGAAGTAACGCCATGACTCTCTTCAAACTTCAATTTTCAGAACTTCAAAAACTTCCCTGAAGAAGTTTTCTCCAAGCCTGATATATCCTTCCGCGTCCGGATGGAGTTTGTCCGGCAGATTGGACACCAGTTCGGGCCCGAAGAGCTTTAAGCCGTCAACATAATGAATGTTTTCATCTCCCCTTTTGCGGAAGAGAGAAACGGCGCGCGATATCTGTTCGCGCATTATTTTCAATGTCAGCCCGACGGCGTTCGGAGTATCTTCCCGGTCAGGGCTCCATACTGGAGAACATACGATGAAAGGAATATTGGGATGTTTTTCCCTGACGGTGCTGATGGTGCCGATAATGGCGGGGAGGAAAGATCGCTGGTTAAGGCTGCCGTTTCCGTAGATGTTAATGCCGAGCTTAACAGAAACCATATCTGCCGGCAAATCCCTTATGAGTCTGGCGATCATGGGATCGGCGTGGCATTCGCCCCCGAAACCTAAAGATGTCAGATTGATGCCTTTTTTTCTTGCGACGACTCCGGGCCATGTGAATGACGGGCTTCCGGCGGCGGCGCAGTGGGTTATGGAGCTTCCGTAGGTAATCCATTTAGGACGTTTGTCATCGGCCGGGAAAATTTCGGCGCCATCAGATATTTGAATCGAACTTAAACGGAAAGCAGTTTTCTGATTAGGCCATAATTCTATGAGTTTTCTTCCTTGGGGAAGTTGTCCAAATGCAATTTTTGTATCCCCGTTTTTAAAAGCTTGAGTGCTGACAAGTTTTCCGTCCGCATATAAATCAGCATTTCCATCGTTTGCTAAAACTGCGGTGTTGAAGATGATTTCTGTCGCGTCAGTAATGAAACGGAGCCTGACACTTGAAGGCAGGGACGCTTTGAGCTGAAGATTTTCATGCGGATAGAACTCAAGGTCTTTGAACGGTAATCTCCAGGGCATTGCCCATTCATCTGAAAATTCAACCGAAACAGCGCCTTCCCAAGTCAGGCGTGCGTCATTATGAGAAACAGTTTGCATTAGTTACCTCTTGTTTATATCAGAAAAACTTTAATCTTCTCCCGATAATAAACAAGCTTTGAATATAAAGAAAAAGGGCGTTTTTATGGAAAACAGCCGCTAATAATGATATAATTATAAAAGAGGAACACGGTTCCCATATTCCCGGAAGGCGCCAAGAATGAAGGAAACCGTGTTCCATTTTTTTTGTTCAGAAAGAACTATTTCTTTTTGTTTTTTGGTCCGAGCACCTCGTCAACCGCTTCAGCGAAAACCTTGAGAGACTCTAGAAGCGCTTCCTTTGTTATGGTAAGCGGCGGAGCTATTTTCAGGCATTCCCCTGCGATACCGACGGGGGCGAACATGAGAAGGCCCTTATGCAGGCATGCAAGATTTATCTTGACTGCCGTTTCGCTGTCCGGGGTTTTCGTTCCGGGTTTTACGACCTGGATTCCGGCGACGAGACCTTTTCCCTGGAGACAGCCGAGTACGTCGGGATACTTCTGCTGTATTTTTTTCAGTCCCGGAATAAGTATCTTGCCGAGTTTAGCGGCGTTCTGAACGAGTTTGTCGCGTTTGATAATCTTAAGATTTTCAATGGCTGCCGCTACACAGAGAGGCGAAGCCGAATGCGTCGAAGTCATGGAACCGGGAGGATAGATTTCCATGATGTCTTTCCTGCCGATAACCGCTGAGAGAGGAAGCGAAGAAGATATCCCTTTGCCGCAAGCGATAAGATCGGGTTTTACGCCGTAATGTTCGAAAGTGAACATCTTGCCGCTGCGTCCGAAACCTGCCTGCACTTCGTCGAAAATCAGCACTATGTCATGTTTGCGGCAGAATTTTTCCAGCTTCTGCGCGTATTCCACGGGCATGAAATCCGGGCCTATGCCCTGATATGATTCAGTCATTACCCCTGCTATTTCGTCTCCGCTGATGCCTTTGTCTTTGAGTGTTTTCAGGAAGAGGTCAAAGGAGGTGTTTTCGTTTTTGTAACCGTCAGGGAAGGGGACCTGGATAAATGTCTTATCGCCGTCAACTATCCATGTTTTCAGTTTTTCCATGCCGCCGGCCATCTGGGAACCCATAGTTCTTCCGTGGAAAGCGTTCTGGAATGAAACGAAATATTTTTTATGTTTGCCATGTTTGGTAACGGCATAAGTCTTCGCTAGCTTTATGCAGTTTTCGGTGGCTTCGCTGCCGGTGCTGAGAAGGAAAACATGATAATTTTTCGGATCAGGCGCCAGCTGTTGAAGCGCGCTTGTGAGTTCTCCTCTGTCCTCGTGAACGAAAACGTAGGTCGCGAGGAGTCCCTTTTTTATTTTTTTGATAAGCGCGTTTTTAATTTCCTTGGGGGCGTGTCCGGCGTTGGATATGAGGACGCAGGAAGACCAGTCGATCCAGCGGTTGCCCCATTTGTCATATACTGAGAAATTATCGGCCTTTTCCCAGATGATGGGGGGCTGTCCGAGCATTGAGCGCGGTTCGCTTTTTTTCAGTTTCTCAAATATTTTCAGTGATTCCGGTACCGGAAGCTTCGTCTTGATAGTCCTGTATTTAGTTTTGACTTTCGGGACTGCCACTGGAGTAAGTGAATATTCAGCCATTTTTACACCTTCCTATATTTATTTGTTTTATTTTATGATGGTTATTTATGTTTAAGTCTTACAGTCGGTTCTGCGCCGTACTCAATGATGGCGATATCTCCGCCGTTCAATATGGAAAGCCTTGCGGCTTCCTGAACGAGTTCGTTTACGGATGAATTCGCGGGTGTCGCGATAAGGCCTTTTTTGTTTGCCTCGACGATGGCGTTTTTGCGAATTTCGAGAGCTTTCGAGGGATTCGCGGCGACTTCGCTTTCGATATTGCTGGCGGTCATGATGGTGGCGGCCACTGAATCATAACCATAGCCGACTGGTTTCAGGCCTTCACCTTCCCAGGGTACCAGACGGAAGAAATCAGGATTGACGTACTGGAAGGGCTTGTCCTGATTTTTTACAAAGCCGTATTGTACGCCTCTGAACTGGTCGTTGTGGGAAAGAACTCCGCTCTTGTTATCGCCTTCAAAGAACATGTTGAGGCACTGGTCGTTTGAGCCGCCGGCTTCATCGGGATAACCGAGGCCGTCCGTTACGGAAAGGATTGCTCCGTTTTCAAAACGAACGCGTCCGTTTGCCCACATGAAACCTTCCTTACCGTTCGGGAATTTGCCCTTTACGCCGGAAACGCTGACTTCGACAGGTTTGAGGCCTGTGATGAAATATGTCAGGTCAACATAATGGCATCCGACATACACGAAGGGGTCTGTGTTTTCGCATGTAAACCAGTTCTGAAAATTGGAATGGCGGTAGTAGTAGGGTTCAATCATTTTGGCTTCGCCCATTATGAATTCGCCCATGTCGCCCTGCTGATAATGCTTTCTCGCCAGAAGCGAACGCCTGTCGAAACGCTTATGGTATTCAATGCCTACAAAGCAGCCTTTTTCAAGAGCTTTCTTTTCGATTTCAACGCTCTGGTTATATTTCAGAACGAGCGGCTTTACGCAGAGTATGTGCTGACTGTATTCGAGGACATCTTTCAGCACCGGATAATGGAGCTGATCGGGAAGCGCGATTATCACGGCCTGATGCGAACCCTTTTTTTCGAGGGCTTTTTTGTAAACGGCTTTGTCTTGAGAATCCCCGTCCTTTATATCGGGGCAGGGGGTGAAGGTCTGGCCGGGAAAGGCCATGTTGAGTTCCTTGTCTTCCTTCAACGCTTTCAGAGATGATACGCGCATATCACATACGGTGATATTGCCTACGTAGCCCAGTCTCTGGAGGTGATAGGATACCGGGAGGAGAAGGTCATGAACAATCATGCCCGCTCCGATGACCGTAAGGTCAAGAGGTTTGTAATTCATTGCCATTAGGGGAGTCCTTTCTTTTGTTTATTTGAAAATTATTTTTTCAATGCGAGTTTTATTTCTTCGTCGAGGCCCTGGGTGCGGCCGTAAACGATCCTGCACGCCAGTTCGACCGAGACTATGGCCTTCTTGTATTCCATAGGTATATTGTCCAGTTTTTTCGGATCAAGCGCACTGAAGAATTTCGGGAGATGGCTGAGTATGATGTCATTCCTGATAAGCTCAGGGCATTTGTCGAGATACTTTGCGATTTCCTCGTTCTTGGTGTTTATCTCCATGCTCAACTGTTCAGTGAGATCGGTCATGAAACGGCCTGTTCTCCTGAATTGTATGTAGAGCCATTCGGCTTCTTTTTGCGCGCGTTCTTTCAGGATGTCCATGATTTCAGGAACGAGTTTTCCCTTGTATTTGAGAAATTCCTCTTTTGACAGCACCAGCCCGCTGAGGATTTCATAGGATGACGTAATGACGCCGCATTTATTGGCGGAAGCGTCCTTGACGATCCACACGCCTTTTTCCTGAAGTTTGATTCTGGCGTCAGGCGTTATGAAAGAGTTTGCGCCTTCGACGATCGCCTTTGAAGATGGCGTATCGTCATTGAGGTAATCAGTCCAGTTCGAAATATTTATAGTCGAAGGACGTCCTCCGCACGGGATGAAAATATCCGAATAATGCACCATGAGATTATCCTGGAATATTTTCATGAATTCATCGCGGCTTATCGATTTTTTGTCAAGGTTTTTATTTTTCCTGCTTATGATAGTGTAATACTCGACGGCGTCCTTTATTTCCGGTTTGCTGTATATGATATACGCGCCTTCGCCTTTAAGTTTCTCAGCCGGGAATTTCTCCAGACTGTCCTTTTTGACAAGAGCGGCGAGAGCTTCTTTATCCAATCCTTCCGGGTCATAAGCGGCGGCGGGGCCGTCGGTGACGGCTGTGATTTTCAGATTGGGATAAAGATATCCGCTTTTTGTTTTTTGCAGCAGCAGCGCCAGTTCGTTTCCAGCGACGTCGCCGAAGGGACCGCCTGATATTTTCACGGAGAAAGTGTCTTTTTCCGGATTGATTTTCAGTTCGTCGAGGGTTTTCAGCAGGTACTGATGGACACCGAACGAAGTAACGCCGTGATCCTTGTGATTGAAGCCGCTTTCGGGCTTTCCTGAAATAAGTCCTCCTCTCAGGGTGTAGCCGATTTTTTCGGCGTAGTCGCCCATCCAGTTGATCATTATATCGTGCATATTTTCGTCGGGACCGATCTCAATAATCTCTTTCTGTCCGAGCATATCGACGATCTCTTTTCTGGCGAGCTTGCCGGAA
>Ga0154588_1121_pt1 | contig 18266 bp, 15 predicted proteins | sample RifGroF2_FD_116017 | JGI IMG/M metagenome (GOLD analysis project Ga0154588, IMG submission 116017) | Lentisphaerae bacterium GWF2_44_16
TGAAATAAGGAGCAAACCTTGACTGCTGGTATATCGCGAAAAACTTGCCTGTTTTTTTCACCTTGTCAATAATTTTATCGACATCGGCGGCTTTGCGGGCGAGTGGTTTTTCGGTGAGGACATTGAAGCCCGCGTCGAGCAATTCAAGCGTTACCGGCACATGTTGTTCACTTGTAGTGGCGTTGACAATCAGATCAAGGTCATTGCGTTTAAGCATGTCCTTATAATTGGTGTAAGTGTCGCAGCCGAATTCTTCTTTTGATTTGTCGCAGCGTCCCGGAAGGGGATCGCATACGGCGACCACTTTGAATTTATCCTGCATTTTGCCAAGGGAAAAGGCGTGGATGTTTCTCCCGCTGCGCCCCTGCCCTATTATTCCAACTGATATCTTTTTCATTTTCTTCAATTTTCCTTTACTTTTTTAAAACAGCAACTGTTCTGCCGCCGCACTGGAAAGAACGTTCAGCCGCGTCAAGAAGCGCCATTATTTCGAGAGTGTCGTCAAGTTCCACGGGCATTTTACCATTCTGCAGGAAATCGCATATTTCACGAAGTTCCAGCGTATAATTCATGCTGGCGTCAACCATGAAAGCGGAAGCCTTGTCCTGGCTTCTCAAAGAACCGCCATACACCCAGCATCCTGTGGTCAGTTCAACCACGCCTCTGCGCCTGTCCGCGTATTCCACGACGGCGACAACGCCGGAGCCTGTCGGATTGCTCGTTACAGAGACAGCGCCGCGGCCCAGTATTCTCTGAAGCATTTCAAAGGCATGGACACCGTACCATACTATTGAACTTCCCGCGGGGGCGATACCGAGCGGACCGTAAACGCTGGCATAAAGAGGAGCGGGAATCTCTTTGCATGATTTAGCAATGGCTTCACCGAAACGAAGCGACGAGGAGGAAAACATTTTGCAGTTTTTCTCTCTGGCGATGCGCACTATTTCCGCGCCGTTCTGTATGTTGTCCGCAAGCGGTTTGTCCAAGAACATGGGCTTACCGAGTTCAGCGCACTTTTTGAAGTAATCGAGATGAAATGCCGGATCGTTGATTTCAATCAGGATGGCATCGCAACCTTTGACGGCTTCATCAAAACTGCCTGTAACTTTTACGCCCCATGCTTCAAGCTGTTTCTGACGTTTGTCCTGTCCGTCCTCGTTCTGAAAAGGCGTTGGGAAGCGCATACACGTTACGGCTTTGAGACCATTTACTTTCTGTTCCGCAGGACAATCCGGGGCCTGCATACGGCGGGTGAACTCGATGCTGTGGCTTGTGTCAAGCCCGATAAGCGCGAGTTTGAATTCATTTTTCACTTTTTCTATTCTCCTTATTTTTGAATAGCTGTTCTTTTTTATCTCTAAACATTTCTGTTTATTTAACTGTTCAGGTTTCCCCGTTTATCCGGCGCGGAAATATGAGGATGTGTTTTTCGCCCGCGTTTTTTCCTGATACGAGGTTTACGATTTTGCGAACGGAGGCTGTAAGGACGTCCTGGTCGTTCTGAATGTAACTGCTGACCTTTACGCCCCACACGCCCCTCTCATAATTATTGTCGAAATCACTGTAGTAGACATCTTTTTTCCACTTTAATCCCGCATCACGCGCCCAGAGTATAAAGGCCCCGGAATGGCTCAGAGACGCGGAAACTACGAGAAGAGGTTTTCCTGTATGCGCGTCAAAATGCTCCTTAAGCACTGACATTTTTTCTTCAAATTCATCAGGCATGGAAATAACCTCATAAAAACGCCCGGCTTCCCGGCAAGCCTCGACAAAACCTTTTTCACGGTAAGAACTGACCAGCCCGTCAGTGGCATGCCTGAGAAGAAACGGATACACCCGGGGAAGAAGCTTGAGACGTTCCGACGTTATTTCCTTATAAGCCCCTTTATGATCGGTTGAAACACAGTGGAACTCATCGACAGTACGGTTTATCAGCACCTGCGGCAGCTTACTTTTCAGGTTTGCCGCCCATTCTATGGCGCGCTCCTCCGGCCTGTACCACAAAATCCCGTCATATTTAACAAGTTCAGCCCGTGAAGACTGATTTTTCAACTGCTCATAACTAAGAAAAAAAAGTTTTGCAAAAGCGTCAGAGCGAAGCTGTCCCATAGAGCCTGAAGCGCATACAAAAGCTATTTTGCGGGTATCACGTGCCGCGTCAGCATTCACATAAGTCCCGGACCCCTGACGCGAAAGCAATGTACCGTTTGAAACGAGAAACTCAATGCATCTGTCAACCGTTGCCCGCGCCACACCGAATTCTCTCGCCAGTTCCGGTCTGGAAGCAAGCGGCTCGCCTGCTTTATAAACACCGCTTTCTATCCGGTCGCGGATGATTTTTGCTATTTCTATGTATCTTTTAGCCATTAGATGCCTATCTTTATTCATAAATTATAAAGTAACCTAGTCAAATTGTCAATAGCTTTCCGATTTTTTGTGGAAAAATTTTCAATTTAAAGGGGACGGAACTCTTATGGTAATGTATTATTAAGCAAAAGAAGGGGCGGAAAGCTGTCAATGAAAAAAATTCTGATAACGGGCGGGGCCGGATTTGTCGGGTCCAGTATATCAATCGCGCTGAAGGAAAACTTTCAGGGATGCGATGTCATCGTCCTTGATAATCTATACCGCAAGGGTTCTGAACTTAATCTGCCGCGCCTCAAGTCCAACGGCATAAAGTTCATCCGGGGCGATGTGCGCAATCCGAAGGATATTGAGCAGGCGGGAAAGATGGATTTCCTGATAGAATGTTCCGCCGAACCATCCGTACTCGCGGGCAAGGACGGGGATACTGACTACCTTATACAGACCAATCTTTACGGGGCCCTTAACTGTGCCGAATATTGCAGGAAAAGCAACGCGGGAATGCTCTTCCTCTCGACAAGCCGGGTATATCCCTTTGAAAAGCTCCTGAAATGCGGACTGCATGAAACTGAAAAACGTTTCGACTTCTCAGAAAAACAGGACATTGCCGGGATAAGCCCGGAAGGATTGACGGAAAAATTCCCGATGGACGGGGCGCGTTCCCTCTACGGAGCTACAAAATACGCTTCTGAAATAATGCTGGCCGAATACCGGGACAGGTTTTCAATTCCGGTCATAATCAACAGGTGCGGGGTCATAGCCGGCCCCTGGCAGTTCGGCAAATCCGACCAGGGCATAGCCGTTTTCTGGACAGCGGCGCACATCTTCAAAAAAACATTAAAATATATAGGATTCGGCGGCAGTGGAAAACAGGTTCGGGACTTTCTTCACATAAAAGACCTAATCGATTTGATTATCATGCAGCTGAAGACCCCCGAAGCTTTCAGCGCCGAAAAAATTTTCAACGCCGGGGGCGGAAAAAAGACAAGCGCATCCCTCATCGAACTCAGCGGAATATGCGCTGAAATAACAGGAAATTCTTTAAGTATCGCGGCGGAAAAAGAAACAAGGTATGCCGATATTCCCGTTTATATAACGGACAACTCGAAAATAAACGCTTTCCGCGGCTGGTCGCCGCGCCGCTCAATGCGCGATATAATAGCAGACATCAACGACTGGATAAAAAACACGCCGGAAGCCTCCAGGCTCTTTGAAAGTAACTGAATATGTCTTCAAAATTTATGTTCAGAGAAGTTTTTCCGGCACTGCTCCTGATCTTTGGAATCGCGGCTGTTATTTTTAAAATACTTCCTCTGGGCATCCCATTCAGTCCTGATTTTTATTTTTACAGAACATCGCCATGGGCAAATGTAAATCCGGCATACCTTTTTTACGGCATCGCCACCGCCATCGCCGCAATCCTGCTGCCGCGTTTTCATGGCAGGATAAAAACATACCTTCTCGTAATGGCAGTCATGACGCTATGCCTCATCCTCAATATGAACATCTGCCGCCCGATGGCATATTCATGGTCATTCAGAATACTCTACACTACGGATACAAATCTCAATCCCTTTTTCGCGAAGGGCCTCTCAATAAATAAAATATCAGAATACCCCCTGACGCATTTGCGCAAAGCCTCTCATGGCTTCATGGGCTCGGAAAAAGAGGAAAACAGACTTACCACACACCCTCCCGGCCTTCCAGTCTCTTATGCCCTGCTGAATAAGACGCTCAACGCCTCCCCTTCCCTGAAAAATCTTTTCAGAAACTTCGCCCTTCACGAAAAAATATTGACTGAAAAAGAGCACAGCGAATTTTACGCGCCTGCCGCGGTTTCGATACTGCTTTGTTTCATAGCGCTGGCGCTGATACCGCTTCTTGTTTTTCTCATCATCAGGGAAATGAGTTCCGAAAAAAACGCCCTTATGGGCGCGATCTTCTCAATCCTTGTACCATCATTTCAGATTTTCGCGCCGACCCCGAATATATATTTCCCGCCGCTCGCCCTGCTCATAGTTTATTGCTGCCTGAAGGGATTGCGGTTGCGACGAAGCGCAACCCTCCACGTCTCTTCCGGGGAGGGATTTGCTTCGTCAAATCCGGCATACATCTCTTCCGGGGAGGGATTTGCTTCGTCAAATCCGGCACATAATATGAAAAGCAATCTTTTTTTTCTGCTCTGTGGAATCCTGACGGGGCTTTCGCTTTTTCTGACTTTTGAATTTCTGCCTGTGCTTCTTTTCTGTTTTATATTCATCCTGTTCCAATACTCCGAAAATAAGGATTGGCTGACAGTCAGGAAAAATATTCTTTTCTGGGCCTGCGGAGGTTTGGCTGTCTATCTCGTCTATCTCCTATGCGGATATGATCCTGTGAAAATGTTTTTCATTGTGATGAAAAACAATCAGGAATTCTACGCGTGGTTCAAAAGAAGCTACGTTGTTTCTGTTCCATTCAATATCATTGAATTCTGCGCGTTCAGCGGCATAGCATGTTTTTCCATTTTCTTTGTCGATTTTTTTGCCGGGATAGAAAAAATAACGGAATGGCGCGGTCTTCCGTCTGCCTTTGCCGGGACTCTCGGAATTGTCTTTCTGCTTTTCATTTTCAGCGGCAGCGTGAGGGGCGAACTCGCCAGAAACTGCATGTCTTTCATGCCGCTTTTCGTCATAACCGCTTTCGCGAAAGAGCTTTTTTCGGAAAAACTCTTTTATATTTGCGGAATCCTGTGTATAATATATCTTATATTCATTTCATCATTTATTGAAGTCTTTTACTGGTTTAATGTGTAAGCGACTAATGTAAAAGATTATAAATACCGAGGCACAGGATGTTCAAACTTGTTTCAGAATTCAAACCAGCCGGGGACCAGCCGCAGGCCGTGAAAAAACTGCGAAAAGGACTGGCGGAACACAACAGATACCAGATGCTCCTCGGCGTAACTGGTTCGGGAAAAACGTTCACTCTGGCGAGCGCCATCGACGGGACAGACCGCCCGGTACTGGTACTCTCACATAATAAAACACTTGCCGCGCAGCTCTACAGCGAATTCAAGGCGTTCTTTCCGCAAAACGCGGTGGAATTCTTCATAAGCTATTACGACTACTATCTCCCCGAAGCCTACATACCGCAGACAGATACCTACATAGCCAAAGACGCCAGCATAAACGAAAATATCGAACGGCTCAGGCTTTCCGCCACTTCATCTCTGATGGAACGCAGGGACGTAATAGTCGTGGCCAGCGTTTCCTGCATATACGGACTGGGTTCTCCGGCTGATTACGAGGGGATGTGCATCACCATTCACCAGGGCGGCAGGCTGGACAGGGACGAACTCTTGAGACAGCTCGTGGCAATTCAATACGAAAGAAACGACACCGCTCCCGAACAGGGACAATTCAGGGTCAGAGGAGACTCCGTAGATGTCTTTTCACCGCAGAGAAACGAGTTCATAAGGATCGAATTCTGGGGCGATGAAATAGAAAAGATTTCCCGTTGCGACACCGTTACAGGCAAAGTCCGTGAAAAACTTGAAAAATGCGTACTCTTCCCGTGCAGGCACTTCGTGATGCCGCAGGAAAGGGTGGAAGCTTCCGTTCAGAAAATAATGAAGGAAATGACCGAAAGGGTCGCATGGTTTGAACAGAATGGAAAGCTTGTGGAAGCGCAAAGGCTTTATCAGAGGGTCAATTACGATATGGAAATGCTCAGGGAAATAGGATATTGCAGCGGGATTGAAAATTATTCGCTGCACCTCTCCGACAACAGGCTTCCCGGCAGCCGTCCTTTCTGTCTGCTCGATTTTTTCCCGGATGATTTTATAATGGTCATTGATGAATCACACGTTACAATCCCACAGCTGACCGCGATGTACAAAGGGGACAGAAGCAGAAAGCAGACCCTCGTTGACCACGGTTTCCGCCTGCCGTCCGCGCTCGACAACAGGCCGCTGAAATTCGATGAATTCGAAAATCTGACCAAAGATACCGTCTTCGTTTCCGCGACTCCCGGGGAATACGAACTGAAACACAGCGGAAAACCGGTAGAGCTCATAGTCCGCCCGACAGGGCTCCTCGAACCGGAAATAATCATAAGGCCGCTGGATGGACAGGTTGACGATATAATGGGCGAAATACGCGCCTGCGCCGAAAGAAAAGAAAGAGTGATTGTAACTACTCTCACCAAGAAAAACGCCGAAAGACTCAGCGATTACCTCAAAGAACTCGGGCTGAAAGTCAAATACATGCATTCTGAAATAGACGCCATATCCAGGGTCAGGATAATCAGCGAACTGCGAAGGGGCGATTTTGACTGTCTCATAGGCATAAACCTGCTCCGTGAAGGCATTGACCTGCCGGAAGTGGCGCTGGTGGCAATACTCGACGCGGACAAGGAAGGCTTCCTGCGTTCGGAGAGGTCTCTCATACAGGTTTCGGGAAGGGCCGCCCGGAATGTCAACGGCAAGGTAATCCTCTATGCCGATAAAATCACCGACAGCATCAAAAAACTCCTGAAAGTCACAGATGAAAGAAGAAAGAAACAGGCGGAATACAATATAAAATATAAGATAACGCCGAGAACAATAAAGAAAGCGATGCTTGAAACCATAAGCGATATTTTCGCGGGGACTGATAAAGATGAGAATACCAAAGCTACAGGTACTTACGGAATAAGAGAAGAACGGGCCGCGTATAACGCGAAACCGCACTCAAAAACTGATATAAGCGCCGCGGAATTTCAGGAAATAATATTCGAACTTGAAAAGGAAATGCTGGAGGCCGCCGAAGCGCTTGAGTTTGAAAGGGCCGCCGCATTGAGGGATAAAATCAAAAGCCTTTCCGAAGAAATGAAATTCTGACTTCAATTTTCCCGAAAACATGATACATTAGATTTATTGTAAATTTTTAATAATCTAATTTATGGATCTCTCAATGCAGACGCTGAAACTGCCGGCAAAACTTGAAAGCCTTCATTCGGCAATGGAGTTTCTCAAAAACTTCTTCACGGACTGCCGCATAGACAGTTCCGTGGCGATGCAGATCGAACTCGCGGTAGAGGAAGCTCTGGTGAACATCATCAGCTACGCTTATCACGACAACGACGGCGACATGGAACTCTCCTGCGATATTTCAACTGACAGAAAACTGACCTGCGTCATATCCGATTCAGGCACCGCGTTTGATTCACTACAGAAAGAGGAACCGGACTTATCTATTCCCGTTGAAGAGCGCGCAATCGGCGGGCTCGGTATATTCCTGGTCAGAAAAATGATGGATGACGTTCAATACAAAAGAGAAAATGATAGAAACATATTAACACTTATGAAAAAGGTCTGACCCCATGAAAAAAATAGTCTTCGCATTCTTCAGCTTACTTATTATCTGCGGTTGCGCCGGAAAACCTGAAAACACTCTCACCCAGATATCCACAATAGACGCTCTGCTGGCGGGTTCCTATGACGGACAGATGAGCTGCGCCAAACTGATGGATTACGGAGATACCGGCATTGGGACTTTCGACAAACTCGACGGTGAAATGATTATCCTGGACGGTAAAATATATCAGGCAAAATCCGACGGGAAAATCTATTGCCCGGAAATGAATATGACAACACCTCTGGCCGCCGTTGTATTTTTCAAGAGCGATAAAAACATCACACTGACAGAAAAAACCGGCTTTGGCACGTTTATAAAAAGTATAGAAGCAGCCGTCCCAAACAAAAATATATTCTGCGCGATAAAGGCCAAAGGTTTTTTCAGTAAAATGAAAGTACGTTCCGTGCCAGCCCAGAAAAAACCATATCCCCCGCTTGTCAAGGTAACGGCAAAACAACCGGTCTTCAATCTTGAAAATGTCTCCGGCACAATCGTAGGCTTCAGGAATCCTCCGTTCGTAAAAGGAATAAATGTCCCGGGATATCATCTGCACTTCATAAGCGATGACAGACAGCACGGCGGACATATACTTGATTTCACAATGAACAGCGGAGAAATCCAGACGGACTCATGCAACTGCTTTTATATGATACTTCCGGAAGACTCAAAAGACTTCGAGAAAATAGACCTGAGCATTGACCGCACAAAAGAACTTGAGAAAGCCGAAAAATAAGCGATGTATTCCATTCTCCGCAAATTACTGCCCGGGATTTTTCTGATAGGCATGGTGTCTGTCGTACTTCTTGTTTCCGACGGCGGCAAAAGAAAATCCAGAGCGGAAAAAAACACTTCAAATAAAAGCATTGCCGTCTTCCAGTTCTCAAGCAGAGAAGCCCTTGACGATACAGTCAAAGGCATAATAGGCGGTCTGGGAAAAGGCGGATACGAAAACGGTAAAAATATAAAAGTCGATTTCTACAACGCCGAAAACGACATGGCCACCGCAAACGCGATATCAAAAAACATAATCGACATGGGTTATGATATCGCCATGACCGCAAGCACTCTGTCGCTTCAGGCATTCGCCAACGCAAACAAAGCGGGAAAGTGCATCCAGATCTTCGCTACCGTAACAGACCCTTACAACGCCGGAGTGGGAATAAAAGGAGAGAAGCCCGAACAACATCCGCCATGGCTTATCGGAACAGGGACTTTTCAGCCGGTGGAACAGGCTTTCCGCATGGCAAAGGCTTTTTATCCGCCGTTGAAAAAAGTCGGCACTGTATGGAATCCCGGGGAAGCTTGTTCCGAAGCCTGCACAATAAAAGCGCGCGCAATCTGCAAGGAACTGGGAATAGAACTCATCGAAGCCAATGTGGAAAATACCTCCGGCATAGGCGAAGCCGCCGCCTCGCTCGCGCAGAAAGACGTTGAGGCCCTTTATCTCGGCGGAGACAACACCGTCAGCATGGGAATAAGCCAGCTGGTTTCGGTCGGCAAAAAAAACCGGATACCGCTTTTCACCAATGATCCCCTCGACGCAGGCAAAGGCGCGGTATTCGGGCTCGGCGCGAACTACTTCGAAGTGGGCGTTATTGCCGGAGACCTGGCCTGCCGCGTAATCAATGGCCTGAAACCGGAAACCGTTCCCATCAAGAACATGGTACCTGAAAAACTCGCGGTAAACAGAGATGCCCTGAGCGGGCTCAAATACCCGTGGAAAGTTCCATCCATGGCATTGGCAATGCTGAAAAACTCCGAGCTGAACACCGCGAAAAAGAAACCGGCAGAAGAAAAAGTCCATAAAATAGGCATTGTTTATTTCGCCCCCGACCCGGCAACCGGCGCCGCGCTGAAAGGCCTTAAAGACTCTCTGGAAAAACACGGATATATTCAGGGAAAAAATATTCTGATAACAGAAAAACACGCACAGGGTGAAATAGCGAATATAACTCCAATCCTTCAATCCTATATGGGCTCCGATATCGACGTTATAGTACCGCTTACAACCCCTTGTCTTTCCGCCGCGTGCGCAAAAGTAAAACGGAAACCCGTGGTATTCACATCCGTTTACAATCCCATTGCCGCGGGCGCCGGCTCGTCATACGACAATCACCTCCCCAACGTTACCGGCGCAGGATCAATGCCGCCCCTCAAGGAAACAGTCGATCTCATAACCGATCTCTTCCCGTCTATAAAAAAAGTCGGCACCATTTACAACAGTTCGGAAGCAAATTCCAGAAACGCCGTCGAAAAAGCAAAGTCTTTTTTCAGCGACATAAAGATAAAGCTCATGGAAATAACGGTAACTAATTCAAATGATGTGTTCGAGGCATCAAGGGCAGTCATAGAAAAAGACATTCAGTCCCTCTGGATAACCGGCGACAATACAGTACTGCAAGCTTATGACACTGTAGTAAAGATTTGCGAAAAAGAAAAACTGCCATTGGTTATAAATGATGTGGAATTCCTCTATAAAGGCGGACTCGCGGCATGCGGAATTAGTTTCTATACCGCGGGATATGAAGGAGGAAACATCCTCTCCAGAGTCCTCTCCGGCGAAGATCCCGCATCCATTCCCATGAAAAATCTTAACACAAAAAGGATCGCCCTGAATTTCGCTTCCGCCAAGTCTCTGGATTATAAATTTACCGAGAACGTTCTTCTCGGCACGGAACTTTATCTGGAACTTAACGCTCTGTACGGACGTCCGGCCCGGATAGCATTTGTAAGCGTAGGGCGAAGCCCTCTTCTCGATACCGCGCATGACGGCGTCATTGCCGGACTCGAAAGCATGGGGCTCATTAAAAAAACCGATTTCAATATAACGGAATACTGCGCGGAAGAGGAAATCGCCCAGCTTCCGTTGATAATGGCAAATATTAAAAACACAGAGCCTGACATCGTCATCACCCTCGGCACTCCCGTCCTGATAGCGGCGGTACAGGCAGTAAAGGATATTCCCATAGTTTTTACAGTGGCAAGCAATCCGCATACTTTGAAAATATATGATTACGGCAAGCGCCCCTCCAACCTCACCGGGGTACATGACAATCCGCCTCTCAGACAACTTATAGAACTTGCCGAAAAAACAGAAAACAGGCCCTTGAAAAATATAGGAATAATATGGGACCCGGCACAACCCAACTCTCAAATTTCAGAGCGACTTCTTTCGGACGTATGCGCCTCCCTAAACATGAAGCTTGTCAGCATAACCGCAAATAAAGTTTCCGATCTGCCGGATGCAACGCGGGCTATCTGCCAGAGGGGGGTTGACATAATCGTCCTTTCCGCTGACAACCTGACCATCAGCGGATTTCCAGCCATAAGGGCCATCGCGCAGAAAGCAGGCATCCCCATATACGCCACCGAACCAGGACTTGTCAAAGAAGGAGCTAGAGCGGCAATAGGCGACGATTACTTTGAATGGGGCAAACAGTCAGGCAGAATTGCGGCAAAAGTCCTTGCCGGGGTCAGCCCGTCAAACATCCAGGTTGAAAAAACAGACGTTCAGAAAAAAGTCGTATCTTCGACCGGAAAAAACGGAGCTGGGAAAAAATGAAAATATCATCCTCACAGAAAGGCAATATTTTTGAAATACAGGTATCGGGCAGACTCGATGCCTACTGGTCAGGGCTCCTGGATACTGAAATCGAAAAAGCCGTTCACGGCGGAAAACATAAAATTGCTCTTGACACTTCCGGCGTGGAATACATAAGTTCGGCAGGTCTCAGGATACTTCTGAAAACAAACAACAGACTTAAATCGCTGGGTGGAAAGTTCATTATTAAAAATCCTTCAGCCAATGTGATTGAGATTCTGAATCTGACAGGTTTCGGCGACTTATTCAGAGAATCCATTTCATCGTCTGAGGACGACAATAATAATAATGCCGATGACGGCAAAATATCCGCAACGCTTGAGGCTTCCCCTGATAATTACATGAAGTGCACGATAAGCGGCAGAGCGGACTTCTGGAACGCGAAAGACGCCGGAAGCATATCCTCCGATGCGCTCGAAGCATCTGAAAATGTTTTCGCGATCGGTACAGCGGCATTCGGGGACAGACACGAATCCTGCAAGTCGAGATACGGGGAATTTATTGCCGCGGCAGGGGCCGCCGCATACCTCCCGACAGACAACGCAAAAGAAGCCGACTATATGATATCCACTGGCGATTTCATACCAAAACTCCATAGCATATTCAGCATAAAATGCGAAGGAAAATTTTCACGCGTTTTCAATTTTGAACAGGAAAAAACTGAAACCACAGCCATGTCTGAAATATGCCGCCGCGCCCTGGAACTCACATCCTCCCCAAGAGCATCTCTCATGATGATAGCCGAAATTGATGGTCTCTCCGGAGCATTCCTCCGCAAATCACCATGTGAAATAAAACCCGCCGAAAATATATTTGCTTTCCCTAATATAAGGGAATGGCTTTCCTTCACACCTGAAAAAGCGCATCAGGGCAGGCTTGCCATAGTATGCGGAGTTGTCGGAAGCGAACGCGAAGATTTCGGCGGCTCCATGAAACCTGTGGATATGAAGAACGATATATCGGCACATCTCCACGCCGCCGTATTCAACTACATTCCGCTGCGTCAGGGCAAACTGGAACTCTCCGCCGCCGTAAAAGGATTGTTCTCTGAGGAAAAAATACATACGGTAATGCATCTTATAAATGACAACCGCATATATTCAGGAGCGGGAGAAAGTGTTTTTTCCCGGGGTATCTGCTGGGTTTCGCCCGTGAAGGAAATAATAAGGAAAGGATTATAATATGACTCTTCTCATGGGAGCTTTTTCGATGGGAATAATACTTTCCTTTCTTGCGCTGGGAGTTTATATAAGCTTCCGTATTTTCAATTTTCCGGACATTACCGCGGACGGGTCTTTCGCCGCCGGCGGTGCGGTGGCGGCGACTCTCATAGCAGCCGGCATCAGCCCGCTCATCGCCACAGTGGCCGGAATTTTAGTTGGAATGCTGGCAGGCGCCATAACCGGTATAATTCACACAAAATTTAAAATAAACGGCCTTCTCTCCGGAATACTGGTAATGACAGCTTTCTACTCGATAAATCTTCACGTCATGGGCAAAAGCAATATCCCTCTCATATCCTGCGCCACATTGACAACTTACGCCGAAAAAGCCGCCTCAGTCCTTTTCATGGGCCGCGAAACGGTGGAAATATTCGGCAGGGAATGCTATACCGGAGACATCGGCGTCCTCGCCGCGGGCTTGCTTTTCGCGGCCCTTGCCGCAATCCTGCTCTACTGGTATTTCAGGACCAATCTGGGAAGCGCGATGAGAGCTACCGGCGACAATCCGCAGATGATATTGGCCCTCGGCGTCAATACCGGCAACATGATAATTATAGGACTGGCTATTTCAAACGGTCTCATAGGGCTTTCCGGCGCGCTTCTCGCGCAGTACCAGGGATTCGCCGACGTGCAGATGGGCATAGGCATGGTTGTATGGGGCCTTGCCAGTGTAATCATAGGAGAGGCGCTCACCGGACAGAACAGCGGACTCGGCTTCACCATAACCGGCGCCATCATGGGTTCCGTGCTTTTCAGACTGCTCGTCGCGCTGGCGCTCAGATGGGGACTTAATCCGAATGATCTGAAACTCATTACCGCCGCTTTCGTATTCATCGCTCTCATATCGCCGGAACTGATAAAAAAAATCAAGAAGAGAAACACGTTTCCTTCCATGTCCCGAACATAGAGGATTTTTATGCTTGAACTTATAAACATTTATAAAACATTCAACGCCTGTTCACTGAGCGAGGTAAAGTCCCTTGTCAATTTCAGCCTGAAGATAAACAAAGGCGACTTCGTTACCGTCATCGGCACAAACGGCTCAGGCAAATCAACCCTTCAGAATATCATCTCCGGCACAATCTCCCCTGACTCCGGCTCCATATTGATTGATAACGCAAACGTAACAAACTGGCGGGAAGATAAAAGAGCGTCCCTCATAGGCCGGGTATTCCAGAACCCCTTTACCGGAACAGCTCCGGGAATGACTATCGCCGAAAATCTCGCCCTCGCCGCGCTGAGAGGAAAAATCAGAGGCCTCCGCTGGGCACTGAGAAAAAAACTCGTCGCGCAAATGAAGGAAAAACTAAGCACATTGAAAATGGGCATTGAAGACAGGCTCGACGCTCCCGTAGGCACTCTCTCCGGCGGACAGAGACAGGCAATAACACTTCTGATGGCAAGCTGGCTGGAACCAAAAATATTTCTCCTCGACGAACACACCGCCGCCCTTGATCCGAAAAGCGCCGAAAAAATAATAAACCTTACAAAGGAGATAGTCGAAAGCAGAAAACTGACTACTCTCATGGTAACACACTCCATGCAGCAGGCCGCAAACCTTGGCAACAGACTTATCATGATGCACCGCGGACGACTGGTCAGGGATATTCAGGGCGAGGAACGAAACCGTTTGAAAACTGATGACCTGCTGAATATGTTTGAAGAACTGAGACTGCTTGAACAGCTTGATGAAAGCGCCGCCGAAATGCTTCAGGAGAATTACATCTGATAACATGAACTTCATAAAAAAACATCCTATCCTTTCAATGTCCCTGCTTCTGCCGCTTGTATTCCTGGCCTGCCTCTCGTGCGGGGCCGTATTCATCAATCCGTTTTCCGGCATATCAGATCCTTCAATGAAACTGATACTGCAACTGCGGATATACCGGCTCATAAGCGCGTTTACCGTAGGCGGCGCGCTCGCGGTTTCAGGCGTAGGATATCAGGCAGTGCTTCGCAACCCGTTGGCGGAACCATTTATATTAGGCATAAGCGGAGGCGCCAGTCTCGGCGCCGCATCTGCCATCGCTTCAGGAGTGGCCGCGCTCAGCTGTCTCACCCTGCCCCTTTCTTCTTTCGGAGGAGCTATAATAGTCCTCTGCATAGTCCTCTTCATGGCAAAAGGCGCGGGAATAGAATACACCAACAATGTAATGCTCAGCGGTGTTATAGCGGGAACAGTCTGTTCAAGCCTGCTGATGTTCATAATCAGCACATCCGGCTCCCATGAATTGAACAGTATAACATGGTGGATGCTCGGAAGCCTCCAGCCCCGGGACCCGCAGCTCCTGAGCGCCGTGGCCGTCATAACACTAGCCGGCACTCTCATACTTTTCATATATGGCAGAGATACGAACCTGATATCAATGGGAGAGGAAATGGCTTATTACCTGGGGGCCGCGCCGTTAAGACTGATTATACTCATACTCGGCATAGCGTCCCTGATGGCGGCTTCGGCAGTTGCTCTTTCCGGCATAATAGGTTTTGTCGGACTTATCGTGCCGCATACCCTGCGGAGACTCTTCGGCCCCGATCACAGACGGCTCTTCCCTCTCTCTCTCCTCTGCGGCGGCATGTTCCTGATGATATGCGATACCATAGCCAAATCAATTTTCATACCACAGGAAATCCCGGTGGGCATTATTACTTCATTCATCGGCGGACCGTTTTTCCTTTACATTCTCAATAAAAGGAGGAAGTCGGTATTATGACAAACGCCCTCCTGTCTTCGGAAAATATAAACTTCGCTTATGCGGGTTCCGCGCCGATACTGAAAGATTTCAGCTTCACTTTGTCAAAGGGTGAATTCAGCGGGCTCATCGGACCGAACGGCGCGGGCAAGACAACTGTTTTCAGAGTACTCAGCGGCTTCATCCCCGTCAAAACAGGCGCGGTAAAACTGAAAGGCAAAAATATATCTTCATACAAAAATACCGAACGCGCCAAACTGCTGGCCGTGGTACCGCAGGATATTTTCACGCCTATGCCTTACACCACACGCCAGATTGTGGAAATGGGAAGAGTTTCGAGAATATCGCGCCTTTCCGTTCCCTCTAAAAGCGATCGCGAACATGTCAACCGCTCAATGGAGGCAATGGACATAGCGCACAAAGCTGAAAGCCTCTTCAACCATTTAAGCGGAGGCGAAAAACAAAGGGCCCTTATAGCCACGGCAATAGCCCAAGAACCCGAAGTGCTTCTTCTCGACGAACCGACATCATCCCTGGACATCGGACACAGCTGCCATCTTATGAAACTTCTTCTGGAACTTAACAGGGAAAAACAAATCACCGTCCTTATAATATCACATGACATACAACTGGCAGGAAGCTTCTGTTCGCGTCTTATCCTGATGAAAAACGGAAGCATCCTGTCTGATGGCAATCCGCAGGAAATACTGACAAAAGAGACCATCAAAGAAGCCTACGGCTGTGATGTGGAACTCATAAAAAACAGAAACGGCAGATTCCTAATCTCTCCGGAATAGAAAAGTACTATCCCCCATGAAAATTACCGCATTTTTCAAAAAAACTATTGCCTTTTCAAAAACTATAGTATATACTAATGTACAGGCAATAGTTGATACATATTAATTTACGGTCATACAATATGGAAGAGAAAAAATACATTTTCATAAGCAGGAAGATAGAAGACGCCATACGCCGTAATGAGTTCGGAGGCAAACTTCCCGGACTCGGCAGACTGGCTGAAATATATGAAAGCAATCCCCGTACCGTAAGCAAAGCCCTGCGCCTTCTCGAAGAAAAAGGAAAAGTAACCGTAAACGGTACTCGCGGAACTTATGTTTCCGGCATAAACCAGCGGCCGCGCTTCCGGGTAATAGGCCTTATAGGGATGAGAAGCACCCCTGGATATCGGAATCAATTGGAAACCATCCAGAATATCGCGGCTAAAGAACACTACCGAGTCATAGCCCTTTCCGACAGCAGTGACTTGGACGGACTGCTTCGGGAGAATTCCGAATTTCTGGTTAATTTCCCTGCCGACGGCTTTATTTTCGCTTATTCATCTATAACTGAAAATATCGCGGCTACCCTTCGCGGAGCGGGCATCCCCTTTGTCGCGATGAATTATGTTCCCGATATCCCCGGCGTCAACTGGGCCGCCTTTTCCTCTGAACGCGGCCTGGAGCGTATTCTGAAGGAACTTACCGCTCTCGGGCATCGCCGCATTGCTCTTGTTGAATTCAATAACCACAATTATGGTTATTCCGAGAAAATGTACCGCTTATACCGTGATTTTCTAAGCAGCCTGAATTCATTTGATGAAAGATACTACTACAGTCATTATACTATGCAGGAACATTATATGAAACACGGAGAGAATTCATACCGGGAATTCGCACGGGAAATTGTCGAATACATAGCGGCGCTCAAGACACGCCCAAGCGCGGTGATTTTCATGAACGCCGGAAATTCCACAATTATAAATGCCTATGAACTTTTCAGAATGACAGGTATCAGAAGCCCTGAGGATATATCTATTACCGGCGATTTTGACATGAGAGACAAATGTGAAATTTCAGGTCTGCTTTATGATTATAGCTTACGCGCCTCCGAAGCCGCAAAAATAATGATGAAGCTCCTGAAATACCCGGATACTCCGTTAATACAGAAAACACTTGTTCAGAAATGGCATCCCGGCAGAACTGTAAGGTCTGTCAATCATTGTGAAAAAAATATCGTTGAAAGGAAAAGAAAATGAGGAATATCAAGACATTTACGCTCATAGAGCTCCTGATTGTAATATCTATAATAGCGATAATGGCGGCAATGCTTCTTCCCGCACTTGGCAAGGCAAAACAGGCTACCCAGGCAATAGCCTGTCTTAATAACCTCAAACAGATGGGACCGGCCTTTTTCAGTTATATAAATGATAACAACGAATATGCGATGGGAACAAATAACGGCAGTATTTACACATGGAATACATATCTGGTACTGGGCGGTGGCCTGCCCAATTATAATATTTTCAAATGTCCATCTGATACAAATCCCAGAATGAATGCAGGCATACCGCATACTCCGCCATGTACCAGTGAAAGTTCGTACAGGTACCCTAATTCTTATGCAGGAAATTTTCAGTTTCTGAAGCCTACAATCAAACCTTTCAAGGCAGCCATAAGACCTTCCTGTGTAATTGTTGCGATAGATGTAAATTGCGGATTCCAGATATCTTATTCTTCAGGATGGAAGTGGCGTGAAGATTTACTTTATACTAATCGCCACTCAGGGGGAGTAAATATTTTATATGGCGATCTGCATGCCGCCCGAAAAGCGACACCAGAAATTCCCGAAAGCGACTGGCACGCCGATTTATGGTGGTGTGAAGGATTATAAAGTAATTTTAACAGGGAAATAAAATGGACTTTATTGTAAAAGAAAACAGAATTCAGGAGGCGATTGATGCCGCCAATGCCGCGGGCGGCGGACGGGTGGTATTGGAGCCGGGAATTTATCACTACGGAACCATTTATCTGAAAAGCTTTGTCGAGCTTCACCTGACGGCCGGGGCGCGCCTTCAGGGCAGTTCAAAAGCGGAAGACTATGATGATTTCAAAGATCCGGCGATAGAAAGTTTTGACGGATACATGCCGGAAAAAAGCTGGAAATGCCTGCTGGTCGCGGCCCACGCCGAAAACATAGCCATAACAGGTACAGGCGAAATTAATGGAGCAGG